>JAEEGI010007752.1_pt1 | contig 23967 bp, 11 predicted proteins | sample 8958751 | NCBI WGS metagenome assembly JAEEGI01 (sample SAMN16246545, study PRJNA631951) | gut metagenome | biome: gut microbiome; feature: rumen; material: KS-attached | host: Bos | place: Iran: Karaj | collected 2018-10 | reverse complement strand
GGGATTGGGGATTGGGGATTGGGCCCAATCCCCAATCCCCAATCCCCAAACCCCAATCCCCAATCCCCAATCCCCAAATTTTATAAAATTTATTTAAATTATTTAATAATAATTTTTATTATAAATTAAAAAAAATAATTAATTTATTAATATTTTATATTTTATTTTAATAAAAAATTTTGAAAATGAATTGTTGTGAAATTTGTAATTTTAAAGTAAATAAAAATATAGAAATAAAAAAAGTAAATTCTTCAAAAAGATCAAATAATAATTCTCAAACTAAAATAAACACAGATTATATTTTAAACACAGAAGAAATTTATTTAAATAATATTCATATAGAAAAATATAATAATGAAAAAGATACAATTGAAATAATTGATTATCCTGAAACTAAAAGAAAAAAAAAAGAAATATTTCCTAATCAATTTTTCAATGATTTTTTAAAAATTTCTCCTAAAAAATTAAAAAATAAAAAAGAAATAATAAATTTTAATGATAGTATAGAAAATCAAAATGATGAAACTAAAATTTTTATTGATATTGATAATATTAATTTAGAAAAAAGTATAAAAAAAAATTCAGAGAAAAAAATTAAAAGTCAAAATGTTAAAAATAAAATTAGAAAAAGTAAAAGAAAAAGTACTATTGACGCTAATTTTTTTCATAATAAACAAAAATATATATTTCAAAATTATTTTAAAAATATGAAAGAAACTAAACTTAATAATCCATTTTTAAATGTTTTTTTAAATTCTAATCACAATAAAAAAGAAAATAAAACTAATTTAACTTATAATCAAAAAAATAAAAATTTTTCTGAAAAAATAGAATCTAAAGAAATTATTGATAATTCAAGTTATGTAAGTTCAAATTAAAAAAAAAGAGTTTTGGAAAAAAGTTGTTTGTAAATAAATATATTGTAATTTTTTTGAAAAAAATATAAATATAAAAAGGAATATTTATAATATATAAGATAAAATATTTCGGTATTAATTTTTTTTCTTTATAAAAACTCAAAAAAATTTTTAGATTAATTTTAAAAGGATTTTTTTGAAGAAATATTTTAAAAAAAGAATATAGAATAATATATAAAAATATAAATAGAAATAATAAAATAAAGGAGAAGAAAACATAATAAAGGGAAATTATATATATTATCATAAAATTTTTTAAATAAATTAAGATATGATTCTTAAGAAAAAATTTAGAAGAAGATTTAATTATGATAATATTAATGTTTTAAAGAAAAAAAAATAAAAAATGATTTGGTTGTCTTTTATTTTTTATTATTTCTATAATAGTTTTTTTTACCTAATAAAAATGAATAAAATATATAAAGTTGTATTAATTTATAGAAATAATAATAAATAATTTCTAGTGAAATTTCTTATTTATAAAATTAAAATTTTCTATTAATTAATATTTCTTGTATGTATACAATAATAAGTTAAAAAATATAGATTATAATTTTTACTTTTTTTTAAAATTATAATCCATTTAATACGAAAAAAATTTGAAAAAAATCAGAAAAAAAATAAGATATCATCCACTTGTTTATTTATATATATATCATTTAAATCATTTGAACTTTGATAATTATTATTTTTCATAAAAGCAAGAAATGAAATATTTTCATTATTAATATTATTATATTTTCTAACAGTCTCTTTAGGAATATAAGAAGGTTTAATCATAAATTTCATTAAACTTTCAAAATCAAATCCCTGAAAAAATTTATGATTTTTAATAGCTTTAAAAGAAGAAATTCTATTCTTTTGATTTTTTTCTAATAAAGAAGTGATTAAATGATTAAAATCTTCACTTTTAAAATCAGTATTAACTAAATTTAATTTTAAATTTAAAATATCATCATAAATACATTTTTGTTCTTTTTTATTTCCAAAAGGTAATTTTCCATAATAAATTTCATATAAAATAACACCTAAACTCCAATAATCAGCATTAAAATTATATGGTTTTCCTAAAATAACTTCAGGACTCATATAATAAGATGTTCCAATAATAGTATTAGTATAATCTTTAGTTTCTAAATTTTTAGAAACTCCAAAATCAATTACTTTTAAATATCCATTTGTATTTATTATTATATTATCTGGCTTTAAGTCTCTATGTATTATTCTTTTTTTTTGTAAATAATTTAATACTGATAATAATATTGCTCCGTAAAATTGAGTTTCTTCATAATTTTTTAATATATTTTTTTTTTTTGATTCTGATATTTTTTTTCTTAATGATATTCCATCTACAAATTCCATTAAAAAAAATAAGTAATCTTTTGTTTTGTATGTATTAAAAAAATGAACTATAAAAGGATGATTTAAATTTGATGATATTAATTTTTCTGATAAATATAATTTTGCCATATTTTTATTTTTATTTAAATATTTTAATTCTACGGTTTTAATAGCATAATAATTTTTTTTATTATTCACTAAATATACTTTTCCATAACTTCCACTTCCAATATCTTTAACATAAAATAATGAATCTAAACTAATTGTTATATCATTTAGCATTAATATTTTTTTTAATGTTTTAAATAAGGGATTTTCTTTATCTACTATTTCTTCATATATTTTTTTTTCTATTGTATATATTATACTTTTTGTCAATGATATAAAATCTGCTTTTCTTGAATAAAAACCTTTTTCTGATGTTATATCACCAAAATATTGATTTGATGATAAAATATTTATTTTTTTTTCTTTGTTTTTTATTTCTATTTTTCCATCTTTTATATAAAAAAATTTATCTGATAAAGGACCTTCTTTTAATATTATTTCTTTTACATCATATATTTTTTTTTCCATTGAATTTGCTAATGAAAATAAATTAAATAAAGAAAGGAAATTAAATTGAGGATTGTTTTTAAGAATATATATTAAATTATGAATAGATTCTTCTTTTATTTTATTTGAATATAATATTTGAATTAAAATATCCCATTCAATTTCAAATATTATACATTCATCACCGTAAATATTATAATTTATATCTTTATTATTTTCTTCTATTAAAAGAGACTCCATAAAAATTTTTCCTTTTGGAATTTCATTCATAAAATTTGTGTTTATGAAATGAATAAAATTTTGTAATTCTTGATTTTTTTTTCCTTTAAAGATACTTCCTGAAATAGGTAAAATAACTTTATTTTGTTCTTTATTTATAATAATATTTTCAAAATAAAATTTTAATTGGAAATTATTAAAAGCTTCTTTGATTTTTTCTTCAGTATTAAGAAATTGATTTAAATAAATATTTTCTTTAATTGCATTTTGAAAAATTTGAAAAATAATATTTTTAAAACTTTGTTCTCTAAAAATAGGAATTAAGTCTTCATATTTCATTTGTAAAATAATAGTTTCTTTATCACTTGTATAAGTATATAAACTTTCAATAGAATTAAAAATACCAATTTCTCCAAATAAATCTCCTTCTTTAAAATATTTAATAATTAAATGATTATATGAACAAAAAACATTTCCTTTTAAAATTAAATAAATTGAATCAGATAATTTATTTTCTTCTAAAATTAAAGTTTTTTCTTCACAATCTAAGAAATTACTGATTTTTGCTATATTTAATTGAGTATCATAATTTAAATTAGAGAAAAAAAAAGATTTTTGTAAATATTTAATTATTTCTTCATTTCTTTTTTTTTCATAATCATTTGCAATATTTTTATATTTTTCAAAAGGAAGAATAAATAAATAACATTTACTTAAAGTTTTTATATAACAATTAACTTGACAATTTTCTAATAAAACTTTTGTTCCTAAACCATTTTCTTTTTCTAATTCATATTTTTCATCATCAATTGAATATTCTATTTTTCCTTTTTCTATTATTATATAATAATCTTTATTTATATCATCTTGTGTAAAAATTTTTTTTTTTTTTTTTACTTTTTCATATATTATTATATCTAATATTTTTTCTATTATTTCTTTATCCATTTCTGGATATAATAATTCATTTTCTGTTAGTATTTTTATTAAAAAATTTTTTTGATTTTCTGTTTTTTTTTCTTTTATTATTTTTATACTTTCTTCTTTTTTTATTATTTTTAAATTTGAAGTACTGTAATTTTTCTTATTTTCTAAAATTTTTTTTTTCTTTTCTATTGTTTTACTTTTTGTAGAAGAATAACAGTCTTCTTTATCTGAATCGTAATTATTTAATTTTATCAATTTTTCTTTTACTGGACTTGAACTTAAAAAATTTATTTTTCCTTTATTTGGTAATAATTCAAATATTTTTCTTCTTCTTTGATTCATTGAAAGAGAATTATATAAAGAATAATATCTATTTGTTCTTATATAATCTAATTCATTTAAAAATAATGTTATTGGTTCATTTTTTTTTTCTTTTATTGTTTTATTACTATAATTTCTTATATTTTCTGTTTCTTCATTTTTTTTTTCTTCTAACTTTTTTTTATTTTTCTTTTTTTTTTTCTTTTTTTCTGGAGTACATGATTTTGTTATTTTATTACTTTGATTTGGAGGAGAATAATAATTTATTTTTATATTTGGTTTTGAATTATTTAAATCAATATTTGTTTTTTTTGGTAATTCTTCTATTTTAATTGAAGAATCTTTTTTAAATACTTCAGATTTTATACAACATGTAGAACCCATTTAAAAAAATTTTATTTTTAATTTTTTGAATTTAATAATATATGAAATATTAAAAAATATAATTAAATAAAATTAAGGAAAAAATCTTTTTTTTTCATAAAAAAATATTATTGAAAATTTAAAAAATAAAAAAATAAAATGACAAATATATTATATACTTTATTTGCATATATAAGTTTCATAGTCAATTTAATAACAATAATAATATTTATAAAAAACAAACATGAAATGGATATAAGTAATATATTAAATATTCAATTATCAATTGCAACATTTTTTCAAACATTACCATTATTATTTTTTTTTATTGACAACTCTTATGTTAATATATTTCAATCTTTATATTCTGCAACTTTTAATTTAACAATTTCACTAATTACAACTTTTATTCCTTTAACAATATGTATATCTTTTTTTTATAGTAATTTCTTTAATAGAAACCAAAAACTTTTATCTATTATTTTTTCAATTTTTAGTTGGATTTTAACTTTATTTTATGAAAGATATTTAATGAATTTAAGAACAATAAAATGTAAATATACTTTTTGTTTTTATGAATATAAAAAATTATTTTTCCCTTTATTGATATATTTTATATTACTTATTATTAATGTTTCAAGTAATATTTTAATGATTGTTGCCATTAATAAATTGGTTAATAATAATAATTCTTTACGTAAAATTTTTATTAGAAAATTATTCGGTTTTCTCTCTGGTTCTCTTTTCTTTTATGGAACTTATTTTTTTGCATTAATTCTTAAAATAATGTATTTTCGTGGTCATAAACAAGCTTATGATCTTTGGAATTTTATTAATCATTTATTTCAAAGTTTAACTGGAATTTTCGTTAATGTAGTTTATATTTATTCTGAATCTTTCATTCGTGAAATCAAAGATTTTATTTTATGTAATAAAAAAGAAGATGATGTTGTCATTCCACAAAATGAAGCTTATGGTAGTTTATTTTCTATTTAATTTATTTAAATTTAATAAAATATATTTTTTATATTTTTTATTATTATAAATATTGTCAAAAAATAATGCTTCTCTTTCAGTTATAAAGGTATTGAATCAAAAATTGTTTGTTTATTATTAATGTAATTTATCATTTTCAAATTATTTATTTATTATATCTTTCATTGATTTTTTTATTTTATTTACTTATTATTTAAATAAAAATACAAAGTCATCTAACCCAAAAGTTTATTTTTTTAATGAAAAGGGAACACTTTTTTCTTTTGGTTAAATATTATATTCTTCTAAGTAATTCTATCATTAATATCATAAATATACATTCTTTTAATTAAAAAATTTAATCCCAAAATGATTTAGATTTATTTTCAAATAAAATCAAATATTTATTTTTCTATAAATATTTCATAAGTATCTTTAATAAATTATAATTATAATCCTCAAATTTCAATTTTTTCAGATATTTATTTCTATGAAACAATTTCATAATTTCAGGGCAAAAATTAATGATAATCTTTACTTGTTTTTGTTATTAGTTCATATTAAACTTATTGATTTTCTTTATAAAAAACAATTCTTGATTTCATTTTTTCACTTATATGAACTATTATTATTAGATTTTCTTTTATATATATGAACCTTGGTTCAAATGTATTTTAATATATTAATTATTTTTAAATTATTAAATTTTAAATTTGAAAATATAAAGTTTGAAAAAAATGAAATTTCTGGTTTTTTATAACATATAATTGAAATAATAAATAAATATAACAAATAAATGGATGAATATATATCATCCTTAAAAAATGAGAATAATCAATTAAAACTTGAAAATGAAAAACTTATTCAACATTCTAAAAGTCAAGATGAATATATAAATAAATTACATGAAAAATTATCTTATTTAGAGAAATGTGTATTTCAAAATCAAAAAGAAGAACAAAAAAAGCATGAATTATTTGATATTATAATAAATACAAAAGAAAATTTAAATGTTTTAAAGCAATTATATAAAGAAAAATATTCTCGATTACAACATAAATATTTAAAATTAAGAGAACAATTCGAAGAAGAAAATAATAATCATTTATATTATACAAATGATAAGCATTCTTCAAATGAAAAAATAAAAAAACATATTTCAAAAATAAATAAAGTAACATAATTTATTAATTTTTAATAGTATGTTAAAGAAATGAATAATAATTAATATAAAAAAGCAAATTGAAATTTTCATAAATATAAATTAAATTAAAATATATTATTTAAATATTTATTTATTTTTACTACTTTCTAATTTTTTACACTCTTCTTCAAAAATTTCAGGATTTTCTCCAATTCTATGAATCTAAAAAATATTAATAAAAAAAATAAACTTACATCTTCTTTAATTTTTTTAGCAGTATCAATACTAAAAAATCTATAATCAGAAGTAAAATTCATTTTTAAAATAATTTTTTCTTGAATTTCATTTTGCCCATTATAATAATATTTATTATATTTAGAACAAAGAGTTAATAATAAAGGAGCAAAAGTTAAAGGAGGAATAGGAGCATAAGAATCATCAATTCCTAAAGAACCAATACTAGTAATAACACAAGATCCAAATTCAAATTTTTTTAAACCTAAAATTTCAATAGAAAGACCAATTGAACTTAAAAAACTAATGATTTGAATAACTGGACCTAATATAAAAGTAGGTAAAAAATACATTAAATTCATTTTTTTATTTTGATCTTTATTTTTTCTTTTTCTTAATAAATCAACACTACTTTTTAATTCTTCTGTTATTTCATGAAAATTTTTAACTTCACATTGTTTTATTGTTGTATTTGCTAATTCTTTACCATCACCAACTTGTACTAAACAACATATATCTACTGAATCTTTTTGATTATATTTCCCATATTTTATATAACCATAAACTTCAGGATATTTTTTTAATATAATTGCCATTAATTTTATTGAAAATATTGTTGGTGTAATATGAACATTTTCTTCTTTTGACTTTTTTTCTAAATAAGGAATTATTTTTGTTATATTTAATTTTAATGATGTATATGTTTGAGGATCAAAAGGATTTGACCATGTTGCTATTGTTATTTTTCTTCTTAAAAATTCCTTTATTTGACTTGATAATTGAACTTGAGTTATATAATAATATGTCAATATTAGAGAAATATATATTATCCAAAAACGAAAATTGTTAAAAAATGAATATATTCCGTATGAGATAAAAAAAATTATTAGAAGGGAATTCATTTTTTTGTCTTTAAGAATATTATTTTTTTCTTTAAAATGATTTTTATTTGGTTTTTTTAAATTTTTACGTCACTATTTTGATTTATTAATTAAAGGAAAATGATAATTTTTGTGTTAAATAATTCAATTAATTATTATTTGGTTAATTTATTTATTTAAAATTTTTTATGTATTTTTTTCAAAAAAACAAATAGATTTTTTAATCTTATCTATATTTAAGTGGGAATAAAAATTATGAATAATTAATGAATTAGATGATGAAAGAATAGATATTGTAGGTAAGAAATTAATAATCTATGATATAATATATTCATAAAATTTAATCTTAAGAAACATAAAAAATTCTTATATCATTAAAAATACATTTTTTCTTAAAAAGAGAAATTATTAAAGAAAATTTAAAACATTTTCTGAAAAAAAAGCAAAAAATTAAACAATTAAAATTTATAATATAATTATTTATTTTTTGATAATTATTTAAAACAATTAGCAATGCTTTTTAAATGCATAAAATTTTTGAGAAAAACATAAGAACATAAATGAAATAAATTGAAATTCATTTATTATTCATTTATTTTTGTATATGCAATAAGTTAGTGTAATATTATTATGAAAATACAAAAATGTTTTTAATTATAATAAATTATAAAAAAATATAAATGGCACAAGAATTAAAAGTATTTGATATAATATATATGATTGTAATGCTTATGGCAACATTCTTCTCTTGTTCTTTGGTTAGTGCTTTGGCTGGGTTTTATTCATCTCCAGAAATAAAAGAAATATTCAATGAAGTTATAAGTGAAAATTTAAAAAAAAGTCCAATATTTGATATAAAAATAAATGAAGATTGTTCTAATTCAGATAAAAATATATTAGGATTTTTTGGAGGAACAAAAGAAGGATATATATATGATGGAAAAGAACAATTGGATAAATGTAAGTATAAAAAATGTGAAAAACTTATTGAGATACCTCGAACTGAATATAAAATATTAAAAAATAATAAAATTTGTGGAAAAATGACAGAAAAAAATTATTTTGATTATTATAAATTAACAATTAATCAAAATAATAAATGTACAAAAAATGAAAAAAGATGTGGATATTTAGATTATTACAAAAATATTTTATGTTTACCTGAAAATATGGAATGCCCAATTAATGATATATTTATTTCTAACCATTCAAATTTTACTCATAACAATTATATTTATAAAAAAATTAAATTAAGCGATAATCAATATTTGTATTATACAAGAGATAATATAAATGGATATATTATTACTAGTTTATCTTCTCTTATTTTTGGGATTCCTTGTGGTTCTAAACATTATATATATTCCAACACTTCTCCATTAGATAATTATTCAACTTGTAATGATATTTCCAGTGATTATTATTATTATTATGTTCAAAATTTAACCACTTTAAATGCTAAAGAATTCCTATCTCAAAATCATATTTATGATAATATTACAAACATTCCAAGTTATTATAATAAAAAAATAAATGAAACAAATTTAACTATTTTTGCAATTGGATATATTGGAATTTCTGATGATTTTATTGCAAATTTTGATCCTGATACAAATTTCATGATTGAAATATCTAAAAAATTAAAATTTAGGGGGGTGGCAAGTAAGATTTGTTTTATTTCAATAATAATTTTAGGGGGATATACTTTTTTTGTTGTATCCGCAACAGTTGCAAGTAATAATAGAAAAGCTAAAATAATAATAATATTTATTGAAATTATAATATTATTATTAATTAATATTACTGCTTTTATAGAAATAAATTATCCAATATATTTACCAAATGGACAATTTCCGGATGATTACTTAACAGGAAGATATTCATATAGAGATGATTTAAATGGAAATGGAAAAGGTCATGCTCATTTTTGGCCTTTTTTTCCTTTATTATTATTTTCTATCATTTACTATATATATATTCTTTTGCATAATGAAAAAGAAAAAAATAAAGATTCAAGAAATATTGATACTGCTGTATTAGAAACTGTTGATGAAAATTATACTGATAATTACCCAGTTAATACTAATTATGGGAATTATAATAATCAAAATATTGATAATAGGAATAATCAACTCTATAGTAATAATGATTAACCAATTTATAATTATCAAAATAATAATAATAATCAAAACAATACTCCAATTTTTTATGGAAATAATAGTAATACTAGATATAATTAAAATATAAAATATTCAAAATATTATTAATTTTAAAATATTAAAAGATAAAATTTAACAATAAATAAAATTATAAACATTATTTGATTGATAAAAATTTATAAATTTTTATTAATAAATGGATTAAGGTATATAATATATACCTACTCTAAATTAGTTTATTAAAATCAATATACATAATTAAAAAAATTTGATATTTTTTTCTCAATCAAATTCATAATAAATCGTAAAATTAAAATAGAATAAAATAAAAGGATTAAATATTAAAATTAATATATTTAAATTATAAATAATTTTTTTAATAATTTTATATTTAAATTAAAATTTCATAGTTGAATAATACACATCTCCTTTTTCATTTCCAATGATAACAATACTAACATTATCATTACTTTCTTTTTCTTTATAACCTTCCATATATAAAGAAGAAATTTCTCCCAATTCATTCCATTCTTTAATAATTTCACAATTACTACTTTTTGTTAAAAACAAAGATTGTTTATTTGAAATTAAATTATGAGTGGAATCACTTTCAAATAAATTAACTCTTCCAAAATTTTCATAAGATTCAATAATTTTATTAGTTCTAAAATCATAAACATTAAATTTCGTTTTACTTCCAACAACATATTCATTAAGATTATATTTATTAAATTTAACAAAAGAAGTAGTTTTATCATCAAGAACAATTTTATAACAATCAGTATTAATAGTATCAATTTTTCTAATAACCAAATATTTATCATTATCTAAACAAATATGAAAATCATCTTCAGTTCTAAAATCACAAGAAATAATTTGACTTTCAGTATCATAATAAACTTTAATAGGAGTTTTTTCAGAAATATCCCATAATTTATAATTTGAATCCATTCCATCAGTGATTAATTTTTTTAAATTTTTAGAATAAAATATATTAACAATACTATCATCATGTGCTTCAAATTTTGATGTTGCTCTACATAAAATTGTATTTACAATATATACTTTATTATCAGCTCCTCCAATTGCAATTGAATTATTTGAATTTAAATTTGTTATTGAATTTAAAGATAAATCTGATATTTTTGATATTCTTTTTGTTCTATTTGTTTTTAAATCATATAATTTTAAATTTCCATCTTGACATCCTGTTGCTAAAAGTTGTACTTCACTTAATACTGATATACTTGATACTTTTTGTTTATGATGATGATTTAAACATTGAAAATCTATTTTATCTAAATTAAAATTGATTGTATTTTCTCCATTTTTTTTCTCACTTGAATTTTTAAACTCTTCTATTTTAATATTTTCAATATCTTTAGGATTTAAATATATTTCATTAATAGATTTAGAAAATTTTTTAGGATGAGGACCTAAGAATAATTGTTTAGGACAAATACCAAATTCTCTTGTTTGTAATTGAATAATTCTAATTTCATCTTCATTTTTATTAAAAAAATCAGCACCATCTTCATAAGTAGAAGGATGAAATAAATTATTTGATTTAATTGCTTCTTCTCCTCTTTGTTTATATCCAAAAATTAAATCTATCCATTCATTTATATGTTCATTAACATAATTACTTTCTAAAGCATTTTTCATTATTTGTAAAAATTTTTCTGGTTTTTTATCTGAATATGGAGGTAAAATTATATCATCTATTTTTTCACCTTTTGTATTTATTCCCATATTAATTTTTTTAGAATTTACTAAGAATTCAATATTATCTTCATAAAATTCAGGAATTAATTCTTTTAAACTTCCTGGATTATTTAAACAAATTTCCCAATCTAATTCAATAGAAGTAAATAATCTATCTGGATGATCAAATTTACCACTATGAAGTTTAAGCATATATTGAGGAAATTTTCTTGATAAAAATCCAATCACATAAGCAGAAGTTGAATAATGAGTTCCATAAATAAATTTATTTTTTTCTTCTCCTGGCATTTCTTTATATCTTTTTAAAAAATCTTCTAATCTTTTTGTATTTAAAGCTCCAACTGGAAGAGATAAATCTCTATAATTTGAAGGATCATTTAAATCTATTGTTAATGAATTATAATTTTTAAGAATCCATGGAAATATTGGATATTGACTTAAATCATTTCTTGTTCTATTTGCTGCATTGTTTAATTTTATTAAATATTCATAGTTTGATAAACCTCCTTCAATCCATAATTTTGTAAATTTTGATATATTTATATTTGTTTCACATTGATCTTTATTTATAAATTTTGTTATTATTTGAAATATTTGTTCTCTTTTTATTTCATTTTCAAAAACTAAAAATATACTTTTTTTTCTTGTTGTTAATTCTGTTCCTATATCTAATAAATGGACTTTTCTCTTATATATTTCTGTTACTTTTGAAAATTTTATTTTTACACATCTTTTATTATTTAATTTAAACATTGGTTGAAAATAAATTCTTTGGTCTGTTATCATTAGTAATCCTGGAATTTCTAATAAAGGTAAAATTTGTTTAGTAAATAATTCACTTTCTATTTGATTTTTTTCACTAAAAGATTTAATTAATGTTAAATCAAATTTATTTGAGTAAAATTCTCTCAAATAACTTAAAGAATCAAATTCAAAAGATGATTGTTTATTATTATATTTATCAATTAATTCATTTATAATCTTTGAAACATTTGAACTTTTTTCAAATAAAAAACTCATTGAAACTGTATTTAAATTATTACCCTGAGGAATATGATGAAGAATATAAGGTTCAGTAAAATCTCCTTTTGGAATTTCAATGATTCTTTTAATATCAAAATTTAAAGTAGTTTTTGAATCATCTTTATTAGGAATTATATATGGTATAGTTAACATTTCTTTAAAATTAAATTTTACTAAAGAATATTTATTATCATCAGGTTCGAAAATTACACTTCTTGATCCAATATATATTATTCCTTTTAATTCATGTCTTTCTTTTAAAGATTCAATATAATAATTTACATTTGCAACAAAGTCTTTTATAAACATTTCTCCTTCATCTAAATTATATAAACTAAAACGTTGGGTGGAAACAGATAGTCCTATCATTTTTAAATAAAGAAATATTAATAATATATATTTTATTCTTTTAAATGGAAGGAAATAATGGCACAAATAATGACATAAAAAAAGAAATTGGATTTGTTAATGAAGGAAGATATTGTTATTTAAATAGTGTTATTCAATGTTTATTTCATGAAAGAAATTTAATAGAAAAAATTTTGAATTATGTACAAAACTTTGATATTAATAATAATAGTATATTATATAATTTCATAAATTTATATAAACAATATAACAGTACTTTTGAAAATATAATAACTCCTAAAAAATTTAGAGAAAATTTTGGAAGTCAATATACTATTTTCTCTCAAAATTCTCCTCAAGATGCTCAGGAATTTATGTTATATTTATTAAGTTGTTTAAATGAAGAAATTAATATATTAAGTAAAAAAAATGATAATTTTATTAATAATTTATTTAATTTAACTATTGAAACCAATTTAAAATGTGATGTTTGTTCATGGGAAAAATTTTTATTTGAACAAAATAATAATATTGTTGTTGATATTCCAGAAAATAATAATAATAATTTTATTCATGAAATGATTAATATTAAAGTTTTTTTAGTAAAATATAACGAAAATTTTATGGTTCATGAGTTCTTAGGATATTCTATACCTGTTAAAATTGATAAAAATATTACTATTGAATATTTAAAAAATGTAATTGTTTCATCAAAAGAAAATCTTGATCACTTAAATTTATTATCAGTTCTCATAAATGAAAATAAAAATATTTTAAAAATCGATTTATCAGACAAAGAAAATATTTATCATTATTTAAAAAAAAATAATGATATTTTATTTTATTATTTCATTGATAAAGAACAGAATAAAAATTTCTTTAACAATTCAAATTTACTTTTTATATATCTTAGTCATATCGTAAACGATGATTTTATATTCTTTTATAATTATCCAATTCCAATTATATTTCAAGAAGAACAAACTTTAGAAGAATTAAAAAACATAATAAATGAGTTAATAAAAACAATAACAATGGGAGAAGCTAAAAATTTTACTTATAATATTTTTCATAATAATATTAATATAAAAATGCTTTTTAAAAATAAATGTCCAATTTGTGAAAGTAAAGATAATAATAAAAAATATTGTGAATTAAGTAAAGATTACATTATATTATTAAAAATTAATAATTTATTAAAAAATTTTGAACAAACTCCTATTAATTTATTAATAAATATAGAAAATCATATGTTATCACTTGATGCTTTTCAAAATATTGATAATATAAATGAGAAAAAAAAAATAATTTTTGAAAATATAGAATACATAACTTTACAAGATTGTTTAAATTTATATAATAAAGAAGAAATATTATCTGATTATATATGTGAAAATTGTCATAATAAAGGAATAAAGAAAAAGACTAATTTTTGTACTAATAATTTACCAGAATATTTAATAATAAAAATAAATAGATGTCCTAATGGAGAACCTGGAAAAAATATTTTGTTTAATATGTTAAGTAAAAAATATCAAAATAAAAATGATAAATTTGTATCTTGTCCATATAATTTAGATTATTTTGAAGGAAGTTCATATTATTTATGTGGTATTATTGATCATGTTTTAAATTTTTTAGGAAGTTGGCATTATTATGCTAAATGCAGGAATAAAGATGGAAAATGGTTTTTATTAGATGATAATAAAGTTTCTGAAATTCATAATAATATAATTAATAAAGATTTATATTTATTATTTTATGCTAAAAACAATTAATTAATTATAAAATATTAATTATCTAATTTATTTACTATCAGATTCTTAGTAAATTGTATTTTTTTAATGGAAACATAAACAATTCAGTTAACTTATTTTTTGAAAATTAACAAATATTAATTGACTTATTTAAATTACTTTTCCAAAATTCTTAAATTTAATTTACAATTAATAAATAATTTAAATTCAATTAAAAAAAAATTCAAAATTAGGTGTAAATAATTAATATCATTGATTATTTAAATGAAATTTAAAATTTTATTTGTTAGCTTCATTATTAGGATTATTGGAATTTGGATTATTGGAATTTGCATTGTTTGGGTTATTTTGATCATTTACATTATTATTATTGACTTTATTATCATTTTTATTAGCATTATTTTTATCTTGTTGAGGTTGAGTCCTTGGTAGACCTAATTCATTACTTATCATTGTTTTATATTCTTCCACTACTTTAGTCTTATCATCATCTCTATATTGATAATGATATGAATTAAATGCTGCTCCTTTTTTCTTTAAATCATCATCAATCATTTTAATAATTTTATTTTTTCTTTCAGCCGGAGTTATTTTTAAACTTTCAATATATTTCATAATATCATCACGAACTTCTTGTTCAAAAGTTATTTCAGAACATCCCATTTTAAAATATATTTAAATTATTTTTATTTTAATTAAAAATAAAGAATCCAAAAAAAAAAGAAAAAATAAATTATAATATTACTTATAATTATTATAACTTTAAAATAGAAAATTAATAAAAATAAATATTTATTATACATCAGGATTATTTAAAATTGTTTTTTTTAAATCTTCAATATCTTCTTTTTCTTCTTCTTCACTACTATCATCATTAATTTTTTCTTTTTTTTCTTCTTCATCTTCATCATCATCAAATTCAACTTGTCCAATTTCTTTTTTAATATCGTTAACATTAATATTTGTATCATCATTAATTTCTTTCACTATTTTATATTCACTTATATTTGGATGTTCTTCATTATATTTTATTTGATTATTTATCATATTTCCAATTTCTTCACTACTTAAAATTTTTGCTGGTTTTTCTTCTTCATTATTAAATAAGTTTGCAGAAAAATATTCTTTTTTTCTTTTTCTTTCTTTCAAATATTTATTTATTTGATATTTTATTCTATAAAAAGAATCTATTATACAATTATAACATTCAGAAAATAATTTACTCATTTTTTAAATTCTTAATCATTAATGAATATATTTTATATTAATAAAAATTAATTATCAAATTAAAAATTTTGGTTTAATAAAAAATTTTTATAAAGAGTAAAATCTAATTCAATTGTTTTGATTATAAAATAATTAAAACAAATATAAATGTTTCAATATTTAATAAAAGAATAGTTTTATATTTCTAAATATAAATTAAGAAGATTCTTTGTTTCAAATTAACAATAGAAATTTTATAATATTTCTTTTTTAAATAATAAATTAAATATATGAAAATATTTATGAATAATATAATAAACAAAAGATATATGATTTTTGTTTAAATATAAATAAAAAAAAATTCAAAAAATAAAAATAAAAATAAAAATTTATTTATTTCCATGATTTCTTCTCGCTTTATAACTTCCTGTCTTATAATTATCTCCTTCATTAATAGAATTATCAACATTTTCAAATCCATTTTTACTATTATAAGAAGAATTATAAGGACTTTTAATTAAATCATCTTTTCTTTTATTAATTTTATATGAACTAGTTTTAGAATTTTGTTTACTAAAATCTTTAATAACTTCTTCAGAATTTTTTCTATTAATTTCTGTTTTTTCATTATCTCTTTTTTGGTTTCTTCCATAACTTTTTTTACTGGAAGTACTTAAATTTTCATTATTAATATTTTCATTATTATTATTTTTTCCTAAATAAGCTTTTTTAATAAAATCAATTTTTTTTCCATCTTCTTTTTCATAAACAAATCTTCTTTGAAGAATAGAAGAATATTTATTTTCTTCTTGTTTATTGAAATTTTCATTACTCCAAGCTCCAACATCATTTCCAAATCTTTCAAATTCTTTAATAACACTTGCATTATTATTATCTTCATCACCAAAAACATCATTTGCCATTTGAATATAACTTAAATGTAAATTTTTATACATTAATTCCATTTTTTTTTTTGCCATAACTTTAGAGAAATAAATAAATTTCCATTTTCTTAATATTTCTCTCATATATCTTTGATTTGCAATTCCTTTTTCCATAAATGACACTTTCATCATATATAATACACGATAAAATCTTCCTATTCCTAATAAAGATATCATTATTTGATGAATTGCCCATTTTCTTAATAAATTTCTTAATTTTTTTCTTCCTGGTCCAGCATATAAATTTAATCTATATTTCCTTACTAAAATTTCATATAAATCTACTTTATTCTTAATTTGAGTTTTTTTTGAATGATTCTTATATAATTTACAAAATTTATATTTTGAATATGCTTTCATGAAATTATCCCATGACCAAGAATTTCTAATTTTTATTTTTTCTTTTAACCATTTTACTAAATATGGTATTAATGTTAAATATACTTTCTCTTTATCACTTTTTAATGTTTCTGGAATTGTTGTTTGTAAATTTGCTCTAAATTGAATTCTTGTTGTTTCTGCTGAATTTCCTCCTATTAATCTATTATAATATGTAAATTCTGCATTTTTTAAAAACACTCTTTTTAATTTTTTAAAAAAATATTCTATTTGAGGAATCTTTTTTCTTTGTCTTAATATATTAAATATATTTAACATATTATTTAACACTTTCACTCCGTAAACTTTATGTAATTTTTTAATGAAAATTTCAATGTTTTTTCCATCTAAATCATATTTACTTTTTAATATTATTGAACTTAATTCACTGAATTTTCTTTTTTTTATTGTATTTTTTTTTAATTTTTCAAAAAAGTTTAAAGCTCTTGCACGAGGAATATCGTGAAATAATTTTTTAATTAAAGAAGCATAATTATATAATCTTACAGCATTAATTTTACTTCTTGTATTAAATATTTCTGCAATTTTTTCACAGGCATTATCTCTTTTATTTAATTTATCAATTTTTTCTAACCATCTTTTTACTAAATTTGATAATTTAAATAAATCATTTTTTACATTTGAATTTTTAACTGCACTTCTTGTTTTATTAATTTTATATCTATAATGTAACATGAACTTTAATTTATCATAACCTATTTTTTTTAATTTATTTTGAATTGTTCTTAATGCATTTCTAATTTTTCCATATTTTTTAATATGATAAATTAAATTTATTTTTCTAATTTCATTTGCTAATTTAAACCAATTTATCCTTGCTTTACTTATTTTTAATTTATTGTTTAAGAATCTAGCAACTCTTTTAGCAGAAGCTTTTATTTTTATATTATTTACTACATTTTTCCATTTATGAATTGCTCTATGTAAAATATTATCATGTCTATTAAGTAATGAATTTAAAATATGTTTTAAATGAGAATTAATTCCTTCACTTCTTTTATTTCTTCTATAAATTTTCCAATTTTTTTGAATCATTTCACAATTTCTTAAAAATCTTAATTTTTTTGCTTTTTCATCCCATATTTTTATCCATTTATTTAAAACTCTTAATCTAAGTTTATCAGGTATTTTAAAAACTCTGTTGTTTAATTTATCTTTTCCATATGTAAATAATTTATAAAAAATATCTTTTAAAATATTTCTTCTCTTATTACCAATATCAGTAAAAACTTTATTAAATAAATTTCTATTTCTTGTATATTTAATTTGATTAATTGCAAATTTTCTTCCTGGCTTAAAGTTATGTAAGATATTTAATGCATTATTAATAATATTCATCCTGTTATCGTATTTTTCATTAATTATTTTTTTCTTTATTACTCTACAAAACTTTTTTATTATATCTGCATTTTCCATTAAAACTATTCTTTTAACTGTAGATTTATATTTATTGAAATATATTCTTAAAGGACTTTCATAAGAAAATTTTAAAATTTTATTTCTTAAAGTATCATGTTGTTTTTTCATTAATTTATATTTATTTCTTGCAAATAATTTTCTTATTTTATTTTGTAACATTTGAACAGATTTTTTTTCTTTTTTATCAATATTTTTTGTTTTATTATACCAATCTAAAAATGCTCTTGATAAATTATTTTTTCTTCTAAATTTTTCTGTTTTATCCAAATGATTAGATAATTTTTTATGAATTAAATTACCTCTATTATGATTTTTTGTAGTTTTAATAATTTGAGGGAAATATTTTTTTAAAATAGCTAATCTGAGTTTATTCACTTTATTAAATTTTCTTAAAATTCTTGCAATTTCTTTTTTTGTTATTCTTTTAAAGAATAAATTGGTTTTTTTTTTCATATATTTATTAAATTTAGGTAATAAAAATTCTTGAATTTTTTTTGCTTTTTCTCTACAATCTAATAAATGAAGATTTAATTGCCAATATCTTAAATTTACTCTTAAAATTTCTTTATTAAAATTATTTTTTCTTAAATAAAGAATTAACATATTGTCTCTTTTCTTTTCTAATGTTTTTCTTTTTATTTTTGATTTATGCTTTCTAAAAGTGGATTGAATTCTTATTATTTTTTCTTTTTTTTTTGAATCTTTTTCAATCCATTTAATTAAATATTTTTGTAAAATATATAAATTTTGAGAAAAACTTAGTTTTTTCAAAAGATAATTTAAATAATTCTTTTTTAAATTATTATTAACATAATCAATAATATTATTTGTTGCATATCTTTTTGTTAAACTAAACATATTATGAATTCCTTCTTTCATTGGAGCATAAAATTTAACGTAAGTTTCTTTTAAAATAGAAATTATATTATCAATATAAAACTTTTTAACAATAAAAGTAAATTTAATTTTTGATTCTTTAGTATTTTTCTTTGTTCTTCCTTTATGTCCTCTAAAAACTCTTTGAATAAGTGAAGTTGCTCTTTTTAAACTTTCCATTTTTGCTCTTTGATTCCATTTTCTTAATAAAATTTTATATTTTTCATTATTGTCTCTTATCAAATTATTCACAATTTTTCTTAATAAATCATAACATTTTGTTGTTTTAATATTTTTTACTTTTTTATGTTTCTTTTGTAAAAAATTTTGAATTTTTAAAGCTCTTCTATTTCTTTCTCCTATTGTTTTATCCATAAATATCTTAAAATATTTTAAAAGATTTTTATCTTTGAAACTTTTATATGAAGAATTTAATCCTTTTTCCATTGCTCTTAAAAGGAAATTTCTTCTTAAATATTTTAATAATTGATCAAATGGTTTTTTCATATAATAATTTTCTAATCTAATTATCATAGTTAAACCATCTTTTTTATTAATATTTGCACATTTTTTAACAAAATCAGAAATTAAATGTTTAACATAATTTTTAATAAATTTATTAAAATCATTTTTTCTCATTTTTTTCAAATGTTTATTAATTTTTTTCTTCGAAAATTTTTGAATAATATTTGCATTTTCATATAAAAAAAGTTGTTGAGCAATCATATTCCATCTTAAAATATAATTTAAAATCATAGTTGATTCAAATCTAATCAATTTTTTAATTATATATTTTAATTTATATATTTTAGTCTGTAATTTATCATAAGATTTTCTTCCTTTTATTCCTCTTACTCTTGATTGAATTTTTGATATTGCATTTATTTTTCTCATCATTGGCATTTTGTTTTTCCATTTTTTTAAATATTCATTTAAATTTTTTTTTTTCTTCTTTTCATTATTTTTAATTAATTTCAATATAATTTCAGCTATTCGAATCATATTATTTTGATATCTAAATTTAGAAAATATAATTTGTAATACCATTTTAAATAATAAATCAAAATTAAATGAAATTTCTTGATTTTCTTTATTAATTTTATTTAATTTTCTTCTACAAAATTTTTTTATGATATCTGCATTTTCATATACATCATAATATTTAGTTAATCTTCTCCATTTAGAGATAAATTCTCTTAAACGATTTATATTATATTTTATATCATCTTTTTTAATAAAATTTAAAAGGCAATTTGCTCCTTTTGATGTTCTTTCTTTTTTTTTCTGTTTTTTTAAACTTTTGAAAAATCTATGTAATATTTCTGCTTTATTATTTTTATTTTCTATCATTTTATTAATTGCATCAACTATTAATTTATAATCTTCAAATTGTTTTTTCCTTATTTTTTTTAAGTATTTATTGAAATATTTATCAAATTTAGAATAATGTTTCTTTGAATCTTTTAATTGACTTCTCCATTTTCTTAATGCTCTTCTAATTAAATAGTTAAATATATTAGGAATAGTTTTGTTGATAATGTTTTTAAGTGTTAAATTTATTGAAGTCTTTGCTTTCTTTTTATTTAATAATTTTAATATATCTTTAAATAAATCTCTCCTTATTCCTTTCATTAATAAAAATAATCCAAATCTAAAATTATTCACTTTTTGATAATCATGTTTTTTTAATGGAACTGAATTTATTCTCCATCTTAATAATGCTTTATGCAATAAACTTAAATTATTATTGTTTCTTTGTCTTTCTTTGCTTTTTATTAAATTTCTTAATACTTGATAATTTTTAGATAAATGTTCTTCTTTTCTTAATTTACTCATCCATTTTCTTAATGCTTTTCTTAAAATATCTTTATCATTATTATTTGAAATTCTTTTAAAAAACATTTTAAATAGATTATTATCTTTTGTTATTTTCACTTTCTTCTTTAATTTATTAAAAACATATCTTTTTACATATTTTTCAATATATTTCCCAACTAAACCACTATTATCTACTTTTTTAATATGATTATCTTTTTGATTTCTCCATTTATATAAATATTCTCTTAGAAAATCATTGTCACTTTTGTTTCTGATATTTTTTAAAATTTTCATATAAATTTTTCTTTCACTTTCTTTTGAATTAATATCTTTAATCTTATCTTTCCATCTTCTTAAATATTTTTTTAAAGGAAGCTGACAAATTCTCTTAAATGGAAATTGAATAATCTTTTTAAAATAATCATCTTTACTAGTTTTAATATTATAATTATTATTTGCAATTTTCCATTGATTAAAATAAGGTCTTAAAAATAAATTTCTTAAAGCAATATGCTTAGCAAATTTTTTATCCCCTTTTAATATAGCATCATAAATTGATTTTCCCCTTCCAACATTAATATTAATATTTTCTGTATTTTTCATTAATTGTTTAAATATATTAAATAATAATCCTCTTAATAAATGTCTTAAACCTAATAATAAAGGCACTGAACTTCCTTTTTTTGCATTATTTTTCCATATTAAAAGAGCTTTTAATAAAGATAATTTATTTTGATAATCTTTATTTGTTTTTGAAACTTTTAATGCATTTTTTAAATATTTTTCTCTTTCTTTCATATTTAATATATTATCTCTCCATTTTCTAATATATTTCCTTAAATTGTTTTTTTCAATTTTATTTTTTGTTTCTATTGCCTTTGATAAAGATATTCTCCTTTTATTTTTAATTTTTTCTATTTCAGCTCCTTTAAATAAATTTACTGCATTAATATTTGTATTATGTTTTAATAAATGAAATTTAGCTTTTAAAATTCTTGAATTTCTATCATTCATATCAATTTCACATTTTTTTTTCCATCTTTTTAAATATCTTCTTAAAATATCATTAATATTTTTTTTTAAAAATCTATTTCTTATTGTTTTAATTAATAAAGCTGCTGAATTTTTTTTTCCTTTTTTAACTTTAAATGTTGTTGATTGTTTAGTATACCATTTATTAAATGCTTTACTTAATATTAATTTTTTATTATTTGAATCAAATTTTAAAATTAGTATTTTTAATAATTTAAATTCTAAATCTTGAATAATATCCTTTCTAACTTGTTTTCTCCATTTATTAAAATAAAATCTAATTAAATGTTTATCTTTATCAGAATGAATAAATAATAGTCTTTTTAAAAAATTATTAAAAGCTTTTTGTCCTATAGTATTTCTTAAATTATCAAAAAATAATTTTCCATCAACTCTTTTAATTGAATTTTTTCTTATTATATTACTTGCTTTTTCAAAATCTTTATTTTGTTTATATGCTTCTTCATCTTTTTTAACACTTTTTTTTCTCCAATTATTTAATTTATTTAATAATATTCTATTTGTTATTTTTGTTAATATTACTTTTATTATATGACCTATTATTTTATTTTTTAAATCCTTTGAGTTTGTTTTTTTAATCCAATCTCTAATATATTTATTAAATAATTTTCTTAATTCTTTTTCTTTTTTGTTGAAAAATTTTATTAGAATTTTTTTAAATGTTTTATCTTTAATATTCTCTTTAAGAGATAAAAAAGGATATTTAAAATTCTTTTTCCACATTGCTCTTTGCAATGTTTCTAATCCAGGAATAATATTTTTATTTAAACCAATTTTATTTTCTATAAATTCTTCAGTGATAATTTTTTCTTTTACAAGAATAATTTCCATTATTTCTTTTTTCACTGATTTTTTCGTAAATCTATCAAAAAATTTTCTTTTCTGGTCATTATTAATTTTATTAATTGCATTTTCTAATAATTTTTGAAATAATTGTTTTTTATAATCTCCAACTCCTTTTCCTAAAGCTTTTTTTCTCCATTTATCAAAATATTTTTTCAAATTTCTTTTTTTTAATTTTCCTGGAATTTTTATTATATTTTTTAAAGATTCAATTTTACTTAATTTTTGTAAATGTTTTTTAATTTTAGGTTTAATAACTTTAAAAGATTCTTTTTTTAAAATTTTTTCTGCTCCATTTACAATACTTTCAACACCATTTTTTTTTTCCATATTTTCTTTTAAATTATCAGTATTATTTTTTAAATTGTGTAATTTAGTCAAAAAAACCCATTTAGAAAAATAATTATCTAAATCTCCTTTTTTCCTATCATAATCACTTCTAATATATATTAATTTTCTTCCTTTTTCACTTTTCTTTTGAAATTCTTTAATTAATTTTTTCTATTTTTCAAAATAAGGT
>JAEEGI010007744.1_pt1 | contig 23982 bp, 13 predicted proteins | sample 8958751 | NCBI WGS metagenome assembly JAEEGI01 (sample SAMN16246545, study PRJNA631951) | gut metagenome | biome: gut microbiome; feature: rumen; material: KS-attached | host: Bos | place: Iran: Karaj | collected 2018-10 | reverse complement strand
GAATACCAAGTGAATTTAAAGAAGATATTGAATGTATGGATTATTTATTTTTAGGTAATTTAGTTAATAGAGGAGCATTTTCATTAGAAACATTTTTATTATTAATTGCACTTAAAGTTAAATATAATAATAATTTTCATATTTTAAGAGGAAGTCAAGATGACATTGAAATAAGTAAACATTATGGTTTAGCTGAGGAATGTAAAAATAAATTAAATGAAAATATTAGTGAAAAAAATTCTATTTTTAAAAAAATTTGTGAATTATTTGAATATTTGCCTTTAGCTGCAATAATTAATAATCAAATTATTTGTATACATAGTGGAATTGGTGAACATATAAAAACAATAAATGATATAAATAATATAAAAAAACCAATTTCAATAAAAGATAATAGTATTGTTCAAGAATTATTATGGAGTACTCCAACTGGAAATACTTACAAAGAAGAATATAATGTGAATAATTTTACTTTTAATTATAGGAAATCTCATTTTGATGATAAAATGTTAAATGAGTTTTTAAATCAAAATAAAATGAAAATGTTAATAAGAAGTCATGATGTTTGTGATTCTGGAATTGAAAAAATATTTAATGATAAAGTTATTTCTATTTTCTCTGCTACAAATTATTGTGGCAGTTTTAATAATAGTGGAGCAATGTTATTAATTAAAAAATCTTATGAAATTCAACCTAAAATTTTAACTTGTGAAGATAATTATAGTGTTTGGATAAAAGATAATTGGAGTAAAAGTGAATATCCTCCTTCACCTAAAAGAATATATAAAAATAAATAAAAGTAATTCATTCATATTAAAATTAATTATTGTTTCTTTTTATATTAATAATATTTCTTAAAAAGTATATTAGATAAAAATTCATAAAAAAATTTAAAAAAACTAAAAAAAAATTAAATAAAATGTCAAAAGTTACAAAAGATGATAAAGGTAAAAAAGGAGTAGTAGAAGAGACATTTCCAGAAGAAACAGGAAGTGGAAAATTCATATATCCAAATGGTGCTATTTACATAGGAGAATATAAACAATTATCAACAGGTGAAAAAGTACGTGAAGGGAAAGGAAAAATGATTCACCCATTAATAGATGCTCGTTTAGACCCTTCATTAAATCCTCCAAAAAGTGAGATATTATCTGAAAAAGATAGTAAGAATGAAGAAGAAGAAGAATTAGAAGAAGAAGAGAAAAAAGAGGAAAAAAAAGAAGAAGAAAAAAAAGAAGAAGAAGAAATAAAAGAAAAAGAACCATATAAAACAAATATAGATTTAACAAAAGAACTTCCCTTAGGAACATCATGGTACGAAGGAGAATGGAAAGATGATAAAATGGAAGGATATGGAATATATCATTATTCAAATGGTGATATATATGAAGGAAATTGGGTTAATAATAAACATCATGGTCATGGAACGTATAAATTTACTGATGGTCATAGATATGAAGGTGAATGGAAAGAACATAAAATGTTTGGTTCCGGAAAATATTTAGACACTGAAGATGTTGGATGGAGTGGAGAATTTAGAAATGGAAGTTATCATACTAAAGAACAAAGTTCTCTTAATGAAGAAAAGAGAGTTTTAGATAAAATTGAATCAATGAAAAAAATACCTGAAGAATTTTATAAAATTTGGGATGAAACTTTAACTAAAAGTGATAAAACAAATATAAAAGATAATATGAGTGTTTTTTTCGGAAGAGAAGATAATATTGGGAAATATGTTAAAGAAAATTTTCCAAAATATGAAGAAAAAGCACCTGATAAATGGAATGAGGCTTTAAAATTTGTTTTTGTTCCTCAAACTAAGGCTCCTGCAAAAGGATCTACTGTTGAAAGTAAAACTGAAGTTGTGATTAATGTTCCTAAAAATGGAGATGATTTAATGTTTATGGATAAAGAAAGTTTACTTGTTCCTCAAGTTCAAGAAGATTTAAATAGTGGACAAGTGATTGAAATTGAAGCCTTTTTAGAGCCTAGGAAAGTTCAATTAGGAATTGCATATTTGAAAGAAATTGGAAAATGGGTTATTGTCTTTTTTAATGATCAAAGTGTTAAAGGCAAATAATATTATTTTTTTAATAAAATTTAAATTTTGATCTTCTTTTTAATTAATTATTTATATTTAAATACCTTTCTCTTTCTTTTATTAAAATTTCTCCTTTTTGATATATTAATTCTTCGTATAATGAAGTATTTTTCATATATTTAATTATATAATCTTCACTTTCTAAAAAATCAAAATTTGCTTTTTCAGGATATTTTAATTGTAAATAAGCATGTCCTGGATTAAGAGATGTTGAATGTAAAATATTTAATATTTGTTCTTTTGGTATATTATTAAAATATTGTCCTACATCTTTAATTGCACTAGTTATTAATTTAAATTCTTCTTTGTTTTTATCTTTTGTAAATAATGAATAATTTAAAATTTTTAACCCTGAATTTTTATCAATTGATTTAGTATTTAATTTTTTTATATTTATATCTAAATTTATTTTCTTATTTATTTTAAATGCTTTTTCTAAACTATTTGTTGTTAATTGTTCTTTTTTTTCTTTTTTTTTCACTAATTTATTTTGAATTTCTGGAATTTTTTTTATTTCTTGTTTTAGTTTTTCACATAGAGTATTTATGTTTATTTCATTACCTTTTGAAATTTTTACTAAAATATTACAAATGTCAATAAGTTGAATTCCATAAGATTCATTAATTATATTATTATCTTTTTGAATTATATCTACAATTAAAGGAAAATTTTTCTTTCCTTGCTTTAATTTTTCCCATATATTTCTTATTTTAAAAGGACTAATTTTTTTAAAAAGAACATAAAATTCTTTTAACTTGAAAATAAAATACCAAAATTGTTTTGGATTATATTTAAATTCTGTTTTTAAATCACCTAAAAATATTATTGTTAATAAAACACTTTTTTTATCCTTTTTCATATCTTTAAGAATAGGAACAATATCAATATTTAAATTGCTTTTATATTTGTAAATATTATCAATTATTTGTCTTTTATGAGATTTAGACAAATTATTATTAATATTATCTTTCTGAAATTCCTGAGTTATAAAATTTAATTCTTGTTCATTAAAATTCATAATTATAAAAAAAAGACAAAATTAAAAGATAATAAAAAAAAAAAATTAAAAACAAAAAAATTAATTATATTTAATTCCTCCCATAAAAGTTTTAGGATCAGGTACATTTCCATTAATTTCAGCATCACTAAAATCAAAACCAGCATTTTCTTCTCCAAATCTTTCCAGAAGCATTTTTTTTTGCATTTCTTCTTTTTGAAATTCATTAATTTCTTGATGTCCTTTAAAAACAGAAGTCCAAGTATCAGCTTTAATAGTTTTTTCTAAAGTAATAACAATTTCTCCATCATCTAATTGCCATAATGATTCACTTGCTTTTACAGTTTTTGTGAAATCTTCACTTAAATAAGGAGGTAAATCTATTAATCCTACACTTAAATGATTCGGAGTTATTTTTATTTCTAATTTAGGCATTTTTTGACCTGGCTTTAAATTTTTTTTTATTATCTCTCTATTTTTTTCTAATATACATTCTGGAGCTTTTATGTAAATTATTATTTCTTCTAAATTTTGCTCCCATTCATATACTAATTGATTTTTGTAATAATAAGGTATTCTACCATTTTTTTCCATTTTTCTTTTTTAATTTTTTCAATAGCATTTAAATTTATTTTGATATATAAAAATATGTTACTTTTTAAATTAATTATTTTTACTCTTGCTTTATTAATAATATAATTTATTTTAAGATGGAACAACCAGTTAAAACTTTTAATTCTTTTTATGAAACAGGACAAGTTAAAAACCAAAATAATGAATCATTAAGTTTAAGAAAAAGTTTAATTCCTCCTCCTGACCCTTTAATAGAAAGACAAATTATTCCTTTAAATAAACCAAAATTTGGAAAAAATTTTCCAACTATTAATTTAGAACAATTCGATTATAAAGACATGATTTCAGAAAATTTCATTTTAACAAAAAGAGAAAAAATATTAATCACAGAAAAAGAATACTTATTTGATATATATATAAATTCATTTAAATTATTACAAAGATTAGTTTATTATAAAGAAAAATATGATAATAATAAAGTAACAATAGAAAATATAATAAATTTAAGAGAATTTGAAAAGAAAAAAAAGAAATCAAAGAAAAATAATGATTTTATAACACCACAAGAATTGATAAAAAAAAACAATTTTGATATTGAAGATACATTAATATTTGAAAGTAAATTTGAAAGTGGAAATTTACAAATAGCATATTTAACGGAAAGAAAAGATGAAGAAGGTTCGATAACAGATATAGATAAATATCAATTATTTTTATCAAATGATACAAATACAACAGGATATAATCAATGGTTTTTTTTCAGAGTATCAAATACAAAAAAAGGAAAAAAAGTAAATTTTTCAATAATGAATTTATTAAGAAAACGTTCAAAATATCAAAATGGAATAAAAATATGGTATTATAGTAAAAAAGAGAATATAGAAAATAATATAGGTTGGCATCATACAAATGAAGATGTAAAATATTATAGAAATAATTTATTTAGAAATGCAAAAGGGAAAAGACAATATTTTTATACATTATCATTTGATTTTACTTTTAAATATGATAATGATTATATTTATTTTGCAAATTGTATCCCATATACATATACAGATTTAATGAGAGATTTAAATTATTATACAAAATATGAAAATTCAAAATATCCTTTTTTTCATAGAAAAATATTATGTCAAACTTTATTAGGAAATGATGTAGATTATATAACAATAAATAATTCAAATTTAAAAAACTATGAAAATAATTCAAAAGATAAAGAAGGAATAGTATTATTTGCAAGACAACATCCTAGTGAAACAGTAGGTTCATGGACAATTAAAGGAGCTATTGATTTTTTAATGGGCGAAAGTGATGAAGCAAAATATTTAAGAGATAATTTCATTTTTAAAATTATTCCCATGGTTAATGTAGATGGTGTTATTCAAGGAAATACTAGAACTTCTATTGCTGGTTGTGATTTAAATCGAAGATGGAGAAATCCTAATGAATTTTTCCATCCTGAAATTTATTATGCTAAAGATATGATTAAAGATTTTTCTAATAAAAGAAAAATTAAATGTATTGTTGATTTTCATGGTCATTTTGGTGCTTTTAATTCTTTTTTTTATGCTAATCATAGAAAAGATAATTTTTCTTATGGAAAATTTTTCCCTTTTACTTGTGCTAAAAAAAGTAAAGTTATTTCTTTTGAAAAAAGTGGTTTTTCAATGCCTAAATATAAAAAAGGAACTGGAAGAATTAATTTATTCCAAGAATTAGATATTGATAATGTTGTTACTTTAGAAACTTCATATTTTGGTTGTAATACAAAAGATTATTCTAATCAATATTTTACTACAGAAACTTTAAAAGAAATTGGAAGAGATATTTGTGTTGGAATATTATATTTATATTATCATTCAAATATGAAAAGTGGAATTGAAAATATAAGTAATTATCCTAATTTAAAGAAAAAAGTTGAAAGTGATGTTCATGTAATTGATTATGAATTTAATCAATTTATTGATAATAAAGAAAAGAAATTTAAAGAAAAAGAAGAAGAAAATAATAGTAGATCAAATAAATCTGGAAATAGTTCAACTACTCAAGAAAAAAATGAAGATGATGATGATGATGATGATCCAAATGAAAATGAAAGTGATAGTGAAAGTGATCCTAGTGGAGATAATTTGGATATTGAAGAAATTAAAAATTTATTACCTATTCCAGATAAAAATAAAAGAAAAAAGAAAAAAAAACATTCATATAAAAAAAATCATTTATTACAAATTGCCCCATTAAATGTTGGTAAGAAAAATCTTTTAAATAATAATATAAATAATAAAGAAAATGATATTATTAAAAGTAATCCAAATATTGTTTCAAATCCACCATTAACTTTACCTAAATTAAATAATAATATTAATAATCAAAGAGTTCTTAAAATTAGAACTCCAATTAAAGCAGAAAGTAATGATATATTGAATAAAAATTTAAATGAAAAAGATATTATTATATCTAAAAATTTATCAAATAATGGAAATATTATTATTAATATTAATTGTAATTCTATAAATATTACTAATGTAAATGGAAATAAAGTTGACACTGGAACTCAAACTGAAGAAATTTTTTTTAAAATGCATTGGTCTTTTTTTCAAAATTCATATAAAATTATTACTTGTAAAGTTAAAAATAATAGTTTAAATAAAAATTTAGTTCCTAACATTATATTACAAAAATTTGGTATTTCAAAAAAACAAATAAATAATATGCAAAGTTATAGAAATGATTTTCCACCTTTTAATAATAATTATAATAATAATTATAACAATAATTATAATTATAACAATAATTATAATTATAATAATAATTATAATTATAATAATAATTTTGACAATCAAAATATTGTTAGTATTTTAACTTTAGAAAATAAAGAGAATAAAGAAAATAAAAATGGGAACAAAAGAAATAATGTAAATTTTAATTCTTTAACTGAATCAAAAATTAAAGCTAAAAGTGTTGGAGAGACAAATATATTAAAATCATTTGATTTAACAAAAAAAAAACATAAATTAACATTGCAAAATTTAAATGAAAATTTATTAAGGGAATATAATTCATAAATTAAACATAAATCAATTAATTTTATTATTTTTTTATTTATTTGAAAATAAATATATGCTTAAATAATTTTTTTACAATAAAGAACAATATATATTTTTTTTCCTTGTTTAAAATATAATATTATAATAATTTGGTCAAATTATATAAAAATCAATAAATAATTAAATGAATTTTCAAAAAAATAAAAAATAATAAAAAAATAAATATCTATATAAATTGTACATCTAAAAATTAATATAAAAAAAAAATAAAAATGCAAATTCGAAAAGCAATATTTATAGTAGACAAAGACAGGAAATATTCTTTTGATGTAAACCAAAACATAACTCTTAAAAATTTAAAAAAAATGATAATAGCAGCAGCAAACATAGGAAATATAGGATTAAGAATATTTCAGAATGGAATAGAATACACTCAAAATGAAAATGAAACTTTAGATTCATTATTTCCTCATTTACAAACAGTAGAATTTACATTATCTTTTGCATATGATACAATTGATGATTGTAATGAATTAATTAAATTAAGATTAAACACACAATATTGTCCTTTACATACAGCTAAATATCCTTATTTTTATTGTTTCACTTGTGGTAAAAGTATTTGTTCTTCTTGTGTTATGAATCCTCAACATCAAGGACATGAAATTAAAGAAAAATATGATTATTTACAATCTTCCAGAATTTTAGTTGAAAAATTATTTCAAGATTTAAAAATTACTATTGAAGGATTTAACAAAATTACTATTGATGAATTAAAAGAAAAAATAACTATTAATTTATGGCCTATTCTTAATAAATTACTTAATGATATTGCTATGAAATTATCAACAATTATTTCTGATTTCATTGAAAAAGAGAGTATTAATTTAGAAAGTATAAGAAAAAATTTAGTATTACTTAAAAAACATTGTGCTGATGGTTTAGATGAATTAAAAGGTCAAATTTCTATTGAAGATATGATGCTTGATGAAAATATTTTTTTAACTTTTGATAAAAAATTTAAAGAAATTGGAAATGAGAAAGATAAATTAAAATTAGATGTTGAACAATATGAATTATTTCAAGAACAATTAAAAATAATAAATGGAGCAATTGAAAAAGTTTATAATGATATATTTAATTTTTTAAATGGATATTTAAATAGTGATTATTATAATAATATAGCACATGAAATTGATAGAAAAATAGTTTGTGCTCCAATTAATAGAAAAGAAATATTTGATAAAGTATTAAGAGGAATTGAACCAAGAACAGAACCATATAAATCAGGGAAAAAAGACGAAGGAGATGATTATAAAAGACAACTAAGAGAAATAGAATCAAAATATCCTGGAGGTGATGTTCACATGAATATAAATTCTCTTCATTTAAATAATCCAGAACAAATATTATTAAATTTAAATAATAAATATAATGTTGAACCAACTCTCTTAATATCTCCAATTAGAGTATCTCATCCTAATGGTTATTTAGGTACTATTGTGGTTAATAATTTCAATATAAAAGGAGCTCCTCCAAAATATAAATATGAAGATGATATTAATTTAAGTTTACCTGAAATCCAAGGTAATGTTGAAACTGTATATACTAAAAGATCTTCTTATATCGAAAAAAATGTTAATATTGGTGCTCCCTTTAATCAAGTTAATACTTTTGGTTCTCAATATAATTCTTCAGGAAATATTAATGAAAATACTAATATTAATTATGGAATGAATGCTTCTAAATTTAATGCAGCTGTGAATAATGCAAATACTTTAATTTCTTTCGGTGGTTCTGGTTCTGGATTTAAAAGTGGTTATCAAACTATAACTTATACAACAAATAATAATGAAAATATCGATAATAATAACAATTATAATAATAACCAAGATTATAATATTGGATATTCTTCAATGCAAACTCATTCAAAAATAAATGCATTAAATAATAATAATAATCAATTATCTGGAAGTTATACTTCTGTAGGGAATGGAAATATTGGTTATACATCATTTTCGAGTGGAAATAATATTCAACAAGGAAGTATTCAAACAGGCCATTTTAATATGATACCAAGTCAAAGTAAAACAACAACAACAACAATAATAAATAAACAATACACTAATTTAGAAAATAATAATATATTTAATGAAGGTAATATTGGAGAATCAAGTGGAAGTTATACTTTTCAATCTGGAATTAGAGGAAAAAATAAAATTCAATATCAATCAGATAATGCTATCACTACATCACAACAAAATATTTTTGGTCCTAATGAAAGATATATTTGTCAACCAATTGAAGGGACTAATGAAGTTTTAATATATACATGTGATATTGAAACTATTACAAGAAAACAAGTTGAATTTGGGACTTTTACTTCTAAAGTTTTTCCTGAAAAATGCGCTTGGTTTAATAAAGACAATAAATTATATATTTCTGGTGGATATGTTAATGGACAAATATCAGAACAATTTTTAAGATATGATCCAATTAGAAATAGTATTGAAAGATTACATGATTTACCAGAAAAAAGACATAGTCATACAATGATAATTGATGATAAAAATAATTTATATGTTGTTGGAGGAAATTTAACTTCTATATCCAAATATAGTATTGAAAAAGAAAAATGGAGTAAAATTAATGGTGTTTTAACAATTAATAGATTTCATCCTATATTATATATTAGAGGAAATGTTTTATATGTTTTCTTTGGAAATAATATGTTTGATGGTTTTATTAACAGTGTTGAAAAAGGTAATTTAACTGGAAAAGGAGATTTTACTATTATTAATGATTCAGGAAATTATAATCTTGTTCATTCAACTATAATTCCTAGTGATAAAGATTCTATTTTTATTATTGGAGGAAAAGGAAATAAGAAAGAAAGTATTAAATATAATTTTACTACTAATGAATTTAGTAATTCTCCTTTAATCCTTTCTGATAATGCTTCTTTTCATCAAACTATTATGCCTAAACTAAATGAAGGAGTTTTTGGGTATTTTTGTCTTGAAGATGGATTTTCTTTTATTAAACTTTCTTTTCAATAAATTTAATTGAATTATTTTTTTTGACAATAAAAAGTAATAGAATAAATTACTTTAGATTAATTTTTAATTTAAATCAAATTATTGAATTTATTAAGTTTAAATATAAAAAGTAAAAATTTTATCCTTCAAATATTAAAATTATATATTAAATAAAATAAATAATTATTTTTATTAATTTTAAAATGGAAAATAAAATTGATCAAGACCGGGAAAAAATAATTAAGATTAATAATAAAATAGAAAATGAAATGAGAAATAAAAATATTATAGGGGTATTTGCTTTTACAAGACAATTAATAAAAGTGATAGACACAAGCCATGAATATCCATCTATTTATTATGAAAATTACAGACTTATATTTACTTATTTATTTAATATTAGAAATTTTTTAATGACCTATCTTAAAAATAATAATTATTTAACTTATAAGACATATTATAATATGCTTTCACCTTTAGAAAGTGGATTATTGTATAACATATATTTCAATTTCATAATTTTTGATATGGAAGTAATAGAAAATGAAAATATAGTAGAAGAAAAAATGAATTATATAGTTGGTTTAATTCAAAAACTTAATTCGCCTTTAATTGCATTTTTTGCAAATTATTTTTGTTTCCTTCATTTTACTCCTTATATGTTTTCTTTACCTATTAAAATAAAAATTGATTTTTATTTACAATTCATAAATTTAATGAATGATGAATTTCTTACTTATTATAATATGGAAAATGAGGAAATAAAAAAAGATGCCAAAAATATTTATAAAATTATTTTAGAAATTTTGAATTCATTCGGACAAATAAAAGAATTAGATATAGAACAATTTAAAAGCCAAATAATAGATTCAATATTAAATTTAATTAATAATGGAGAAATTTATAATGACATAATTTTAAATTGGATTATTAATGATTTAAATGAAAAATATTTGTTTGTATGTTTAGATAAGGTATTAATGAAAATTAGTACATTAACAAAATTTGAAGAGAATTTAGGAAAAAAAACAGTTCAATTAATTCAAAGATTATTAAAATATTATAAAGAACAAGATAATTCATTAATAATTGATAATTTTTCTCCAATTTTAAGACCTTTAATTATAATATCAAATAATTCAAAAGATTTCCAAAATTTTGAATTAAGTGAATTTTTAGAGAATTTAGAATTTATTATGATTTTTATAAATGAATTCACAAAAAATTATCATAGATATAGAAGATCAAAAATTATTGATACATTTTTAAATGTTATTGTAACTTTTCTTGAAAAAATAGATAAGAAAAGGAATAAAAGTATTCTTAATCCTGAAAAAACATTTGAACTTGAAGAAGAAGAAGAAGATGAAGAAGGAGAAGATGCAAAAGAAAAAAATAATGAAGAAAATAATTTAAGTGAAAAAGAAATAGATAATTTAGAAAAATCTGCAATCAATTATGATTTTTATATATTCAAAGAAAATGATTTAAACAAATTTGAATCTATATTTAAAATTATAATTAGTAATAAAGTTACTTTATTTCAAATTGGTAATTTACCAACAATTATTAAATATATGGATCCTTATCATAGGAAAAAAAAGTCAATAGATTTATTAAATAAATTAGTATATGAAGAATCAAAAATAGATACTGATAATAAAACATATTATGTTAAAATGATAATTAAAAATATTTTAACTTCTTATACAATTGCTAATAATAAAATATTAATATCTGATTCTGTTAAAGAAAATATTAAAAAAGTAATAAATTTAATAAATAATCCTAATCCAGAAACTTATTTTCAATTACTTTTAATTATAAGTGATATTTATGAAGGAACTTTAAAAGAAAATACAGAAGGTACAGTAGGAATCTTTTGTGATTCAATTTTATATTTGACATATAAAATTTTTATAAATTGTAAAAAAGAAGAAAAAATAAATAATGATGAAATTGAAGATAAAAAAAATTTGGATTTTTTTTTAGAAAGAGATTCTATAATAAAAACAGAAGAAAGTGGAATTTCAACAAGTTTAGAAGAATATTCAATTGTAAATGAAAATGAAACATTAATTGAAAATGAAGAAGTGACATTTGATTCTACTAATATGTCAAAAGAAAAATGTATAGAAATGATAAGTTATATATTATTATTCTTAAAAGAAAGAATTAAAATTCAATTCCAATTTTTTCCTTATGAAATAATACCAGTATTAAATAAGGCTATAATTTTATTTGAACAAATGAAAATTTATAAAGATAAATTTTACAAAGAATATATAGAATACATTCAATTATATTTAAAAACTTTATGGAAACAAGTAAAAGATAATAATAAAAAAATTGAATATATTGTAAATATTATAAACACAATATCTCAAACTTCAATTTTAACAAAAGAAGATTATATTGAAGTTGCGGAATCAATTGTTACTATTGGTCAATCATTAGAAAAAAGAGCAGATTTAATTAAAATACAATTAAATGTTGTTGATTTATATACTACTAATTATTTTAATGATAAAAATAAAGTAAAAGAAATTATAAAAGAAGTTCAAGAACAAGCAGAATTTGCAATTATAAGGAGTGAACATTTATTTATTGCTAATATTATTTTTGAAAAAATGATTGAACTTTTAAAAAAAGATAAAGATTATATTAATAAAGAAGATGTTATTCGATTTATTGAAGTTATTAATTTACAATTAGAAAAAATTGCTTCTGAGGAAAATTATGAAGAAAATAAAAATGAAGATGATAAAGAAAATAAAGAAAAATATGTACAAATATTAGAAGAAATAACAAATAATTTGAAGAAAAATGAAAATGAATTGTATGAACTTTTGAATAATAAATAGAATGTAAAATAATATAAATTTTTAATTTTTATTTATATAATTTTCTAATATTATAAAATAATATTTAAAAGTTCATATTTTTTATTAAGTCTATTATTATTTTATTTTCGAAATTCATTTATTCAATAATATATATAATTATATTTAATAAAGGATATTTTTATATTTCAACTAAAATAAAGAAATTTATTTCTTTAATTGATAAAACAAGAGTACTGAATTGCCCAATCATTATTATCGTGGTAAATGATTATAATTAAATAAATAATACATTATAAAACATTATAAAATATATTTATTTTTTCATTCATTTTTTTAAAATTAAATAAATGGAAAATAAAAACCCTAAAGATAAACAAAATTCATATAAATTTTCTTCATCTTATTTGACTCGTCCTTTTTCTTCTTCAGATCAAAGACAAAATAAAAATAATAATGAAATTATAGAAGAAATTCCAGATCCAGATATGATAGATAAAAATAATATGACATATTTTAATAATAACAATAATCAAGATTTCAATTATTCAGTTTCAAATATTCAAAAAAATGATGAATCAATGACAAGTAATGCTTCAATGAATTTCACAAAGAAAGAATTAATGAGTCAATTTAATAATCAGACTAATAATTTAAATATATCTTCATCAACAATTTCTTCAAAAAAAAGGAAACCATTTGAAAAATTAAGTTTTCATTCTGATTCTCAAACTTATGTTTCAGAAAAAATAAATAATAATAATATAAATGATCAAACTGAAGACACTAAATCAATAACGAATATAAATAATATTATGGATGATAAACCAATAAACATAAGTGATAATAATTTAAATGATATATCTAATATTACTCAAAGTAATATGAATAAATCACAAATTTCTTTTGATGAAAAAAGTATGATATTATCAAATTATAAATCATTATCAAAAGAAACTTTAGAAAAAGCTAAAAAATTTAATAGTAATTATAAAAATTCAACACCTTTTTGGATTAAATTTTTTGAAGATATTCAAAATGATACTTTAAGTGCAAATAGTTCTTATTTTAAATATGATAATAAAAATGAATATATTAAAAGTTTAATTGAAATGGTTCAAAGAGATGCAGATATTTATGATGAAATAAATAAAAATAAAAAGAAAAAAGAAGAAACTCAAAATTCAATTAAAAAATTATTAGATGAAAGTAAAAAAGAACAAGAAGATATTAAAAATAAAAGTACAACTTCAAATAAAAATAATAATAATCAAAGTACACAAGAAGAAAAATCTCAAATTGAATTAGATAATAAGTTGAATCAAGTATTAGATGTTTATAATAAATTGGATGAGAAGAATAAGAAAATATATAATAATGAAAAAGATTATGATACTTTTAAAAATATATTAATTACTGGAGGTAAATTTACAAATGAAGAAACAAATAAAAAAAATATACCTGAACAAATAAAAAAATTAGAAAATTTAGAATCAATAGATGAAAATGAAGAACAAAAAGATAATAATATTATTAATGAAACTTCAAAACCAAATGAATTTAAAACTATAGATACATTATATTTTGGAGAAAATTATACATATGAAGATTTAAATTATGATAAAATAGATTTTTATGCTTATGATAAAGATTCAATTAGAAAAATATTAGATTTAGATAGAAGATTACATGAAATTGATCCTATAAAATATAATACTTCAATTAATACTGAATTAAAAAAATTACAAGATGAATTTAATAAAGGTAAAAAAGAAAGATTTGAAAAAACTCAAAAAGAAATGAGAGAAAAATTTTATAAATATTTAAAAGATCATAAAGAAACTAAAAAAAGTATCTTTGATATACCAGTGAAAGATGAAACTAAAATTAAATATAAAGATTATTTAACTGAATTTCAAGAACAAAAAAAATATAAAAAAGAAATGGAAAATAAATTAAATCAATTAGATGAAAAAATAAAAGATATATATAAAAAAGATGCTAATCAAAATAAATTAAGAGAATTAAAAGAAGAAATGGAAAATTATAGGAAAACTGAAGAATATAAAAAAAAATTTGAGGAAACAAAAGTTCCAGGTTTATCACAGTTAAAATTATTAACAAATGATATAAAAGAATTTGATAAGAAAAATAAAGAAATTTCGGAGTCATTAAAAGAATTAAGAAAACAATTAGAAATAGAAAAAGAAAGACAAATAAATAAAGAAGATGAAGAAAAGTTTAAAAAAGAAATTGTAGAACCATTTATAGAACATCAAAAAGAAATAGAAAATTTAGATAAAGATAATAAAATAATGGGAGAAAAAATTAATAAATTAGAAGAAGACAATTTAAAAGAAGAAAATATGTTAAATGAAATACAAAAACAATTAAATGAAATAAATAAAGATAAAGATAAATATGAAAAAATGTTTGAAGAAGCTGATAAAATTATGGAAATGAGAGAAGAAGAAAATAAAATGAATGAAGATAATAAAAATAATATTATTGAAGATGCTGATGAAATTATTAAAAAATATGGTATTAATGAATTAATTGAAGAACAAAAAAGAAATGAAGAAGAAATTAAAAATTATGAAAATAATTTAAAAATTGCAGAAGATACTTTGAATTCTATTAAAAAAATTAATGATGAAAATGATGAACTAATTAATAAACAATTTATGTCTCCTGAAGAATTTTGTAAAGTTCCTAATGAAATTAAAGATTATTTTGCAGAAAAAGAAAAAGAAGAAGAAGAAAGGAAAAAAAAATTATTGGAGAAAATTGAAGAAAAAGAAGAAGAAAATAATTTAGAAATTGAAGATAATAATTATAATATAAATGATAATATTATTGAAAATAAAAATGAAGATAATAATAAAGAAACAAAAAATATTGAAGAAACTGATGTAAATAATGTAATTACTGAAAATAATGAAAATGCAGAAAATATGAATAATATTTCAAAGGATAGTCTTGAATAAAATTTAAAATTTATAAAATTAAAATAAAATTAAATAATTATTTTTAAATAAATATAAAAAAAGAAAATGAAAAAAGGAAAAGCAAATTCATCTAAAAATATGAAAATAAAAAACCAAAAAAATGATATACAAAAAGTGAATCAAACAAAAAAAAATCAAACCTTGAAAGTAATAGTAAATTAAAATGTATATTTTGTCTTCATAATCCAACAACAAATGTAATAGAAGAAAAAGAAAATAATAATATAAGTAAAGACTTTTATAATTTTGAAGGATGTTCAGATATAATTTGTATAAATTGTATAGGAAGATTATTATTTACAAAAGACTTAAATTTAATACCAACAAATGATATGTTATCATTAAGTTGTTCATGTACTAAAGGTCAATTAAATTTATCAATAAATGAAATAGAAAAAATTACAATAAAAATTAATTTACCTCCTTCAGAGATTATATGTGAAAAACATAATTTAAAATCATATGAATATTGTTTAGATTGTAAAAAATGGTTATGTGAAAAATGCGAAGAAAGTCATTCAGATTTATTTAATAATCATCATATTTCAAAAGAAGAACCTCCTAATACAGATACTTGTCCTTTTCATCCTAATTGTTATTTAGATAGATTATGTAAAAATTGTAATAAACAAATATGTCATTTATGTAGTTTAGAAGGTAATCAACATTATTCTCATTTTACTATTTCTTTTGAAGATTTAAAAAAAAAAATTGTTGAAAATGTTAATAATATGAAATATAATAATTTTAATGATTATTGTAATTATTTAAATCAAATTGATAATGAATATCAATTGAAATATAATAATATTATTGAAGATTATAATATGAAAATAAATAATTTAATTGAAAGTATTAATGAAGCTAAAAATAAGTTTCTTGAAAATATGGAAAAGAAAAAAAAAGAAAAAGATGTTTTATTAAAAATAATGAAAAATTTATATAAATTTTTTTATAGTGAATATTCAAAAATTCCAACTAGTGTAGATTATCCAGTTTTGTGTATGTATCAAATATTAAATTGTGAATTAATTCGTTTTGAAATTGAAAATCCAAATGAATCAAATTTATATTTAAGTAAAATTATAAAAGAAATTGAAAATATAAATCATAGTGATTTATGTAAAACAAATTATCAATTTTCATTAAAAAACTTTAAAATTAAAAATTCTTTAAACAATCATACTCATTTTGTCAATTCATTATGTACTTTAAAAGATGGAAGACTTGTTTCAGGAAGTGAAGATAAATCAATTATTATTTGGAATTTAGAATTAACAAAACCAGATATAATAATAAAAGATAATATTTATCCTATTAAAATTGTTAAATTATTAAATGATGGCAAATTAATTTGTGGTTCTTATAAAGAAATGAGAATTTATAATGATTCATTTAATTGTATTAATATGTTAAAAGATATTAGTAATAATGTTTGTGATATTATAAATTTAGATGATGGAAAATTAATTTGTGGTTCTTTCAAAGAAATTAGAATTTATCCTATTCAATGGGATAATTTATATAATGAATGTAAAGTTATTAAAAATCATTCATCATGGGTGAATTGCTTATTAAAAATCAATTCTAAATTTTTTGCTTCTGGAGGTGATGATAAACAAATTTTTATTTATGATAATAATATTAAATGTATAAGAAATATAAATTTTGATAGTAAGATAACTACTTTTTGTAATTATATTAATGATATTATTGATAATGATTCTACTAATAAATTTTTAATTGGTGATGATATTGGGAATATATATAAATATAATTATTCAAATAATTCTTTTGAAATTATAAGTGAAGGACAGCATAAAAATAAAATTAGATGTATTATCCCTTTATTTGGTAATAATTATGCTTCCTCAGCTTCAGATAGTAAAATTATTATAAGGGATAATAAATTTTCTCCTATCCAAGCTTTAATTAGTAAAGATAATAATAAAGGAATTAATACATTAACTCAAATGTTTAATGGATCTCTTATTTCAGGAGGAGATGATTTTAAAATAAATATATTTGAATAAATAAAAAAAAATAAAAATAAGATTTATTTAATTTAAACTTCATAAATTACAAAAAAAACAAGAAATGTAATTGATATTAAATGAAAACAATATATTTAATTATAATAAAAAATAATTTATTACAGTCTTATATATCATAAAATATAAAAATATAAAAAAATGTCAACAGAGAAAAAGGAGAAAGATCCAAAAGATTATCCATTAAGAGTTGCATTTATTCATCCAGATTTAGGAATAGGAGGTGCAGAACAATTAGTAGTTAACTTAGCATTAACTTGTAAAAAATTAGGATGGTATACAACATTATTTACACCAAGTTATGATCCAAAAAGAGCTTTTTCACAAACAAAAGATGGAACATTAAAAGTTGAAGTTCATGGTAATATTTTCCCAAGATTAATTTTTGGTAAAATGCATGCTTTTTGTGAATATATGAGAGTCTTTTTCTGTGCTTTATGGCTTTTATTTTTTGGAGGCAAATTTGATTTAGTTATTGTTGACCAAATACCTTTTCCAATTCCTTTATTAAATATTAGATTTAAAACTTTATTTTATTGTCATCATCCGGATAAAGTTTTATGTACTGAAAGAAATGGAATTTTAAAAAAAATTTATCGATTTTTTATTGATATGCTTGAAGAATTTACAATGGCTTTTTCACATAGTATTGTTGTTAACTCTTTATATACTAGAAAAATATTTTTGGAAAATTTTCATTTGTTAAAAAGAATAAAAAAATTACCTAATGTTATTTACCCTTGTATTGATTTACATACATATGATACAGATACAAAAATAAAAAAAGAGGATATCTTAAAAATAAAGGGATTAGAAAGTTTAAAAGACAAAGATATAAATAACATGAAAGTAATAGTATCATTAAATAGATATGAAAGAAAAAAGAATTTAGATCTTGCTGTTTTAAGTTATATAAATTATATGGAAAGATATCAAAAAGAAAAGCCAGATTCTTCATGCTTAATTATAGCAGGAGGTTATGATACTTTCTTGACAGAAAATATAGAAGTATTCAATAAATTAAATTCATATATAGATACAGAAGAAAAAAAAAAATTAAATATATTTTTCTTGAAAAATATAGAAAATAATGAAAGAAGTATCTTATTTAGGACAGCAAATATTGTATTATACACTCCTAAATTTGAACATTTTGGAATAGTTCCAGTAGAATCAATGTATTGTGGTGCTTGGGTTCTTGCAAGTAAAACTGGTGGTCCTATGGAAAGTGTTATTGATGGTAAAACTGGTCATTTATTAGATAATGAAGAACCTGAAAAATGGGCCGATAAAATTAATGAGATGTTAAGTAATGATAAATTCTTTGATAATACTTCCATGAATAATGATGATTTAAGAAATGTTTTAAATCAACATGTTCAAGAAAATTTCTCTTTGAAAACTATGGAAAAAGATTTGTTCAATGAAGTTCAAGAAATTTTTAAAGGAAAAAAATTAAAAAGTGATTAATTTTAATTTAATTATAAATAAATTTTATTTAAAACATGAAATGATAGAGAGTTAATATTAAGAAAATTTTCAATACGGGTTTTTATTATTTAAAAATTGATTAATTTTTAAATTCTTATTTTTTTTTTTTAATGATTTTATCAAAAAAAATATTTAATAAAAAAAAATATATAAATCTCACAATAAACAACTTTCAATAAAAAATAATAAAATAAAAAACAAATAAGAAAAATGAAAATAGACGTTGACAATATATTAGAGAGACTTTTAGCAGTTCGTGGGAATAAGCCAGGAAAGACAGTAGACTTAAAAGAAGAAGAAATAAAATATCTAATTGACAAATCACTTCCCTTATTCAAAGAGGCAAAAATGTTAATTGAATTAGAAGCTCCTCTTCGAGTATGTGGTGACATTCATGGACAATATTATGATCTTTTAAGAATCTTTGAACACTGTGGTTATCCTGGAGAATACAATTATCTTTTTTTAGGAGATTATGTTGATAGAGGGAAACAATCAATTGAATCCATTTGCCTTTTATTAACATATAAAATTAAATATCCAAATAAAGTTCATTTACTTAGAGGCAATCATGAATCTAGTGTCACTAATAGAATTTATGGTTTTTATGATGAATGCAAAAGAAGATATAATGTTAGATTATGGAGAAATTTCACTGAATTATTTAATTTTCTACCTGTTGCTGCTTTAATTGATGAAAAAATTCTTTGTATGCATGGTGGATTAAGTCCTGATTTAAGAAATTTTTCTTCTATTAATGAAATTTCTCGTCCTACTGATATTCCTGATTCTGGTTTATTGTGTGATTTACTTTGGAGTGATCCTGATAAAGATGTTTTAGAATTTGATGAAAATGATAGAGGAGTTTCCGTTGTTTTTGGAGAAAAAATTGTTCAGGAATTTAATAGGAAAAATGATTTAGATTTAATTATTAGAGCTCATCAAGTAGTTGATGATGGTTATGAATTTTTTGCCCAAAGACAGTTAATTACTATTTTCTCTGCTCCTAATTATTGTGGGGAATTTGATAATTCTGCTGGGATCATGATTATTGATGATGCTTTAACTTGCTCTCTTAAGGTCTTGAGACCTGTTGAAAATTTGAAAAAATAATTTTTTTGTTCGTTTAATTTGTTTATATATGATTTATTTAGCTTCAAAGAAAGGTTTAAATAAAATAAGTAATTTTAATTTTTATAAATTAATATAAAAACAATACAATTTAAATAATGTGTTTATTCAATTACTTAATTTCTTTATCTATTTGTATTAGATAATATATTTGTATAGAAATAATAAATATATAAATAGATTGAGTTGTTGAATTAGTTCATGCATTTTAATGAAAAAAACTTTTTGAAAATTTATTTAACCTTTAATTATTTATTGAATTTTTTTATTTATAAAACAATTACTTTTTAACATAAACTTTAGGATCTTGACCCATATTAACATTAATGGCACCACCAGAAACAGTAACACAGTCAGAAGGATTTAAAGCATCACATAATTGAGTTCCTTCAGAGAATTGATGATAAGTAATACTTCTACTACAACTTTCTCCTCTTGTAACACATACTAAAACATCACCTCTGGTAAAAGCATAAAATACATCATCAGCATATCTTTGGATTAATTCTTTTTCATAAGTTCTTTTCTCTTTTCTTACTTTATTTGCAGCACCAAGAGCTTTATATAAATCACTGCTTCTATCCATATTATTCCATAAAACTTCTCTGTTATTAGGATCTGCACCTCCAGCAAAGTATTGTTCTCCTCCATAATAATAAACAGGAATACCTTCATAGAAAATTGAGAAAATTGAAGCATTTTTGAATTTTTTCCTGTCTCCACACATATTTAAGAATCTTGGATTATCATGATTTTCAACAAAGACTCCTAATATTGAAGGATCTGGGAATATTTTTCTTGTATTGAACCAATAATTTTCAATATTTTTCATTGAACCACAAAATGAGTCTTTAATTGTGTAATATAAAGGATAATTGAAAAGTGAATCAACATGACCTTGATATCCAGCAACATAAGAAGGATTTCCATTAAAAACTTCACCTAATTGGAAGACTCCAGATGAGGCTGCAAATTTATCCCAAAACCATTTAGGAACTTCAGGAATAGTATCAATTCTAATACCATCAAAATTATATTTTTGAACTATATCATGAACCCATTCATATAATTTATTAGCAACCCATTCATTTTCTTGTTTTAAATCGGGTAGATCACATAATCTACAATTTTCAACCATCCATTGATTATTCCAATCTGTGATTTGACATGAATCATGATAATGATCAGCAGAATTGAAAGGGGTAATTCTTTGGAAATCAAATCCAACTGGAGCAACATGATTTCCGACAACATCAACCATAACCCAAATATCTCTTTTATGACATTCTGTTATTAAATCTATCAAATCTTGTTCACTTCCAAATTTTTGATTTAATTTATATAAATTTGTTAAATGATATCCATGATATGCACCATCACTATTTTCTACTATTGGAGAAATCCAAATTGCATCAAATCCCATCCCTTGAATATAATCTAAATTTTTTTTTAGTCCTTTATATGTTCCTCCACAATAGTTTCCTAAATTACAATTGACTGGAGAATTATTATCATTTGAAAAACGATCTGTCAATACTTGATATATAGCACGTCCTCTCCATTCATCTTTTGAATGACCACAAAATGATAATGAAATTAAGGTAAGAATTAGTAAGGCTTTCATTTTGATTTAATTATTTTAATGTATTCAGCTTTTATTCTGAAAATTAATTATTATTATATTTTTTTATTATTTTCTTATGGATTTTGATGTATTTTATTATATTTTATATTTTATTTAATAAATTTTTATTTTAATTTATACAATTAAAATAAATAAAAATTTATACCTAATTTTTTGGCTTATTAATGCAAATAAATAATTATGTATTTATAATAAATTAACATATTTTATAAGCCAAAAAAATATATTATTAATACCATAAAATAATTTACTGGTGATATAATCGAGTTTAACCAGTAATTAAATTTTGATTTCTTTTCATCATTGTTTTAAATTCTTCATAGCTAATTTGTCCATCACCATTAATATCAACATCTTTAATGATTTCATTAACTAATCTATTTGTCTCTTCATTCTCATCATTTAATCCTAAAACTTCTCTTATTTCATCAGGAGATAAAAAACCCGAATGGTCTTTATCAAAATATTCAAAAGCATATTTTAAATTTTTTTCAGTAACTAAATTTTCATAATTTACTGTCGCTCTTAAAAATTCTTCTATAGAGATTTGGCCTGATTTATCTTGATCTATAGTTTTCATAATTTCATCAAATTCACTATCTGTTAAAGAGTCTGTGAAAAATTTTTTATATCCTTTCTTCAATTCTTCCTTAGACAATAATCCTTCACCACTTTCATCCAATTCTTTAAATATTTCTGTTAATTTTTTTACCATTTTAGTATTTGACATTTGATGAACAATAAATGCTACAGAAGCTTGGTGTAATTTTTGTTTGGATGAGAAAGTTTGTAAACAATTTTTAAGAGATATTTTATTAAAATTTGTGTTTTCTGTTTTTTTCATTATAGAATTTTTAATAATCCAAGAATGTTTCAAAGCCTCAGCTGCAGTTATTCTTTGACTTGGATTTTTATGTAATAATTGTTTTAATAAATCTTTAGCGTCTTCACTTATATTATCCCAATCTTCTCCATTTATTTTATAATCACACTTACTTATATTTTGAAAAATTTCATTAGGATTTTTCCCATCAAAAGGTGGATAACCTACTAATAATATATATAATATAACTCCACATGACCATAAATCACATTTTTCATCATAGTTCCCTTTTATTACTTCAGGTGCAATGTAATAAGGACTTCCTATTTTATTTTTTAATTTTCTTCCTTTTTTTAAAAAAGTAGCTGTTCCAAAATCAATTAATTTAATATCCAAGTAATCCTTTTTATTAGTCATCATCATATTTTCTGGTTTTAAATCTCGATGAACAATTCCCATTTGATTTAAATAAGAAACACATGAAAAAATCTGCTTCATAATTATTGCAGCCTTATTTTCATCATAATAATTCATATTACATATTTGTTCATATAATTCTCCTCCTGAAACATATTCCATTACAAAATACCAATATTTTTCATTTGAAAAATATTCATATATTTTTAAAATATTTGGATGATCTAATTTTCTTAATATATATATTTCATTTAAAAAATTTTTATTACCACTTTCTTTATTTACTAATTTCATTGCAAAAGTATGACCTGTTGATCTTTGTTTTACTCTGAAGACTTTACCGAATGAACCTTCTCCTATTGTTTCCATTGGAACATAGTATTTTAAAACATCTCCTTTATTTTCATTTACCAACATTTCAGAATAAATTAAAATTTCTTCTTCTTCTATACTTGATTTAACCCTTTTAAGATTGTTATTATTCATTGAATATCTTTCTAATCTTATATTTTTACTATTAGAATTATAAGGAGGATTATCATTTTTTATAGTATTATTTCTTTGACAACTACAACCCATTTTATAATTATTATTATTAAAAAAAATAAATAAAAAAGAAATAATATAAATAAATAAAAAGAAAAAAAACAAATCAAAAAAATATTTGAAAAAAAATAAAAAACAACAATAAAAGAAAGAGTTGATGAGATATTTGGCGATTGGGAGCTCTTTGTTTTCGTTCTTTTAAAAAAATTAGATTTTTATTAATAATAATTGGTTTATTTATTTAATTAATTTTTTTTTTTCTCCTTAATCT
>JAEEGI010007740.1_pt1 | contig 23988 bp, 25 predicted proteins | sample 8958751 | NCBI WGS metagenome assembly JAEEGI01 (sample SAMN16246545, study PRJNA631951) | gut metagenome | biome: gut microbiome; feature: rumen; material: KS-attached | host: Bos | place: Iran: Karaj | collected 2018-10 | reverse complement strand
TAAGGACCCCAAATTTCATTATTATTATATACATTAGGTTCAAACCAAAAACCTGAGCCTAAAATTCCATCATAGGTACTTACAATCGATTTTAAAGACTGCTCTAAATCTTCTGCCGAAGCTGTTTGATATAAATTCTGTCCTGTTGCTGCTTCTGCATTAGCTGTTGAAAAAATGTCCATAAGGATAGTATTAATATTATAAGCTTCTCCATTTAAAGATGTTTCCATTAATTCCTCATTACTTTTAATTAATTCCGATCTTGCTAAATTAGCACTTACTATTGTAAGTATAATCATTGCCAAGATAATTGTTGGTATAAGAAGGCACAGTAATTTGGTACTAATGTGTTTAAACTTCATAGAAAAAAAACCCCTATTTCACATATATATTTTATTGTCATCACGTTTAATACAGTAAAGTAATTATACCATTCATTAATAAAATATACAATGAAACAAGGGGGCATGTTTTTTAACTTACACATTTATATGAAGTAAATCAAACATTCTAAATTTTGCTAGTTACAAAGATCTTTTACAACTTCAGAAGCCATAATTAAACCTGCAACCGAAGGCACAAATGCAATACTTCCAGCAACTGGTCTCTTTTTTGTCTCTTCATATTCCTTTTGTAAAAGGGCCTCATCTACTTCAGGCTTTATTGCCTCCTCTTTAGAATAAACCACCTTTAAATTCTTTATGCCTCGCTTCTTTAATTCGCGTCTCATAACCTTAGCAAGAGGACATACGGATGTTTTAAAAATATCTGCAACCTCAAACTTAGTAGGATCTAATTTATTACCAGCACCCATAGCACTAATTACAGGTACATCTACTCTCTTAGCTTCCTCAATAATTGATAGCTTAGCAGTTACAGTATCCACTGCATCCACCACGTAATCATACTGGCTAAAATCAAATTCATCTTTATTATCAGGTAAATAAAAACACTGTCTTGCAACCACTGTGCAATCAGGATTAATATCCTTAATTCTTTCCTTAAAGGCTTCTACCTTGCTTTGACCCACTGTCTTAGTTGTGGCAATAATCTGTCTGTTAATATTAGATTCACTAACCACGTCTTTATCAACGATTTCAATATAGCCTACTCCTGAACGAGCTAGGGCTTCTACAACATAGCCACCAACACCGCCAACGCCAAAGATAAGCACCTTTGCATTAGTTAGCTTTTCAAAGCCTGTGGCACCCACTAAATTCTTAGTTCTTTCAAATCTTCCCATTACTGTGCTCTCCCTACAAGCATTGCTAATAAGTAAACCACTAAATCAGCAGCAACAATTGTTGCACCTACTGGAGTTGATAGAAGGATTGATGCAAATATACCTACTAAGGCACAGATTACCGAAATAATAGCCGATGCAATTACAACTCCCTTAAACTGGTTAATTACTCTCATAGCTGAAAGCGCTGGGAAAATAATTAATGCTGAAATAAGAAGTGAACCTACTAAATTCATACCTATTACAATAACTACTGCAATTAAAACTGCAATTAAGAGATTGTAGAGGTCTGTTTTAGTGCCTGTTGCCTTTGCAAAATTTTCATCAAAAGTAACAGCAAAAATCTTATTATAAAAAACAACAAAGGTCAGTATTACAACAATTGATAATACTATACACATAACAACTTCTGACTTTTTTAGAGTTAAAATTGATGTAGAACCAAAAAGTGTTGTACATACATCCCCGGATATATTAGCTGAAGTTGAAAATACATTCATAAGTAAGTAACCAATCGCAAGGGATGAAACTGATAACATTGCAATGGCTGCATCTCCCTTTATCTTAGCATTCTGTCCTGTTCTAAGTAAAAGAATCGCAGCAATAATAGTCACTGGCAAAATCAATATATTATTATTAGATAATTTCATTACTGATGCCACTGCCATAGCTCCGAAAGCTACATGAGAAAGGCCATCACCAATAAAGGAATATCTCTTTAATACAAGTGTTACACCAAGAAGTGATGAACAAAGGGCAATTAAAACTCCTACGATAATTGCATATCTAACAAAAGAGAAATTTAGATAATAAATGAGTGTATTAATTAATTCCATTATCTTTCTCCTTTCCTTCATTCTCTATTCCGAAAGCGCAAAGTTCGCCATCGAATTCTTTTCTTGCTGTACTAGCCATATAATCTTTTGTCTTACCAAAGAACTTCTGTGTCTGGTTTACTAGTAGAATCTTGCTAGAATAACGAATAGCCGATGGCATATCATGGCTTACCATAATAATTGTAAGACCTTCGTCATTAAGTTGCTTAATAAGCTTATAGAAATCTTCTGTAACCTTAGGATCTAGACCTGTTACAGGTTCATCAAGTACAAGTAATTTTGAAGTTGCACATAAAGCTCTAGCAAGTAAAACTCTCTGCTTTTGTCCGCCTGAGAGGTTACGATAACATTTTTTCTTTAAATCCAAAATGTCCATTTTTTCCATAGCTCTTTGTGCAATCTTCTTTTCTGTTTTTGTATAAAATGGACGTAGTCCACTCTTTGATAAAAGTCCAGAAAGGACTATCTCCTCTACTGAGGCAGGAAAGTCCTTCTGAACGATAGTATGCTGTGGTAAATAGCCTATTTCATAAGGCATGAGGCCATCCATATAAGATAGTTCACCTGAAACTGGCTTTATAAGATGAAGCAAAGTCTTCATAAGAGTACTTTTACCTGCTCCATTCTCCCCAATAATACATAGATAATCTCCCTCATTCACAGTAAAATTAAGGTCTGTCGCTACTGCCCTACCTTCATATCCTACTGCTAATTTTTCAACCTTAATAATAGACATATTATACTTCCTTTCATGTCCTTATTATACAAAAAATATTAATTTAGAGCTTCCTTTAAAACTTCTAAATTGTCTTGCATAATAGAAATATATGTAATTCCATCCTTAACATCATCTGCTGTAACAGACTGCATAGAATTAAGTACTGCCTTAGTAGCTGATGTTTTTGACTGCTCTATTACTGTATCAGCAATCTTTCCATCAGAATTCTCAATTATAAGAACTTTGCTAAGTCCTAATTCCTTTAACTTTTCTGCTAAGAATGCAATTGTTTCAAAGCTTGCTTCTGTTTCTGCTGAACAACCAACAAAAGCAGCGTAATAATCCAAATTATAATCTTCAACTAAATATCTAAATGGAAATCTATCACCAAATAATAATGTCTTCTGACTTGCAATATCAATTACTGCTTGATACTGGGCATCAAGACTTGCTAATTGTGCCATATACATTGCGCTATTCTGTACATAAGTTTCTTGATTAGCTTCATCCATTTCAGAAATCTTATCTGTCAATTGAGAAACTATTGTTTGTGCATTCTTTAAAGATAACCAAACATGTTCATCGTATTCAACTTCATCCTCTTCGCTATCTTCTTCCTCAGCCTGCATTCCTTCTTTGATTTCTTCTTCAACCACTTCATCATCTAGGATTTCCATTAAGTTTACTGCTATCTGCTTCTTGTTTACCGCCTCAGATGTTGCATCTTCTGCCCATTCATCTGACTCTCCGCCAACATAAATAAACATATCTGCGTCAGATATTAATGCGATATCTGCTGTTGTTGGCTGGAAACTATGAATGTCAGTTCCCTGATCTAAAAGAAGTGTTACATTTACATTATCATTATCACCTACGATATTCTTAACCCAGTCATAAATTGGGAAAATTGTGCAAACGATTTCGTACTTAGCATCATCATTTGAAGATGACTGTAAATGTGAATTCTTCACACTGCCGCAAGCTACTAACGAACTAACTGCAAGTGTTAAAACTAAAGCTAATGTTACAATATTCTTAAAAATGGATTTCATGTCTTAACTCCCTTTCTATGAGTGACTAGCATGAACATGATGGTCACAGGTACAAATACCTGCTTTATGTTCTTGTTCATTATGGCAAGCATAGACGCCTTCTTTCTCAGCCTCTAACCTGCAATTTGAACAAACTCCCATTAAAACCGATTCTTTGCAATCGAGGCTAAATCCCATCTTATCACTAACATAGCTATATAAAATGTTCATTAGATCTTCCTCTAGATGTATAACATGACCACAAATCTTACATTGTAAGTGGAGATGTTTACAACAAGAATCCCCCTTCTCAGTGTATGAATAAAAGGCGCATCCATCTGAGACATTCTTAGATTTTAATAGTTCTCCCTTTTCACTCATCTTATCTAAGTTTCTATAAATTGTTGCTAAGTTAACGTTATTACCGTTATCCTTTAAAAATTGGTAAACTTCTGCAGCTGTTACCCTTTCATCACAATGATTCTTAAAATAATCCAAGATACAATCTCTTGCTTTTGTTTTATATTCTTTCATATTCTATTCCTCATTAGATCAAGCTTACGCTTGTAATCCTTTATGTTATAATATACGACTGTGTTTTATCGACGCAAATAATATTATAATACATAAAAAATAATTTGCAAACCTTTTGCATTTTAACACCGAGCATTTTTATTGTCAATAATTTTTGCGAATAATTTGCATATTGTAGTGATTTTACATCACTACCCAACGCCCGCTCATTGGCGAAGCCAATTTTAATGCGGGCTTTCCACACATGTTGCAATTTTACATCACTACAAATAACAAGGCGCTACTTTACTTCAACCTCGTATACAGTCTCTTCTCTATACTCTTCCCCGGCCCTTAAAACCACTGATGGGAAGTTCTCATGATTAATAGCATCTGGATAACCCTGACATTCTAGGGCCACGCCTGCTCTATCTATATAGTTAACATTTTCCTTAGCAGGACGACTACCAGAGAGATAGTTTCCTGTGTAGACCTGAAGTCCCGGCTGTGTTGTTGAAATAGTTAGCTTTATTCCGCTTTCCTTGCTTTCTAATACGCAAGCTTTATTAAGTTCATGCAAATTACCATTTATGCACCAGTTTCTATCTAAACCTTTAGCCCACTTAATCTGATCGTAATCTGAGTTGACATTCTTTCCTATTTCAGTAGCTTCTCTGAAATCCATAGGAGTGTTAGCTACTGGAAGGATTCTTCCATCTGGGATTGTCTTTTCATTTGCCCAAACAAAATTATCGGCATTGATTGTTAGTAAATGTTTCTCAATAGTGCCTGCGGCATGACCATTTAAATTAAAATAGGCATGATTAGTTAAATTCACAATTGTGTCCTTAGATGTATGTCCTAAATATTCAAGCTTAAGGCCTGTGCTTGTAAGAGAATATTTCACATCTAAGCTTAGTTCACCGGGATAGTTTTCCTCCATATCAGGACTTGTAATATGAAATGTTACGCTATCCTCAGTGTGCTCCTTAATATCCCAAGCCTTCTTTCCAAAGCCCACCTTTCCACCGTGGCTAGAATTTCCGGCATTATTCTTATATAAATGATAAGTTTCACCATTTAGCTTAAAGCTGGCGTTAGAAATTCTGTTAGTACATCTACCAACGATGCAGCCAAAGCACTTATCCTGTAAAATGTAGTCTTCTAATGTATCAAAACCTAAGACAATATCTAATTTATTCCCCTTATTATCTACTGTCTCGAAACTATTTAATATTGCGCCGTAGCTTATAAGCTTGGCCTTAAAATGTTCATTCTTAATCTCTACTAAAAATACTTCTTTGCCATCTGGCATAAATCCAAAATTAGTAATCATAATAAAACCTCCAAAATAAAAAACCAATCGCAAGTGTAATTATACACTAGCGACTGGTTTGATTTATACATATTTAATGTTCTATTACGACAAAAATACTAATTAACGTACGCTTGCAGCGATTGCCTTAGCTTCAGCTGTCATTTCCTTAATCTTATCGAATTCGCCAGCCTTGATTAAGTCGCCCTTAACCATCCAAGAACCACCACAGCAGAAGATCTTATCGCATTCAAGATATTCTGTAATGTTCTTAGCGTTGATACCACCTGTAGGCATAATTCTTACGTTAGTGTAAGCTGCTGTCATAGCCTTGATCATCTTAAGTCCACCTGCTGCTTCAGCTGGGAAGAACTTAACTCTTGTAAGACCTCTCTTAACTGCCTGAGCAAGCTCAGAAGGAGTAACGATACCTGGGCAAACAGGGATCTTCTTCTCTAAACAGTAATCAACGATTTCTGGATCAAAACCTGGAGCAACGATCATTTCTGCACCTGCTGCTACAGCTCTATCTACCTGCTCTGTTGTAAGAACAGTACCAGCGATAAGTAACATCTCTGGGTAAGCCTTCTTGATTTCTCTGATTGATTCTTCAGCTGCTGCTGTACGGAATGTAACTTCAGCACATGGGATACCACCTTCAACTAATGCCTTAGCAAGAGGTACTGCATCCTTTACATCATTTAATACTACGACTGGAATAACACCAAGTTCTTCCATCTTCTCACAAATATCTGCCATTATTATATTATCCTCCTTTAATTATAATTATAGGCTTTAGGTATTATAGCATACTTTCATCCAAGGTAAAACGTATTTTTTTCAATACTTTAGTTAAATACAATATTAATTTATTGACTTTGGCTTATTAGCACGTTACTATGACATAGTGAAACTTTACTCATTTGGCATAATTTACCCTTTGTGATAACATTATTCTTCCGTAGATTATGCACTTGCTTTTGATATAAATTTTAATATCAATAAGTAAAGTTACATTATATATACATTATTTAAATTTAAGAAGGGAGACTTATACTTATGACAGCACAAGTATGTTTGATAATTACAATTGCCCTCTATCTTGTAATGATGATTGTAGTTGGAATTATTTTCTCAAAAGGTAACGAAGACACTGGCGATTTCTACTTAGGTGGTAGAAAGTTAGGCCCCTTTGTAACTGCCATGAGCGCCGAGGCCTCTGATATGAGTAGCTGGTTACTAATGGGTATCCCAGGACTTGCATATATTTCAGGTCTTGCAGATCCATTTTGGACAATCCTTGGTTTAGCCCTAGGTACTTATCTTAACTGGCTCTTTGTAGCAAAGAAAGTACGAAAGCAAACTGAAATTCTTGGAGCAATTACAGTTCCTGAGTATTTCTCAAAGCGTTTTGGAGATAAGAAAAATATCTTAACTTGTATTTCAGCTTTAATTATTGTTGTTTTCTTTATTCCATATACAGCATCAGGTTTTGCCGCATGCGGTAAGCTTTTTAATACATTATTTGGCGTAAACTATTTACTCGCCATGGTTGTTAGTGCAATTATTATTGCGCTTTACTGTACAATGGGTGGCTTTAAGGCCGTTTGTACTACAGACCTTATTCAGAGTATCTGTATGACAATTGCCCTATTTATTGTTATTTTATTTGGTATTAATCAGGCCGGTGGTCTTGATGCAGTAATTGATAATGCTAAGGACTTACCAGGTTTCTTTAGTATTACATCTGTTCATGATGCTACTACTAACAGCGCCTCACCTTATTCAGCAATCACTGCAATTTCAATGCTTGCTTGGGGTCTTGGTTACTTTGGTATGCCACATATCCTTATTAGATTTATGGCTATTGGAGATGTTAATAAGATTAAAACTTCAAGAAGAGTTGCTAGCGTGTGGGTAGTTATTTCCATGGCAGTAGCACTTCTTATTGGTATTGTAGGTCTAGGAATGAGTGCAACAGGCGTTATTCCTACATTTAATAATACAGCCGACTCAGAAAGAGTTATTATTCATATTGCAAATTTAATGAGTAGTTATGGTTTATTCCCAGCAATTATTGCAGGTCTTATCCTTGCAGGTATTCTTGCTGCTACAATGTCCACAGCTGACTCACAGCTTTTAGCCTCTGCTTCAGCTATTTCTTCAGATTTAATTCAAACATTCTTTGGAAAAAAATTATCTGACGAAGTCTCAGTAAAGGTTGCTAAGATTACTGTAGTTTTAATTTCTGTAGTTGCTATCTTTATTGCAAGAGATCCTAATAGTTCTGTATTTTCAATTGTTTCCTTTGCATGGGCAGGTTTTGGTGCGGCCTTTGGACCAGTAGTTTTACTTGCACTTTTCTGGAAACGTTCAACTAAGGAAGGAGCACTTGCTGGTATGATTACAGGCGCAATTGTTGTATTCCTTTGGAAATATGTTATTAGTGGACTTGGTGGTGCATTTGCAATTTACGAATTATTACCAGCATTTATTATTGCTTTAATTGTGAATGTAATCGTGAGCCTTTGCACTAAGGCTCCTACAGATGTGGTTAAGAAGCTATCTTAAATTAGATATTATATATTGTAAAAAATAGACATTTTAATTTTGTAAAAAAAGGACATAAGAATCAAAATAATTGATTCCTATGTCCTTTTCATTCTAGTCTTCAACATCGTCATCTAAATGACTAAATGGATTATAGCTCTTATCGTTTCTGTCCTCATCTGGAGCATCATCTAATTTAGCATACTTAAAGAGTTTCTCGATTTCATCAAGATCTTCATCCTTCTTATTCTTAAAAATTTCATCCATTGGATTCATAAACTTACCGCCTTTCCCTAAAATATATCTGAAAACGCTTTTTCTATATTTAAATAGTAAAGCATATAATAACAGATTTTAATTTCAATGTAAAATTGCTTCAGTATCATCACCAGGTGTCTTTTTTACGTGATTACCAACTATTTCCGATACATCTTTATTATAATTCATTTCTCTTTTTTCTTCTAACTCTATTTATATGTCTTTCGAATTCTCCATTTTTTAATAATTCCATAATTAAGTATTGCTCAAAAATAGGTACTGTACATGAATAAAAGCCTAATTTTTTCTTAAATTCTTCAATCAAATTATTAGGTAATATCATATATCCTATACGCATAGACGGTGCAATTGTTCGTGAAAATGTATTTATATAAATTACATTTACATCATTTGCCATGGAAAATAAGGGTTCTTCTAGTTTTCTTGAAACTGTTAATTCTGAATCAAAATTATCTTCTATAATTATCCCATCTCTTTTTCTCGCCCAGTTTAAATACTCATTTTTCTTAGAAATATCAGCTGTTACACCCGATGGAAAACTATTAAAAGGTGTTACATGTAATAATTTAGCCTTTGTCATCTCCAACTTATCCGATGATATTCCATTATCCGATAAATCAAGCATATCACAAACCAAACCAAAAGATTCATATACCTGTTGTATCTTATTATATGATGGATTTTCTATTGCTACATATTTTTGATGTCCTAAAAACTGCGCAATTAAGCCATAAAAATATTCTGCTCCAGAACCAATTATAACTTGCTTTGCTTGTATATATATTCCTCTGCTTCTTGCCAAATAAAAACATATTTCATTTCTAAGCTCTATGCATCCATAATTAGGTGATTTTATTAGAAGCTTATCACCATAATCAAGCAAGATTTTTCTTATTGTTTTATTTAATACAGAAATTGGAAAATCTCCCTTCTTTTCTTCATTTTCCATATCTTTTCCAAAATCTGTATCATTAAAAATCTCACTATTACTTTTATCTTTAATAATCTTTGTAGTTTCTTTTCTTTTGGTCTGATTACTAATAAAATCTTCATCCTTAAAAATAACAAAGACACCACTTCTTTCCTTTGATTTTGTATAGCCTTCTTCATTAAGAAGAGTTATTGCATGTTCTACTGTAATTACGCTAGTTTCTGTATCTGCAGCAATTATCCTCTTAGATGGTAACTTGCTGCCATAGGGATAAACTCCATCAACTATACATTTTACAAGCCCCTCGTATAACTGAATATATGCTGGTTTTTCCAAATTAAAATCTATTTTTATATTCATCTGGTTATATTAAAAACTCCTTTTTTGGTTATTTCTATATGCTCAGTTTAATGGTAACCTTTCAGAAACAAAAAGTAAAGGAGTTAAAGGAAAATGACTACAAATACTAGAAATACAACTAAGATAACAACTATTAGAATTACAATGACCGCACTTTTTATGGCTCTAAATATTATTATGTCTTCCTTTGGTCTACCAGTACCTGGAGGACATGTTTATCTATGTGATGCTGTAATTTGCCTTGCTGCTTTAATACTAAATCCTGTTGAAGCTTTTATTGTTGGTGGTGTAGGTTCCTTCTTTGGAGATATGATTTTCTATCCCCTAACAATGTTTGTTTCTTTAGTAACTCACGGTTTACAGGCATTCGTTATTTCATTAATTGCACACCACACACTTAAAAACAAGCCTAAGCTTGCTTCAGCTATTGCTGTTATTGTTGGTGGCCTTGTTATGGTTCTTGGCTACACACTTGGTAAGGCCTTTATTTATAGTACTAAGGAATATGCAATTATTACTATGCCTTATGAAATTACACAGACATATCTTGGTGCAATTCTTTCAATGTTACTTGCCTATAGATATAAGATTAAAAATCTTTGTCTAAAGCTTATGAACAGTAACATTAAAAATCATGTAGAAATTACAAATTAAGAAAAAGCTTGTTAGAGCAGGAAAAACCTATTCCTAATCTAGCAAGCTTTTTAATTTTATATCATCCCAAAAGACTATTATTTACTTTATCATATCCTCTGAAAGCTTTCTTAACTCCTCACATTCAGCCTTTATATCATCGGCTGCAAATATTGCACTAACTAAAGCAACTCCGTCTACTCCTGTGCCCTTTAGCTTAGATATATTATCCTTTTTTATACCACCAATTGCTACAACTGGCACAGATACTGCCTTGCAGATATCAGATACAACACTTAAGTCAAGCACACTAGCATCCTTTTTAGTTGATGTTGAAAATATAGCGCCTACCCCTAAACAATCTGCGCCATTTTTAACAGCTTCAACCGCTTCTTTAACAGAATGAGCTGAAACTCCAATCATCATCTTGTCTCCCACAAGTTCTCTTACTCTTCCTGCTGCCATATCATCTTGTCCAACATGAATTCCATCAGCTCCACATTTAATCGCAACTTCCACATTGTCATTTATAAAAAAAGGAACCTTGTATTTATTACACAAAGCTTTAATCTTAATAGCTTCCTTTAAAAATTCCTCGTCTGATAAATTCTTTTCTCTTAACTGAAGGCAAGTAATTCCACCTTTAAGGGCTTCCTCTACCTGTTCATAAAGACTTTGTTTACCTGTCCAGGCTCTGTCTGTAACTGCATAGAGCAGCATATTTTTCTTATCGCACTTCATATTTAGCTCCTTCTTCCTCTTTTTCTAGTTACTTTACTTTCTATGTTTAGGAATAGCGCATGCCTCATTTCCTGTCATTTCCAAAGCCTTTCTAGCTTCATCCTCTGGATCAATTAAGCAGTCACTGTATTCCTTATTCTTATTAAACCACTTTACTGCATAAGAACAAGTAAGTTCTGCCTTAGCCTTTCTTTTCCTTAGTTCCTTAACTAACAATTCCATTAATATTCCTGCAACTCCCTGTCCTCTTAAAGAAGGATCAACAACTGTATGTGTAACTTCAACCTTTCCTTCTTCAAACTCAGGAAAATCAACATAAGCGATTATATTATCATTCTCATCTTTTAAATATATTTTTTCCTTTGAAATTATAAAATCATTAACATTAACTGACATAAAAACCTCCTTTATATTACTTTACATTTATTGTTTTGTTCTTTCTTCATCATATACTTTTTTAGAATATATCATAATTGCTATAACTGCCACTAATATATAAGCAAGCATTAGAAAAACTCCAACAATTGATTGCTTTATAAATACGGCTGTAACAATAATTAAAAGTCCGCTAATCATAAGTGCATAGGCGCCAAATCTATTAGATTTTCTCCAAGTTCTGTCATTATACATACTATAAGAAGTTCTTATTCCCACGTATTTATTCATCTTTGCCTTAGTCATAAAGTTAGCTAATACAATTAATAGTACTCCCGTTCCAATTATTTCAATTTTAGTACTATCCACTGACATTGTTGTAGCATCCGTATTTATTAAGTTAATAGCTTTATAAAGGCCAAAAGCTTCCATGAAAATAAAAAAGAGCGTTTGACATAATCCCACAATATCTAGCACCTTAGCATTAGCCTCTAGAGATTTAATTTCCTTTTCTTCACTAGTCTTTCTTGCCTTTCTTTCAAAATACATTGAAAATGCTATCCAAAAAATCCCCATTACAATAATTATAATTGGGAAAATGAAATTCTCATATTTACTTCCCCATCTATCCACAACTCCATTTAAATCATAATGCATAGGCATCTTTTCAGGTAAAAAGCTCATTAACACAGCCATTACTACTAAATTAACAAGCGCTAATACACACATAATTTTTCTAATTACATTATTCTTCATAATCTTACTCTCCTTTAAATTGACTAATCCACATAACTAACTCTTGAAAAACTGTTGCGTTAATTTCATAATAAATAAAATTTTTCTCCTTATATTCCATAACTAAATCTGCTTCCTTTAGAAGTTTCAAATGATACGAAAGAGCTGCCGGGCTAACGCCTAACTTTTGAGCAATTTCCCCTGCATTAAGTCTCTCATCCTTAAGCATAACTAATATATCCCTTCTTTGTTTATCAGATAATACTTTAAAAATATTTGCCTTAGCCGTATGATCACCTTCCTTCATATTGTTTAAACTTTATAAATAGCTATTTAAAATTTATTTTAATTACATCTTAAGATTAACACTTTAATTTTCTTATGTCAAAGCTATTTAAAAATTATTTTAAATTATCTATAAAAAAACAGAGGCAATCTCTTGCCTCTGCTTCCTAAATTCCGCCTTTAAGGGCTTCCTCTATCTTAAATCAATTTTTCTTTTACACATATTTGCAACTTCATTATCATGTGTAACTATTATAATTGTCTTACCTGTTTTATTAAATTTTATTAATTCCTCCATTATCAAGTCTCTATTATTTTTATCAAGTGATCCAGTTGGTTCATCTGCAAGTATTATCGGTGTATCTTTTATCATTAACCTAATTAAAGCTACTCGTTGTTGCTCTCCACCACTTAGTTGATAAACCTTCTTTTTTAGACTATTCTCCAATCCAAATTTTTGTAAATAAAACAAAACCTCATCATTTTTTTCTTTATTTTTCATTTTCTTATAACTGAATGCCAGTTTTATATTCCATTCTACTGTTTCATCTTCCACTAAACCATAATTTTGAAATAAATACCCAATATAATTTCTTCTAATCATCATAGCTTCTCTTGAATCAATATTTTTTATTTGTTTTCCATTTATTAAATATTCACCATCTGATGGATTAATTATTAAACCTAATATATTCAGCAAAGTAGTCTTTCCTCTTCCACTTTCACCAACAATTGCAATCATATCTCCACTCATAACAGATAAATTTACTCCTGATAATACCTCATTATTGTCATATTTTTTTGATATTCCTTTTAATAATAAAATCTCATCCATTAATCATTCCCCTTTCATTATACCTGATATAGACTTGATTATTTCCTTGTTAAAAATCATTATTATAAATATTAGATCAGCTACTATTCCTATAATTATTGCAGATATATTTTGTTTTAAACCAAGCAAAAAAAACATTATTATAAACAACAGCAAATCATAAGTTAACTGCGATTGAAGAATTTTAAAATTAGAAAACCCCATTAAATATTTAATTGCGTATTTTTTACGATTTATCATTATCTCTAAATAGCAAGAAAAATACGCTATTAATATTAGTGTTGCAATAAATAAGATTACAAATATTATTGCTTGATTTACAATAAACTCATAATATCTTATATCATCTGATAAAGGCGTTAATAAAGTTGCTGATGACAGCATTTCATTTAATGAATATTTAACTAACATTTTCTGATATTCTGATCTATCAGGTAATTTAAATGATAGTTTTCCTTTAGCTAATTCTTCTAAATACCAAGTGCCTGCTAAATTACAATCATCTACGTATATAATAGAATTAGTTATTTTCTGATTAGATTCAATTATATATTCATCCAAAATAGGTATATTCTGGTTATTATCAATAAATATAATATTAATATCGCTTATTTCAACTTCGCTTTCGTTTTTATAATAAACATCATAATTGTAAAGCTCTGAATATTTTTTCTTACAATAATCAATAACTTCATAATCATTCTTATATTTTTTAGGAATCAATATAGTTTTATCCGGTAATTCATCTATACATACTCCATTTTCATCTTTTAGTTGCATAAAGGTTTTATAATACTTATTATTAACTACTACATAATTATCTTGATATGAATTTAATAAATCGTTAAAACTAATATTATATAAATTGTAATATGCATCTGTAGAATACGTTGTTATATTGGCATCTATTAACAAGGCTAGTTCTTCATTTTCTTCATACATTTTCTTCATATCATCAGATATTTTATTTATCTCTTCTTTTTTGGAAAAACACTTATCATATTCCTGAGCATTATAACCATTAGATGTAAAATACGTATTTAATTGTCTATACTTATTAATATTGTTTAAAGTTTCATTATAATTATCTAATTGAATACTTAATGATGTGATTGATAACGTAATTGCAACTAACAAAATTATCTTTGTAAAATTCATTACTAAAGACCAAACAGGTCTAAAAGTTTTATTTTTTATCATATCACTTATATCTATAAACCTTATACTAATTTGAGTTAACATTAATTGTATAACTGTTATTAAAACAACAATAGCAATAAAAAATAATAACAAAACCACATAATTAAAACTAAATTTTTTTATAACACATATATAAGTTACATTTAATAACAAAATAACAATAGCTGATAATATTTCTAACTTCAGAAATTCATATAAAGAATCTTTTACCATCCTAAAAGCACTAAATCCATTTAACTTTTTTATTGCATTTATTTTTATACGAGTACATGTATATATAAAAAGTATAACTTGAGTTATTACCAATAAAATTGTAAAATTAATGCCATTATTCTTTAAAATTTGAATATAATCTATTTGCTTTTCTCCATATGCTTTTATCTCCAATTCTAATTCCTCAGAAATTTTATTCATATCGTTATGATTTAAATCTGTATAAAATACACCAATAGAATCAACAAAATCATCTTTTGATAACTCTGCATAAGTTATTTTTTTATCTTTATTAATTGGGACTTTTTTTGAAATTTTAAGATTATTAGAATATAGCACTCTATATTCTTGAATTGAATTATTAGATACTGGCTCTTTAACAATTTCTATTTCAGCATTATATTCAACCAAACTGTTATAAATACGCTCTAAATTATTGCCAGTAACATCATCTATATAATATGCATTTAAATTACTATTTGTCATATTATTTAATATATAAACATCATAAAAAGATTTGCTAAATATAAAAGAATATACAAATAGCTGGCCAATAATAAATAAAAGCATAAATTTTTTCATAAATAACTACCCCCTTGTGAAATGCTCTTACCCTTTCTAAATAATAGCAATAGCTTATAACAAGGGGATAATTTTTTCCTAACTTTAAACTAACTTTTTATCTCAAAGGCAATAATATACACACTTTCATACCTTTTTTTGCTTTCTCAAATTCAACTTTACCATTATGTAATTCAATAATTTTTTTTACAACTATAGTCCCCCAACCATGTAAACTTGAGTTATTGCCTTCCCTATTGTTTAATACAATTAATTCTTTAGTATCTACTCCTATTCCATCATCAACAAATACAATTTTTATTTCCTCTTCTTGCTTCTCTATAACAATATTAATAAAACATTTATATTCGTTATGTACAAGACTATTCAATAAAATATTCGTAAAAGCTCTTTTTAACAAATGCTCATCTGCTTCCATATATAATTCATCTGATTTAGCATTAGATTCTAGTTGAATAGTATAATCATTATCATCATACATATTCATAATATCTGCCACGCACTCTCTTATAATTTGATCTAGTTTTGTCCTTTCCTTTTTTATAATTATATTGTTAATATCAAGATTATTTAATAGTGATAAATCATCTATCAAGTATTTAATTTTAAATGATTGATTCTGTATAGTTTTAATTTTCATATTTACGATTTTATTAGAATCTAATTCTTTTAATTCTTCACATTTTCCTATTATAACTGCTAAAGGAGTTCTAACATCATGAGTTATACCTGACATCCAATCTTTTTTTATCTTTTCGTTTTCCTGAATTTTTTTCTTCTGCATGTCTATATTTTTTGATACAATATTTAACGCTTTCGATATATCTTTTAAGTCTCCGCTTTCTTCTAAAATAACTTGTTCACCATTTGATAAACTCATTATACCATCTGTTATTTTCTTGATTTTTGTAATAATTTTTTTAGCAAACAATAATGATAATAAAACAGTTATAATTATATTATTAATAATGGCAGTTATAATACATGCAAGCATAGTATTTTTACTGATTTTCAAATTCTTTTTCCAATATAATTCCCCATCATTTCCTAAAATTGTAAGTCCATTTGGTATTTGTATAATATCAACTGAATAACCTGATAAATACCATTTCGATGCACTTGCTATATCTGATACTGTATACGTCTTATTTAATTCATCTGGTAAATCATTCGAATATAGTATTTCACCATTTTCATTTAAAACCATATACCACTTAAAGTTTTTGTCACAATATTCATCAACATATTCATTTACTATGCAGACATTGTCTTTTATTTCTATTCCATTTATAAATTTATCAACCGTTATATTTTGTGTTTGAGTTAAAAAATCTAGCACCAATTCCAAACTTATCATATTTATTAACATCAAAACACTTACAACAATAACAATTGCTTTTATATATTTTTTTATAATCTCCCTCATTTTTTCCTCACTAATTAACTATAAGTTTATACCCTATTCCTTTAATTGTTTTTAAATATTTAGGCTCTGACGGGTTTTCCTCTATCTTATTTCTAATTCTGCGTATATGCATTATCAAGCTTTGTTCATTTCCACTTATATCCTCTCCCCATATAGCATCAGCTATTGCATCTTTTGTTAACACTCTATTTTTATTCTCATATAGTTTACTTAAAATTTCTCTCTCCATAGCTGTCAGATTTACACTTTTATCATTATTTATTACAACATTTTGTGAAAAATCGATTATTACGTCACCCAAAATACAATTCTCTGTTTCCTGTAACTTAATTTTATAACTTCTTCTTAATATTGCATTTATTCTAAACACTAATTCTTTCATAATGAATGGCTTAGTTATATAATCATCTGCACCTAGTCCTAAACCAATTAATTTATCAACATCTTCATCCTTTGCAGTTAAAAATATAACTGGTATATCTGAAGAGCTTCTGACATATTTTAATAATTCATATCCATCTCCATCAGGTAACATAATATCTAAAACAAGTATATGTGGTTTTTCTTTTAAAAATGTTTTTTTGGCTTCTTCTAATGTAGAAGTTTTAAAAATACGATAAAACCCTTCTTGTTTTAAACCATTCTCTATATGATTTAATATTTCACTCTCATCATCTAATAATAATATTTTATACTCCCTTATATTCATATAATCCTCCCTTTGTTTATATTTTATAATTAAATTCACTTCTTTTAAAGTCTTTAAATCAAAAAATAAAAGCCCTAAAGACTAGAATTTATCTAATCTTTAGGACTATAAGCCTATTATTATAATTTAATTATTCTTCTTTCTATCAAACACAATTGAAATTATTACAAATAAACATAATACAAATGGATAAATCAAATATGGTATAAAATTAAAACTTGGAATTCCTGCAATACTTGATGCCACAAGTAACTGTGCGCCATAAGGAATAATCCCCTGCATGATACATGAGCTTACATCAAGTAAAGAAGCTACCTTCTTTGGCTCAACACCATATTCATCACCAATTTCCTTAGCAATAGGTGCAGCAACTACTATAGCTACTGTGTTATTAGCTGTAGCAATATCCATAAATGCTGTTAAAGAAAAAATACCAAACATTCCGCCCACTCTGCTTTTAGCCCTTTTTCTAATAAATGCTAAAATAGCCTCAAAACCACCATTATTACGAATAAGAGATGTGATTGAAGCCACTAGGATTGTAACAATCATAGTCTCAAACATTCCTGAAATACCAGTTCCAATTGAAGAAAGTGCTGTTGCATAAACTAGACTTCCTGTTACCACACCTGCAAGCACAAAACTTAAGATACCAATAGTTAACACAATAAATACATTTATACCAACAATTGATAATACCAATACAAGGAAATAAGGAAGTGCCTGCCAAATATTAAAATCAAAGTTTCCAATTGTCTCGCCCTTATTCATAAAGGAATAGATAACCAAAATCACAAATGTAATAACAGCTGCTGGAAGGGATACTTTAATATTAGTTCTAAACTTATCCTTCATTGCCACACCCTGAGTTTTAGTAGCAGCAATTGTTGTATCTGAAATAAAGGATAGATTATCCCCAAACATTGAACCACCTACAACTGCGCCCACACATAATGGTAAAGATAAGCCACCATTAGAAGAAATTGCCACAGCAATTGGTACAAGAACTGTAATTGAACCTACACTAGTTCCCATAGCCATTGAAATAAGGCAAGCAATAAAGAAAAGTCCAGGAACTTCAAAACCCTTTGGAATAATATTAAGTAACATATTCGCTGTACTTGTTGCTCCACCTGCTGCGGATGCAATGCCGCTAAAGGCACCTGCTAATATGAAAATGAATAACATAATCACAATGTTATCATCTCCAATTCCAGTTGCACAAAGATGTATTTTCTCATCAAAGCTTAGTTTTCTATTCTGTATAAAAGCAAAAATTAAAGATATACTAAAGGCCAAAACCACAGATACAACATAGAAACCCATCTGACCTTCAACTGGGCTAATATATTCAAAAAAGATACCATTACCTAAATATAAAACTAAAAAAATAGCTATTGGAATTAATGCCCATCCATTAGCCTTTATTTTACAATCATTTTCCATTTTAATTACTCCTTAAATGTGTTTTGTCTAAAAAAATGCTTTTCTATTTTACATAAATAGTAACATTTTCTCAAGCACAAAAAATCTGACCAACAAAGATAGTATTTACTTTATAAGTTTATCTTACAAAGTGACTATACCTTTGCGGTCAGGTTTTATAATAGCTATTATTTTGTATAAAATTTACCTATTGTCCTTATTAATGTACTAGTAATTTTCTACATCTAGTTTGTCGTTCTTTATTAATTCGAGTACTACATCTGCAATATTAGGATCAAATTGTTTACCCTTATTACTCTCAATTTGTCTGATTATTTCTTCTTTATCTAATCGTTTTCTATAAACTCTATCTGAATTCATGGCATCATAAGCATCTGCAAGACATATTATTCTTGCAATATATGGAATTTCATCACCAACTAAACCTACAGGATAACCTAAGCCATCATAACGTTCATGATGAAATAATGCACCAAGTTCTACATTTTCAAGACTCTTAAATTGCTTTAAAATCTCGCCACCCATAATTGTATGGGCCTTAATTATTTCAAACTCTTCTTCTGTTAACTTACTAGGTTTATCTAAAATGTTATCTGGCACACCAATTTTCCCACAATCATGAAGAAGCGCAATATAATAAATATGCTCTAATTCTTCACCTGAAAACCCCAATTCCTTGGCTATAATTTTTGTATAATTGGCCACTCTTTTAGAATGACCATTAGTATAAGGATCTTTTGCATCTATAAATCTTGTAAATGTCTCAATGGATTCCTCTATTATTCGATTATCTCTTTTGTGTTGTTCTTCATATTTACTTATTTGTAAATAAATAACAATATAAACCGTTAAAGTCACACACCATAATAAAAAACCAACAAAAGAAATCCAAAACATAGGATCCGCAACTATTATCCTATGAAACTTATATTGAATTTCTAAACTTGAATCTATAATTTCATCATCCATAGGAATATACATAATAATACCAGGCGTTGTTGCCTCATGGCTTTCTATTGGCATTTCCTTAGCATTTAGACTTGAACTTGGATAATAGACCAAACTATCTCCAGCCTCTAATACGATTAAATCGTCTCCGTCAACATTTACTGTATTAAATTCATATAGACTTTTATCAAATTCTCGCATATCAGGAACAGTTGCTACGTATTCTGTGCCATTAATATTTTGATGAATTTCAAGAGCTCCATTCCATGCAGATGATATATATACTTCTTGATCAAAATACAAAGCAAAATTAAATTCTGAAACCCTATCATTAGTATTATTCATAATTGTAAAATCATAAGTATAGGCCTTATAATTATTTTCCGTTATACCTTCATTATTAAAATCAAAAATCTTTCCCCAAGTACTAGCTCTTGGTAAGGTCTGAATAACAAGATATTTCCCTACAACCTTCGTATTAAGATATTCACTTGCACTATATTTTTCTACATGAACTTCTTTATTATAAATTTTAGTTTTCACTATAGTCGTAATTAAAAGCGTTATCAAAAAAATTAGTACTATAACAAAAATCAGTAATACCTTTTTAAAATGTAATTTTTCCACTTTGTTTATTACTCCAATAAAAATATTATCCTGATACATTTATAATATATCAGAAAATTTTTTTATTTCCTATAGTAAATTTTTCACATCTTTATAGACTATCTATCGCCTTTTTAAGTCTTGAAAGGCCATCTTGTAAATTAGCTTTTGTACAAGCCACATTCATTCTGAGAAAATCCTTTCCACAATCACCATATACTGTACCTGAAGATAAATAAAGTCCTGTTTCTTTTCTAATAATTGCTGCATGAGCTGCAAATGGAATATAATCCTTTCCTGGCATAGTTAAATCACAGTGAATCTCATCAGATATAATTGTAACACCATGCTTTTTTGCCAATTCACCAATCTTTGCTAATTCCTCTTTTGACCAAATCTTACTTACAGGATTATGAGGATTACAAAGTATCATAAGACTTGCTTGAGGATCAGACATTTTCTCTTCTAGATCATCAAAATCAATGCTATAAATACCATCTTCGTAATGAAGTGGACTTTCTAAAACCTGACAGCCATTATTTAATATGCTATTAAAAAATATATTATATACTGGAGTCTGAATTATAACTTTTTCATTAGGAGTTGTTAATTTACGTACAGTTGATGAAATTGCTGGAATTACGCCAGTACAAAACATTAACCACTCACGATTCATTTCAAATCCATGTCTATTCTTCCACCAATTAATATATGCATCATACCATTCGTCATTGACATCAGTATAGCCAAATACACCTTCTTTGGCACGTTTAATCAATGCATCAATTATCTCTGGTGCAGTTTGAAAATCCATATCTGCAACCCACATAGGAAGTTCATTATCAGCCACATCCCATTTAATAGAATCTGTACCACGTCTATTTACTATTTCATCAGCTTTAATAGTTCCGCTAATTGGGTTAAATACACTATCAATCTTAGTTGTTATTTGGGCATCTACATTTTCAACAAACTCAAATGCTAAACTAGTATTAATAAGCTTACAATTCTTTAAAGTAAGATTATCTATATAACAAAATCCCTGTAAACTCTCAATTGTACAATTTACAAATGTTAAATTCCTCCAAACAAACCATAATTTCTTTGTTATGTTAATCAATCCTATAATAGGATAAGACTTAAAGTTAACTTTAAGTCAACCTTTAAAATCTGAAAATTATATAAACCTCTTGATCAAAAAATAATAGTTAATATTCCCATACATATGGGTTGATGAATAATATAGAAAAACAAACTGTGTTTACCAATAAAATCTAATATTGGTACTTTAATTGTTGCAGTCTTTAAAAATTCTTCTCTTTCAAAAAAGCCTCTATCATTTAAAACTCGATTAAAAGCATAACCAGCTACAAAAAGGAAAAACCAAGGCATTATAGGGAAATAGTCTGCTGATACAAAGCCTTCCTTTAAAAATCCAACGGGTACTAAAAACTGATGCTCATACAAGTAATCTGGCATCTTAATTAACCTTAGCCTATGAAGTCCCACATGTCTTGCTGGTATTGAAAATGTAAATAGATACATAAATAAAGCAACTAGAAAAACTCCAACAGACGGCAATTTATCTAGCCACTTAGATAGGGGAATAAGAATAAGCATAGAAGCACCTAATAAAAATAGCACGCCATAATAAATTGCAATATCTGGTCCAAGGCTAGCTGTCACAAGAGTTATCAAAACACCAAAGAAGCTAACAATCAAGCCCCTCTTTAACTTGTGATTAGTATTAAAATTCCAAACAAAACCAGATAAGAAGATAAAGGATATGCAAATGTACTGCTCCCATATATATACATTTTTATTAAATATCCAATTACCCTCTCCACTAAATAATACAAAATAGTCGTAGCAAAAATGATAGGCTATCATATTAAGAACTACAAAGCCTCTATAGGCATCTAGCAAATGAAATCTCTGTCTTGTCTTTTCCATAAAATCCATCTTATTTCTCCTTCCTGTTTTATATTAAAGCCTTGACCTGATTTTCGCAAATGAATATAATAAATATCATGATATTTATTTTTGGAATAACATATAAACGGTAAGCTTTATGGAGGGTTTCATGGAAATAAAAAATCTCAGATACTTTCTTGCAGTTGCCAGGGAAGAAAACATGTCAAAAGCTGCCAAGCAGCTTCATGTATCACAACCTACTCTTTCAAAGACATTAAAAGCACTAGAGGAAGAACTTGGAAAAAAACTGTTTGTCAGACACAGCTTCAGTATTTCACTTACTGATGAAGGTATGCTTCTTCGTGACCGCGCCCAGGATCTTGTGGCTATGTCAGATAAAATCGAACAGGAATTTAACTCCTTAGATGATATAACAGGTGGGGATATATATTTTGGACTAGCAGAAAGCTATCAGATCAGATACCTTGCCAGAGAAATTTATAAACTAAAAGAAAAATACCCTAATCTCACTTATCATATAACTAGCGGTGACACTGAGCAAGTTACTGAAAAGCTTGATAAGGGTATTTTAGACTTTGCCGTACTATGCGAAACACCTGACAGTAATAAATATGAATATATAAAATTTCCGGAAGCTGATGTTTGGGGAGCAATCATTTCTTCATCTCATTACCTTGCCAAGAAAAAGGTCATCCATGTCTCTGACTTGATAGGGCAGCCTCTATTTGTCTCAGAGCAGAGTTGGAATAATGAAATCAAAGCATGGGCCAAAGACAAATATCCAGAACTTAAGCTTGAGGGATCCTTTAGACTTTCCTACAATGGCTCTGTTTTTGCAAAAGAAAATCTTGGAATTCTTCTCACATTTAAGAATCTGATAAATACTGAGGGAACTGACATAGTATTCAGACCTCTTTCACCAGAGCTGAAGTCAGAACTATATCTCATATGGAATAAATATCAGACCTTTACTCCTATTGCTGAAAAGTTTCTAGAGCAGATAAAAAAGACTTTCAAGTAATTGTAAATTTCTTTTGTTGGAACATGTTGTTTCATGGCATGCTTATGATTGTCTTTCCCTTTGATCTTCCTGCAGCTACTTTTTGCAGTGCGCTGTTCACCTCGTCAAGGGAGAACACCTCATCAACAGATGCTTCGATGTGTAGCTCTGCGAATATGTCAGAGATTCTCTCCAAGCCCGCGCCATCTTCATGTACAAAGATGAAGTAGTAACTCTGATTCTTCTTTGCAGCCATCTGGTCATATTTTCGGCCAGCAAGTTTTAACAGCCCCCTTTTGAATGCAGGCATTCCTGCGCGGACGGCAAACTCTCCGTTTGGCATTCCGCGAAGAGATACCAGCTTGCCTCCATTTTTGAGAATGCCAAACTCCTTTGGAAGTTCCCGATCACCCAGTGTATCAAGAACATAATCTACGTCAGACAGCACCTGTACTGGTAAACTAAATTGGTAACATGATGTTCGATAATATATAATATAATCATCATGAAGGAGGAACATCATGTCAGTACATTATAGTGAGG
>JAEEGI010007736.1_pt1 | contig 24001 bp, 14 predicted proteins | sample 8958751 | NCBI WGS metagenome assembly JAEEGI01 (sample SAMN16246545, study PRJNA631951) | gut metagenome | biome: gut microbiome; feature: rumen; material: KS-attached | host: Bos | place: Iran: Karaj | collected 2018-10 | reverse complement strand
TAAAGAGAATATATTTTTTATAATATATTTTTAATTAAAAAATTAATATAATTTAATCATTGAAATATATTTTCAAAATAATAAAAATCTTTTATTTATTTTCATTTATATATATTTTTTTCATGAAATAAAAATATTTTTCAAAAAAATATAAAAAATGAAATATTTATTCCCAAAATATAATAAGAATTTAATCTTAACACTTTTATTAATAACAAATATAAAAACAACTTCAGTTAAAAATAGTATAAAATCCTTATCAGAAAAAAACGATGTGGAAAATATAAAAGAATTCAAATCCCAAAATAATAAAATAACCTTATTAAAAAAAGAAGAAGATGAAGATGAATGTAATATAAAAAATTGTTTTAAATGTTCAGAAAAAGGAGAATGTATAGAGTGTAACGAAAATTATATTTTAGAAAAGAAAAGATGTTATTCAACTCAATGTTCAATTTTTGGTTTTTGTAAATTTTGTGATGAATATGATTGTTTAGCATGCATAAAAGGATATCAATTACAATATGGAACATGTGATACTCTTGATAAAGAAACTAAAAAAAAGAGAATAATATATATTTCAATAATATCAGGTTTAATAACAATAATAATAATAGCAATAATAATATTTTGTATTTTTCGTAAGAAAAAGAATAAAAATAATAATTATATTTCTGATAAAATTATTACAAAAAAACATCCTAAAACAGGAAATTATTTAATAGTTCATCCAATAAAAGATGATTCTATTCACAATAATAGTATAGTAAATAATAATAATAATGTAAGTTCAATTGATAAAACTTCATATTCATCATCATTAAATATAGATAAAACTCAAGAAAAAAAATGTATATTATGTCATAAAAAAAATATTTTCTCCTTTTCTGATTGTGGTTGTTCTTTATGTTATGATCATTATATTTTTATAAAAGATAATAATGAAATTATTTGTCCTCTTCATAAAATTCCTTTGAAAAAATCTTTTTTTATTCAATTAGAAAAAAAAAGTTCTTTAAAAGGAAATGCTATTGAACAATTAGGACAAACTCTTTGTCCATTATGTAAAATTTATCCTGCTGTTCAATCGTTTAATTGTGGTTGTAATATGAAATTATGTACTAAATGTTTTAATGATAATGTTTTTGTTTTTAAATATAATCAATGCCCTGGATGTGGAAAACCTTATAATCCAAAGGAGAAATAAATATATTTTTTTGTTGTATTATATTTAATTTATAAGAGTAATTATAAATTTATGTTTTTTATTTAATTTTTATAAAATGAAAAAAATAAATTTGTGGTTTTTTTCTTTTTTATTTATTTATTTACTAAATTATCATTATTCTTATAATTATTTTTTCTTTGTAATTTATTATTTATAAAACTTTTATAATAATATTGTTTTTTAATTGTATTTTTCGTTTAAATAATTTTTTACATCATAAAAGGAAAATCTATCTTTTTCATTTAATTGAAGCATATTTAAAATTAAATTAATTAAATTTGAAGAATAATATTTTTTCAAAGTTCTAGTAACAATATTCGAAATAATATTCATATTGATAATATTTCTAATATCATTTAAAATTTTTAAATTTAAAGTTAAAGCATAAAGAATGCAAAAAGCAAGTGAAAAAACATCACTTTTATAAGCATTATGTATAACATCTTTTTGATTAATTTTTAATCCATTATAAAGAATAGGACTCATATAAAGTTCGCTTCCTCTTAAAGTACATTCTTGAGAAGTATCATTTAAACTTTTTGCTTCTCCAAAATCAGCAATTTTAAATATATTTTTTTCAAATAATAATATATTTTGAGGCTTTATATCTCTATGAGCAATTCCTTCTTTTTCTAAATATAAACATGCATCTGTAATTTGATTTAATATATTTATTATTTCTTTTTCTGAATATAATAATTTTTTCTGTTGCCTCATTTTTATTTCATTATTCCAATCTGAAAGAGCTAATTCCATTAATATATATAATGAATATGTTGTTATATCTAAAGCTTTATATTGTACTTTTATTATTTTCATTATATTTGGATGAGGTTTAGAATAAAATAATTCTATTTCATTTTGATATTGTTTTACTTCAAATATATCATGACAAATAATTTTTTTTAAAGCATATTTACTTTTATCATAAGAATTTTGAACTAAATATATTTTACCAAAAGAACCTTCACCAATTGGATTTAAATATATATAATCATCTATATCAAATTCAGGAATTTTTCCTTCTTTAATAATTGAATTTATTTTTTCAGGACTTGTTAAAATATTATTTAAATTAGAAGGAGTAAAACTTGCTATTGATGTTAATTCTCCTATTGAGGATAAAGAATCTTTTTTTTCAAAACTAGTTTCAATTTGAAGAGTTTTTTTTTTATTATTATTATCATAATTATCTAATATATTTATTTTATCATCTGATTTTCTACTAGTTGAATTAATTGAATCTTTTTCATTAATCATATTTATTGATGATTGAGAACTTTCATCTTCATTTAATGATTTTGAATTTGTTTTTTTATGTTTAATTTTTTCAAAATTATCAGATAAATTTATATTTAATTTTTTTATCTTATTTGATGTTTGATTGCTATTTCCTGAAAGAGAACCTTCATTTGTTGAATATACATTTGGAGTTTCAATTGAATTTTCTAATATATTTTTAACATTTTGTGATAATAATAAATTATTATTACTAAATTTCCTAACTTCTTTATTTGTACTTCTATTTCTTTCTTCAATTAAATCAAGAAGAGTTTTATATTGTTTTTTCTTACGTTTATTTTCATTATTTTCAGTAATTAAAGTATTAAGTTTATCATAAGAAGAAATATTTCTAATCCCTTCAAATTTGCTTAAATTGTTTTTAGAAAATTGAAGACTGGAAGAAGTATTCAATCTTTCATTATATTTAAATTGATTCATAATATTATTATCATCATCATCATAATTATTATATCTTCTATTTTTTTCATTATTAAAATTCCCTTCATCCTCAATTAAATATTCTTTCTTCTTAAATAACTTTCCCCAAACACTTTTATAATTTCTAAATCTTTTATGACATAAAGGACAAATCCAAATAAATGTATCAATAAAATTCATGGCCCTACATTTAGAACAAACATTAATTTCTTGTCTGTTTAAAATTCCTTTATATAATTCACCTTTACAACTTTCTTTATGATAAAAAATTAATTCTTCAGGATTCACTTTACAACAAGGTAATTCATTAGGAAAAGATGGTTCTTTAAATAAAAGAGCTTTTTTAATTGCTCTTTTTATCATATATATTTCTAAAGGATTATATATTTTAATATCACTTTTAAAATCTTTTTTACAAAAAATACAATTCCAAATCATATTTTCTGGTTTTGCTTTAAAATTACATTTTTTATTTAAACAAATTAAATATTTCTCAGTTAAATTATAATATAATATATTTTGACATTTTATACATTTCATCGTTTCATTTATCATCCTTCCACAATGATATTTTTCCCATGTAGCAGGTAAAATATTTTCATTAGTTTCTTCTGGTAAAATACAAGAAAAATATTCTACTTTACAATAATAACATAATAATGAAATAGAATCAGGTTTATAACATTGTTTACATTCTGTACAAATAATATATAATATATCATTATTTATATCCTTTATTTCTATTAATTTTGCTTTTTCTGTTTCACAAGGATGGTAGGCTTCATTATTTGTGTGAATACAATGTTTTCTAAAATGACTTAAATAATTATATTTATTTGGATATTTCTTATAATTTTGCCATTCTTTTTTTAATATATTATAATTTTTATTATATTCTTCTTCTAATTTTTCAAAAGCGGTTTGTTGATATTCTTTTATTTTTTGCTTTTCTAATGGTTTGTTTTGGTAAACCTCTGATAAAATTAAATCTACTTCTGTTATTATGCTTTTTAAAAATCGACGTTTTGATTCTATTAAAATATCTTGGAAATTTTCATAAAATTCTTTCATCACTGTTTCTATAACTTTTTCTTGTTCTGTTTTCTTTAAATTTATCGGAACTTTTCTAACATATTTTTTCACTTTTTTTTCAAGAGGAGATGATTCGTTTTTAATTATATTATTTAATGAATTTGAATTGGAAATTTCTTTTTTTGAAAATGAAGTTGTCATTTTTTAATTTCTAAAAGAATGAATAATTATGAAATTATTTATATAAAAATAAATTTTAAAAATTAATATATTTTATTCTTTTAAAATGTGTCATAAATAATAAAAATAATAATTATAAATAATGAAAGAGAAAGTTGAATTAATAATAAAAAAATTCGATTATATAGGAAAAACATTTAATTTTCGTTATAAATCATATGAAAATTATAGAAGCTTAACAGGTGGAATATTATTTATATTTTTCTTAATTTTAACATTAACATTCTCATTTATAAATTTGAATTATTTAATTCATAGACAAAATAAATCAATAAATAACTTCAATACAATTATATCTCCAACTGATACTTTAAATTTTTTAAATTATTCTTTTTCTCTTGGTTTTTCAGTGTCTTGTAATAAATATGATGAATCAAAAAATACTCCTTTGTCAGAATTATTTGGATTTGATTTTGTATATGTTACAAGATTAAAAGATGAAAATTCAATAAAAACACGAATTAATTTACATCCATGTAATGATTCTGATTTTAATGTTGATTATATTCAATCATCAGAAATAAATAAATTTATTAATTCTGGTTATTATTGTCCTGATAATTTAAATCATAATATAACTGGAATTTATGAAGATAATTTTTTTTCTTACTATGAAGTAACTATTTATACAAAAAAAACAGATAATTTTGATATATATTATCAATTATTAAGTAATTATGATTGTAAAGCACATTATCTTTTATCTCCTATTGCTTTTGATTTATCAAATTATTCTCATCCTTTGAAATATTTTTTAACAGATTCTTTCATTCAAATAAATCCTTTAGCTTATATAAAAAGAAATGTATTTTTTCAAATAAATGAATTTCAATCATCGAATAATTTATTGGCTTTAAAATATAATAAAAAATATCTTATGGATTATTCAAGATTTGATGAATATTTATTATATAAACCAAAAGAAAGATTTGAAAATCAAGTTTATGATTTTGAATCTTTAATTTCAATATATTTTAGAGCAGATAATGAAAGAACTTCAATATCAAGAAAATATAAAACTTTACCAGAATATTCTTCAGAAGTTTTTACTGGATTGTCAGTAATATATATTATAGTATTTCTCTTTGTTTCAATAGTAAATAATTTTTATGCTAATCATTCTATTATGAAAGAATTTTTCCAATTCAAAAAAACTGAAAAAAGAAGTAATGATATTTTTCCTATATTAAAACAAAAATTTAGTGAATCTAGAATTCAGAGATTAAGTAAAATGTCAAAAATTGCAGAATTTGGAAATTTTGGACCTGGAGAATTAGAAGAACATTCTCTTTTTGTTAAAATAAAAGCTAATAAAAAAAATATGACTAGTTTAAATCAATTTCAAATCTCTCCTTTTATCTCATCTAATGAAAATATTAATAATTATAATTCTAAAGATAATAATAAAGATTATAATAAAGATATTAATAATAATAATACTCTTAATAGTAATAATGATTTTAGTGTTAATAGTAATATTAAATTAAATTCAAAAGGAAATCAAAAAAAATTTAATTCTACTCATTCTTCTTTTGCTTCAATTAATAACATAAGAATAAAAAATAATTTAATAAATAATGAAAAAGAAAAAGAAAATTTTCCTTTATCAAATAAAGAGATTCATTCTTGTTATTCCCCTTCAAAAATAATAAGAGCTTATTCAAAAAGAAAAAATATAAAAAAGGAAAAAAAAATAAAAATAGATTATTCAATAATAGAAATTATAATATCTATTTTTTGTCCTTTATGTTCAAATTCTCAATTAGAAATAAAAAATAAATTATTAGAAAAAGCAAAATATAAATTATTCTCTGGATTAGATATTTTAACTTATTTAAGAAATTTACAAAGAACAGAATATTTAAATTTTATTTTATTAGAACCATATCAAAATATTCTTTTAGGTTATATGACAAAACCTTCTATTTCTTTAGATTATCAATTTGATGTTTTTGAACATTTAAAATTAAAGTATAATCCTGATTTTAATGGAAAAGACATTGAAGAATTTTTAAAAAGTTATCATTTATTATCTGAAATTAAAAATAAAACTACTATTGATACTAGACTATATAATATTGTTAATATTGAATTGGAGAATTTATGTGTAGAATGATTATTTGTTGATTGTGTATATATTTTATTTTTTTAAAAAGAATATAAAATTTACAACTTGTATTTTAAAATTATTTTATAATTTTTATGAAATTTTAATTCTATTAAGTGAATTTTATAATATTTTTTTATTTTTATTTTGCTGAATAGGATTTTCAGTAACAACATTTAAATATTGATTTAATAATATTTTATTCAAAAAATAACATATCATCATCATCTTTATTTTCATTATTTTCATCTACAAAAACAATCATTTTCATTTCTAGTATTTGGGCATATTCTATTAAATCTTTAGATAATTCAATATAGTTATCTTGTTTAACCCAAAATTTAAAATTTGTTTCATTATCTTCAACACAATTATCATAAATATTATTCAAATTAAAAATATTCTGATAAACTTTCATTTCAAATAAAGGAAAAGAATCAGAAACCTCTTTAAATAAATTTAAATTATCTTTATTAATATTAATAAACTCTAATTTAACATGATAAATTCCTTCTTCCTTTTTTCCTTTTAATCTTGTTAAAGCAATTCCTATTTCATTATTAATAACAAAAATACTTATTTCAAAAGTTACTCCATAAATTGTAAATTTTTTTCTTAATAATTCTGTATTTTCAGTATAATTCTCAGAATTAATTTCAAAAGTTATATTTTCTCCTTTATATTCTGGTTGAATTAAACTTGGATATTTTTTTAATATATTTAATTTTAATAACTCTTTTTCATTATATATTGTTATTTGATTTATTGATATTTCTTCTCCTTTAGATATATTATCATAATATTTTTCTATTAATTCTTTTTTATTTGAAGTGATTATTTCTTCTATTTTTTTATTTTTTTCTATGTAAAATCTTATTTTTTTCATTAAATCTTTTCTATAAGAAATTAAATCATTATATGTTTGTTTAATATTATTTAAAAATTTTTCTTTTATATTATCTATTAATTTAATTTGTTCTTCTTTATAAATTTCAAGTTGATTTAATTTCTCTTCAACAATTAATAAATTTTTTTCCAAATCTTCAGAAATAAATCGGTTTTGTCTTTCAATTTCTTGTTTTAAATTTTTAATAACATTATCATAATTATCATTATTTTGATTAACAATTTTTGAAATATCTTCAATTAAATGAACTCTTATATTTTTTTCCTTTGAAATTAATCCTCTACAAAAAGGACAAGTTTGATTTTTTTCAGCACAGATCTATCAAATAAATAATATATAATAAAATTTATTTCTAAAATATACATCATAACATTTTTTACAAATTAATATGTTACAAGAAGGACATAAAGCACTTGCTTCAATTGTACAAAAGCAAATTGGACATTGAATTAATATTTTAATTGAATTAAATAATTGAGAATAATTATCTTCCATTTTATAAAAAAATAAAAAAATCATTTATTAAATTATTATTTATTTAGTTTTTATATAAACATAACATGAAAATTTTTCATTTCCAGTTGAATTCATTTGAAAATTTCCAATTTTTACAAAATGAGTTAAACCACTTTTTTTGGTTTGATGTTCATTACTATACCAAGCTAAAACTTTCCAATTAGTTTTATTTAATATTTTTGATATTTTTTTTCTACAAGCATCGCCCATTAATTTATTATATGAATATATATGTGTAAAATGTTCTGAATTTGGTATTTTATCTATATTATTTTTATCAAATAAATTTTCATCAAAAAATTTATATGAATCATATTTTGTTGCATCTTTACACAGAAAACTACATAAATTATAAAAATTTGGATTAAAGTTTACACATGAAAATTTATTTAAGATATGATGTAAAAAAGATTCTTTTTCATTTTTTTCACTTTTTTCTTCTTTTTTTTCTTCTATTATTCTCTTTTTTGTTATTTTTGTTATGTTATTGATAAATAACATTAAATCTAATATATATTTATTTTCTAAATCAGAACAATGATTTATTACTTCATATATTGGAATATATGATGTATTATTTTCTAATAAATCAGAATATAAATTATGGATTAGTATTTTACTGAAATTATTTGTTAATTTTTGATTTGATATTATTGTAATTCTTGTTATGTCTAAAAATTGTTTTCCAAATTTTATATTTAATTCATCTGGACATAAAATAGAAATACATTCGTTAAAATCTTTTTCTTTATTATTAAATAATATATTATAATCAATAATATTATCAATTGAATAAATATAATTTAAATTTTGAAAATTTTTAATTTTTAATATATACTCATTATACCAATCAAACCTAAATTTAATTAATTTATTATTATTAAAAGAAAAATCTAAAACAATTTTTTTATTTAAAATCTTCTTATTTCCTATACAATTAAAACAAATATTATTATTGAAAAAATTAAAGTAATTCTCATTATTACAATTATTACCGTTATGAATATTATCACAATTATTTAACTCATCATCAAATAATTCTTTTTGTTGATTATCACAATTTAAATTAAAAAAATCTTTATCACTTAAAAATTCATAATAAAAATCTTTACAAAACTCAACTCTAGCAGGAACAACTTCAATACCTTGGCTTTTACATCCAATTTGAAAAGCACAATGATATATAGGTTTACCAAATCCACTTCCAATATCTAAAAAATAACTATCTTTATTTATATTATAACTATCATATTTTAATTTTTTTTTATTTATTTTCATATCTTCAATTATTTCATCAATATTAGAAAATAAATTATATAATTGAGTCATTGATGATAATGATATTTCACCATATCCTATTTGAGTTGTTTTTACATTAAAAAATTTTTCTTCTTCATCGAATTTTTTTTTTCTTTTTCCTGTAATATGATTTCTATGTGACCATAAAAGATTTGATGATTTATTTATTTGTTTATATAATTTTCGAAGATAGGTTTTAAATAATGAGTTGTCCATTTATTTTAATATATTATATTTATAATTATTTAACATATGAAATATTTTATTGTTTATTAGAATAATATTTTATAATTGAAGAAATTAGTTTATTTTTTATTATTTTTTTTAAATATTAATTTTTTATTTTTTTTTTATTGATTTTTTATTATTTTTAATATTTATTTATTTATTATTTTTTTCACATTATTTTTTTTTAATATTTATTATGTTTATATCATTGTTATTATTATTTATTATTTGACTTAAATTTAATTCAGGAAATAAATCATTAATCTCAGGATGTTCATTAGCGAAATTAATTTGATTAATCAAAAACATTTTTTTAATCTTTCCATTAACTTCTTTTTCATATAAATTATTTATCTCTCTTAATGAATTACTTTTACTATTAAATTTACATAAATTTAAAACATCACAAAATTCTTCAACAGACTTAAATTCTTTATCTTCATATTTAAAATCTTTTAAAATTTCTATTAAATATTCTTCTTCTAAAGGAGAACCTTCTTTTACATTTCTTTTATTTTTTTTGTTTTTAGTTTTTTTACTAAATTTAGAAAATTTAGAAGAAGAACTTTTTTTTGATTTTCCACTTCTAATACTTCCTGAATCAGAAACATTATCTTCTTCATTTTCATTTTTATTTATATCTATTATAAAAAGTTCAGGATGTTCTTTTTTTAATTGTTGAACAATTTCTAATCTTGTTGATTTTTCTTTGAAGAAATTATAATTTTTTTGTAAATTATTATATAATAAATCATAAGTCAAATTTAAATCATCATATAATTTTTTTAATAATTCTGATGAAATTGAAGAATATTTTTCATTATCTTTAATTATTCTCATTAAATTTATTGTACTGAAATATGCATTTGTATACATTTTATTTGATATCATTCCTTCTATTAATTTAATTGAAATATTAGAAAATTCTTCAGGAGTAAATTTTTCCCATTGTTTATTATTTATTAAATATAAGTAAATTTTATCTAATTCTTCATTTAATTTTTTCAATTTACAATCATTAGTTAAATTCAATATAATATTATATAAATCGGATTCTAATTTAATATCATTATTATTAGTAATTAATAAACTAATAACTTCATTTACTTTTCCTAAAGTTAAATAACATTTAATTGCTTTATTGTAATTTCTACTTCTAACAAAACAAATAGAAGCTTTTAAATAATTTTTTTCACTTTCATAAAAATCTCCTTTTGCTTCATAAATTTGAGAGTATAATATTTCATTAATAGGTTGATTGAACAAAGATAAACCTAAATCAAATAATTTATTATTTTTAATCAATTCCAAACATTTATTAAAATATTTATCACCTCCTTTACTTAATTCAATTAAAGCATCAGAATAAAATTTTTGATCTAAATTAATTTGATATTTCATTAATATAGGATCTTCCTTTTTAATTTCTTCTAATTTATTTAAATAAGATAAATATTCTTTTGGATCCTTTTGAGTATGTTTAGCACACATAATGACTAATTCAAAATCATAAGTTTTTAAAGCAAAATCAAATAATGTATTTGCATTAACAATCCAACATAAAAATTCAAGTGCTTTATCTGCTTTCTTATCCCCTTCAATTTTTAACTTTTGAACTAATTTCAATGAATCTAAATATAAGGGAGGATTTTGTTTTATTAATGTTATTAAAATTGATGTTATATAATCATCATTTTTTTTTTCTTGAAGTATTTTTCTTATTTCTATACATATTTTATTTACTTTTTCATTATCATTTCCTTTTTTTTTGTCATTGAATAAAATCTGATATTCTTCACATTTTTCGTTATTTAAAGTATTTATAAATAAATTTATATATTCTGGTTTATTCACTTTTTCGATGAAAATACTTAAATTTTGCATAAAGAAAATTGGATTTAAATCATAAATAAAATTTAAATTAATTTTATTTTTTCTACATAAAGAAAAAGCTTCATCATATACTTTATTTAAAATTAATTTTTTTATTTGATCTAATATAATTAATCTAGGAGATATTGTTTCTAAATTACCTCTTGGCATTTGTAAAATTACTTTAATATTACTACAAGTAACAATTGAGCTTCCTCTTTCTAATGTTCTCATATTAAAATCTTTATAATTTAAATTTTGATTATATAAATTTGCATTTAATTTATCTTTTAAATTATCTATGTTTAAATCAATAAAATGAAGAGTTGAATAAGGACTTGAACTCATTTGAGTAAATAAAATAAAATGTTTAAATATAATATATGAATTTATATCATTTGCTAATAAATTTCCATTTTGGTAAAAATGATTATTATGAGTTAAATAAAATATTATTTCTTTTTTTTTATATGATAAAGCTGATGAGATGTATAATATTCTTTCATTTTTATTATTATGTGTAATATTTAAAATTGTGTCATAATTAAATTTTGATAATTCTAAGGTATTAACATCAAAATTTAAATAAGTAAATATATATTCATTTGTATTTGTTTCAATTGCAGTATAATAAAAGAATATTTTATCTTCTTCTAAATTTGAATTTTCTTTTTTTAATTGGAAGTCTTCTAATAAATCTAATCCTATTTTTGGTTTTTTTTCTTCCTCTTTTTTCTCTTCACTTAATGTAGTATTTTTTGATAAAATATTATTTTCATCAAAATATTCTTTTTCATAACTTTCATCAAATTTAACACTATTAAATATTATTCCTGTATTATAACCTTGTAATTTACATTCTTGAATAAAACTACTTTTTTCTTCATTAAATTTTTCTATTGATTTATTTTCATTATAATTAATAGAATAACCAATAAAAATTAAATTTTCATTTTCAATTTCTCCTTCTATTATAGTATTAATAATAATAACACCTATACTTTTTTTATATAAAGGAACAAAAATACATTTTTTGATAGTTTCAATATTTAAATCATAATCAAAAGTTAAAGAAATAAATAAATCAAATTTTCGAATTTCACTTTTATAAACATTAATAACTTTATTATTTAAAGAAAAGAAAAAGTTTTTGAACCAAAAATTTTTCTTTCCTATATTTGATTCAATAGTAATAAGAGATAAAGGAGGAGGAATATTAATTAATCCTAAAGGCGTATATCTAATAAAAGTATTATTATTAACAACACAAATTTCTCCATTATTATTTGTAAAATTATTTCCATAATAAAGTGATGAAGTATATTCCCATTCAAAGTTTAAAATTTCAAAGTTTTTATTATCATATAATATAAATATTTGATTACTAACAAAATCAGAAAATTTAGAATCGAGAATTTTTTCTGTTTTACAAATTTCATATTTTAAGGTCCATTCATAATTTGATCTATGATAAATTTGAATATAATATTTATTATCAACTTCAAAAATATAAAGAATCATTGGACTATCAAAATTCCAATTTAAAACAATTGGATTAATATCTTTATCTTTACAATTATTATTTAAAAGAATTTTAAATTCACCATGAACTAAGCAATTTTTTTCAGAAAATATTATTTTCTTATTTATTTTATCATAAAAAGCAATAAGACTACCAGAAGGCATAAAAGCAATTAAATTACATAAATAATTTAATGGACTTTCAGCTACACTAAAAACAATTTTATTATCTGCTCTTGAAGGCCCTTTAATTATATTTAATTTGTTATCTCTCACCAAACATTTATATCCATTATTTATTTTATATATTACTCCAAATAAATCACCATTTGATTTAAAAGATATTTTGGCTTCTTCACATATATTATTATCTTTTGATATATCACTTAAATCTCCATCATCTAAATTACTTTCATTTATTTTTGTAAGAGAATCATATGATAATATTATTAATTTAAAATTAGATAATACTAATACTATTATTTCTTGATTTGGAGAATTTTCCATTGATATTATTTTAATGTTTGGTTCTTCTATTATTTTTTTGATTTGAGAATTATATGAATTTATATTTATTGTTATTAATTCACCTGTTTTTAAACATAATATTATACTTTCTATTTCTGATTTATATATTAAGTAAATAAAAGGATTTTGTTTATTATCTATTTCTGACATTATATTCATTAATAAATCTGAATTATTTGATAATGTTTCTTCTAATTCTATTTCTTTTTCTAATTTTGATTTTGAATGTGATTTATAAGAAAAAATATATATTTTCATATCTGTACATATTAATATTAAATAATTGTTTATTTCATCAAAGACTGATATTATTATCTTCGTATTTTTATCTTTTAAAGAATTTGATATTAAAGACAAATTTTCATTATGAATTTGGTTTAGAATTAAATTCCTCATTAAAATATAATATTAATTATTATTTAAATGATAAATTCATTTAATTAATTTTTGAACAAATAAATCTTTTAGAGAATAATTTTTTTAACTTATTTAAAATGATAATTATTTAAAATAGAAATTTAAAAAAACATTCAAAACAATTCAAAAGTATTTTTTGATTATTTTTCAATATTCTTCAAAAAGCTTTAATTAAACTAATTTCAATATCCATATTATATATTTTTGTTGAATGTTAAAATTATATCTTTGATAGTATTTTCAGGATTAAATAATTAACATGAATAAAATCAATATCTTTAGTCTTTTTTCTCGTTTCAAAAAAATGAATAAATAATCAAATTTAGAGTGAAGAATAATTTGTAATTTCTTAAAGTAATTTTTTTAGTTTAACTGTGAAAAATTTCAAAATCATCAGTTAAATTTTAACCAATATAAATGTATCAGTTGTTTTAAAATTAATTCACAATTTCTGAAAATTTTTTGTTTTTATTATCTTCAATATTACAATAAGTATAATCATCAAATTCATTTTCATTGTACTCTTTTCCTACAATGTATTTGTTGTCTTTTTCTTTAATTAAATGAAAAGGTTTATCTTTAATAATTTCATTTAAATTTTCATTTATAAATTAGATTATCATGAATAAATAAACTATCATTGTGTGATTTATAAAATTTATATTCAATTAATTTAGTTTTTCTTAAAAGATATTAATGTTTGATAAATGAAAAACTTATTCTTCACAAAAAATAGTAAAATAATAATTTATATTGTTTCTATCTAAATTTATAAATTAACCTTTGGTTTTACCTAAAATTGTTTATAAATCTTTAATATTTTTTATATAATTTAAATCATCAAATTTTTAAATCGAACTAAATCAGCCGAAAATTGTTTGACAGACATTTTAATATAAATTTTTATAAAAAATAAAATATTAATTAATTATTCATTCTTTAAAAATATTAAAATCTTTATCTTCATAATTAACTTTACTATATTTATCTTTTTCTTTATTTAATTCAAAATCCGGATCACTTAAACTTATTTTAAAACAATAAATAGTCCAATTTAAATAAATTAAAAAAGAAATTGAAACTAGTTCAAAAAAAAACATAGCTAAATGAACTTGATAATCTGCAGGTTTTGGATAAGATAAACTTAAAAGAAAATATAATCCAACACAAATACAACTATAACTTATTATAATTTGAAATATTTTAAAAGAAATTTGGACATAACGATAATTTAAATATATTATACTTGCCAAAAGATAAATTGATGATATTAAATATAATATACTTTTGAAAAATGAAAATAACATAAATGAAAAAAACATTTGATAAATACCTTCTATGAAATTTGTTATTGCAAAAAGAAATAAAAAAAATATTGTTATTTTTATTCCATTTTTTAAATCAAAACATATAAAAAATAAAGATGAAATTTTTTTAGGATGGAAAAAATAAATAAATGGCTCTTTTAGTCTTTTATTATCATTTTCAATAATAGTTTCTTTTTCTGTCATTATCAATTTTTATTTATAAATTATCTAAAAATTAAAATACTTTAATTAAATAAATAATAAAAATTAAAAACATCATTAATGCTATAATAAACTTCTAGCCTAATAAATATATATAAATTACTTCTATTTTTCTCCAAAATTATCTAATATATTTTTATTTCGGGAAAATTCAGTATTTCTAAATTTATTCAAAAAAATAATATTTTGTCTTTTTAAAGGTTAATGTTAAAAATTCATAAGAAAAAAAATGATTGAAAATATTAATATTTTCTCTCATTAATATTTTTGGCTTCTTTTTTTGAACAAAGAATATCCATTATTTTTGACCATTTCCCCTTAATTCATCAAGACTACAGTAAGAGAGGAGTTTTGACTCAATTGAAACAATCATTAATTGTTAATTATTTCTTTTCTGCCTTATCTTTTAAAATTTGAATTAAAATTCTTTTAAAATTCTATATTTAATAATTCAAATTTATATTTTCCGCCAAATTTTTTTTAGAATTATATTCATATTATGATATTTAAAAACTTAAACAACTTTTCTTTTTCTAATTTCCCTAAAAAAATGAATAAATATTTAAAATAATTATTTAATTCCATATCATTTTAATTGATTATAACCTGATTAATGAAGAATTATAATTATTTATTTTTAAGAGGAAATTAAAAATTCAATGTTCTTTACTTTTTTATTTATTTTATTTAATTTTTTTTTATTTACAAAAATCATTACATATGTCTTCTTCAAGATTACATATATTGCTATTCACATTACATTTTTCTTCAAATTTTTTTTTCTCTTCTAAACATTCCTCACATGTTATTTTTTCTAATTTATCTTCTTCTTTTATTTTTTCATATTTATCTATTAAATCTTTTATTATTTTTCTAAATTCAACTGAATTATTTTTGAATTCTTCAGTTAAATTCTCTAATTTATTTTTTTCTTCATCAGTTAAATTTGCTTTAAATTTATATTCTATTTCAACTTCATTAATTATTTTTTCTAATTGTTGAATAAACATTATCCCTTCTTTTATTTTATTATCTTCATCATTAATAATATCATCTTCACAATTGACAAAATATAATATAAATAAATAAAAAAATATTTTAAGAAGATTCATTTTCTAATTAAAAAAAAAGACATAATTTAAATATATAAATTTAAATTAAATTTTTAAAAATGACAAATTTACAAACATTAATCTGGAAAAAAATAGAAAAAACAGAAAATGACAATTTTTGGCCAAGTAATATAATAGGAGCATCTGTAGTATATGTAGATGATACGAAACAATATTTTTTAATAGGTGGAAATGATAAATTATATGATAATAATAGTACATTAAATGGATTAAATAAATCTTTTCAAAATTCTGATAAAATAAATGTCTATATATATGAATTACAACCAATAAAAAAATGGATTAAGAAAGAAACAAAAGGTATTTCACCAAAAACAAGAATTTTTCATAGATGTATATATTTTTTTCCTTATATTTTCTTATTCGGTGGAATAGAATTAGGAACAAAAAAAGAAAATCAAAAAGATGATTTATATTCTCTTAATATAAAAACATTTGAATGGAAAAAATATTCTTTAAATAATAAAATAGGAAATAGATCTGAATTTCAATGGGTAAAAATAGAATCATCTTTATCATTTATTTATGGTGGAAATTCATTAACAAATGATACTTTATATAATGATTTGTGGTTATTTAAATATAATAAAAATACTTTTTCTCAAAGTGAAAATAAGGAAAAGTTCTTTTTGAAAATAAATCAAAAAGGAGAAATTCCGGGTAAATTAAAAGCATTTTCAATGGAATATTGTGATGGAAATTTATATTTATTTGGAGGAATAGATGACAAGGGATATAATAATAACAATTTATATAAATTTAATCTTTTAAATCAATCTTGGGATAATTTAAGATTAAAAGGAAATCCTCCTTCTGAAAGATGTTATCATGAAATGAGTTTAATCAATGAAGAAAATATATTAATTTATGGTGGTATAAAGGGAAATTTGAAAGATATAAAAAATTTATATAATGATGTTTATATAATTAATTTAAAAGATTTATATTGGATTAGTACTATTATAGGTGGAATTGCTCCTAATCAAACTTATGCTTTTTCTCTTTGTTGTAATTATGGATGTAAAAGTAATGATGAAGAAGGCTCTTCTTATGAAATATTTATTTTAGGAGGCAAAGAAGAAAATTATGATAATTCATATTTAAAGATTTATTCTATTTCAGAAATTGATCCCAATTATAATTATTATTCTTCTATTAAAGATATTAATTATAAAGATGAAGGAAATAAAGAAACATTTCTTATTCAATCAGAAAAAAATATTGATGATTATAAAGAAAAAATTGCTGATTTAGAATTACTTTCTAGAAATAGAGAATTATTAAATGAGGAAATGAAAAAAGAAATTAATGAAATGAAAAAGAAATTATTAAAACAAAATAATAATTTAAATGAACAAATAATAAATTTAGATGAGAAAATTAAAGAGCAAGAAATACAAAAAAATAAGATTAAAGATAATTATAACAATGATATTACAATGACAAATTTAAAAATAAAACTAAAAAATATTATGGAAAAAAAAACAGAAAAAAATATAGAAATTTTTGCAAATACATGCGAATTTTTTATGAATTATTATGGAGTTGCTTCTAAAATATTATATAATAATCAAGGAGAATTAAATAATTATATTCCCTATGTTAATTTAGAAAGTATGAAACAAAAATATAGTACAAAATTAGAAGATATTAAAACAAAATTACAAAAATTTAATAATCAAGAAGATGTCCTTGTTTTAGAATTAAATAAATATAAAAATAAAGATAATTTTAATTAATCAATTTTTTTTAATATAAACAATAGTTTTAATTTTCTTATTTCTAGTTATCTTTAATTGATATTACAATTAATTAAAAACCTTCCAAATCTTTTGAATTTAAATTGATTTTTTATTAAACAAAAACATTCTGATAATACCTTTTTTCAACTATTCATTAAATTTTGTTCTTAGAAAAAATCATTTTTTTTCTCCTTCATTTAAACTTTTTTTTTTATTTTAATAAAACATTTCTCATTTAATTAGAAAGGGTAAATTTCTTTAATAAACCTTATTTTTTCATAAACCCATAAAATGTATTTTTGAAAATCTTTTGTTTAATTTATATTATTTCTAATTTTCAGTTAAATCAATTCATTATCGTTGATTTAAAAAAAATTTAAAAATAATAATTTAATTTTGAAAGAAAATAAAAAAGTATTAAAATAAATATATAATAATAGAAATTCCTAACTTCCTTTGCATTGTCCACATTTAAAAGCATTAAATAAAGAATCAATAAAACTTTCTTTAGGTTCTTCTTTTTTTTTATTATTTTTTTCTTTTTTTTCTTCTTGTATTCTTTGAGCTTTTTCGACTAGATCAATAGTTCTTAAAATTTTTTGTGTAGATTCTTTATAATTAGTTCCTTCATATAATAAATCTCTAGGAAGAAAATTCATATTTAACATTTTACTTGGATCATTTTTTCTTTTAACATCACCTCTTGTATTATTTAAATCTTTTAAAAAATTAAATTCATCTCCTTCATGTAAATCATTCATTTCATTTTGTACTTCATTATATATTTCTTCTTTTTTTTTGTTTGAATATTTTTTTTTTTCTTTATCATTTTTTTTGTTTTTGTTGTTTTTTTTCTTTTCTGCCATTTTAAATATTTTTTCTAATTCAAGATCTTGCTTTTCATCTAATATTCCTGTACTAATTGAAACTTCTTCATCATTTATATCATTTTTTTTACTTCTTTTTACATATTGTTTTAAATCTCTTTTTTCATCATTTATTATTTTGTTTTGATCATTTTCTTCAATTTCTTTTTCTTTTAATTTTAAATTTTTTGATATTATGTTTTTATCTTTTTTTTCTTTTGGTTTTGATTCTTCTTCACTATCATCACTAAATGGTAAAAAATTATCTTTTTTTTCTTTTTTGTTTTTTTTTTTTTTATCATCATCATTATTACTAATATAATTTTTATTATTCTGAAAATTATTATTATTATCAGAATTAATATTATTTTTTTCATCATTTATTTCAAATTCTTTCCCCCAATCAATTTTCTTATTTTCTTTTTCATTTTCCTTTTCATAAAGTTCAGGAAAATAAACTTTTTCATATTTCTTAACCCAAGGATGTTTAAAAATATCATTTATTTTAATTCTTTTATCTTTCTCAGCTAACAATAATTTCATTAAATCAATACAATCTTTACTTATTTTTTTATGGATTTCAAATTTCATATTAGTAATATTATCAAAAATTTCTTTCATAACATCCTTACAATTATTATTGGCTCTAAAAGGAGAATAACCATGAATCATTTCATATAATAAAACTCCAAGAGACCAAATATCAATTCCATAATCATATAATTCATCATTTACAATTTCAGGAGCCATATATTCATATGTTCCACAAAAAGTTTGTCTTTCACCTTTACTTATATCAACACACCAACCAAAATCACATAATTTAATATTTTTCTTTTCATCTATTAAAATATTTTCTGGCTTAATATCTCTATGAGCTAAACCATTATAATGAAGAAATTGAATTGCTGATGCAACTTGAATAAAATATTTGAAAGATTCATTTTCTGATAATCCATGATGTTTTTGAATAAGAGAAAATAAAGTTCCATTTGGAATATAATCCATTATCATATTATATTCTTTATCATCTTCTATAGTTGAATATAATTTTACTATATATGGATGTGTTATTCTTATGTGAATTGATATTTCTCTTTTTATTATTTCAAGTGATGCTCCACTTTCTAATACATTTTTTTTGTTTATTTGCTTTAATGCATATAATTTATTGTCTTTTTTATTTTTTATTAAGAATATTTCACCAAATGCTCCTTTACCTATTGATTTATTCTGGAATGAAGAATCTTTTATTATTGTGAAATCAGATAATGGATAATTTTTGTTTTCAATTTGTGCATTGTATTTAAATTCACCTTTTACTAAAAAGGGAGAAGTTAAATTATTGGTATTTAATTTTTGTTTGTTTGACATTTTTTTATGAAATTTCTTGTTTATTTTTAATTAAAATTAGTTATTATTATAAGAAAAAGAAAAGAGAAATAAAGAAAAAAATGTCTAAAATCTATATCGATTGAATTGATTAACTTGAATAATATTTGAATTAATCTGATTCCTCATAACTTTCAAAAATTCATTTTTAAATCTAAAAGACAAGTTTTCAAAAAAAAAGCAAAAATTTCGTTTGTTTTCGATTTAAAGATTTTTTTTGGAAAAAAAAATATATATTTTGTATATGCCTAAAAATATATATGAAGAAGATAATATATTTTGAAACAATTATATTATAAACTTCTATTGTTAATTTTATAAAGTTAATACTTTAGTGTTGTTTAATTATTTGTCACTATTTTTGTATATCAAAAATTACTTATTATAATATATTAATAAAAAATGAATTATATAATTTTTAAATTTTGGTAATTTTAATTATATGTATTTAATCATTTTAGAAATTTAATTTTTCAAAATTCATTTTAATAAATGGAAATTACTACAATAAATGAAAGAACATTAGATTATTGTAAAAATTTAGAATTAAAAGATATGTTCCCAAAATCATTAGGATATAAAAATATAGATAATGATATAGATTTTAATATTAATAACACAGAAAATATTCCAGAAAACCCAAAACAAAAATATACAATGAGTGCAAATAAACAATGTTTATATTCATTTCAAAATCCAATAAAAGCAATAACTTCATTAAACAACATATTATGTATTGGTTCAGGAGAAAATTTATTTATATATAATATAGAAGATTCAAAGAAAATAGAATATATATCAAATTTCACAATAAAAGAACATAAAGTAAATACGATATCATTAACGTCAATAAATTTATATATAGATGGATATGAAGATCCAATAAATCATGTAATATGTGCAATAGGAAATTCATCTCCTGTTATATATTTAGTAGATGCTTTAGGTAATATTGTAATATCAAAAAATCAATTAATAGGTCACAGAAACGAAGTATATGATTTAAAAATTCATCCTTTAAAATCAGAAATTTTACTTTCATGTTCGAAAGATTGCACAATTAGAATTTGGAATATAATAACTTCAAGTCAATTAGTTTTATTTGGTGGAAAAGAAAGTAATTTAAGCGATGTTTTATCAATAGATTGGCATCTTTCAGGTGATAGATTTGTTTCAGGTGGAATTGATAATTCTGTTAAAATATATATTATAAATGATAAAATTAAACAAATAATTGAAGAAGATAAAACCAATAAATGGAATAAAAAAACTTTAATTAAAAGTAAACCTTATTTTTCATGTGATACTATTCATGGTAATTATATAGATTGTGTAAGATTTAATGGTAATTTTATTATTTCAAAATCAGTTGATGGAGTTATTAAAGAATGGTTACCTACTATAAGGGATGATGGGAATTATTATTTTTTAATTAATACTTATATTTTTGAAACAAGTCAATTTATTATTGGAATTCAATTTTGTTTTTTTCAAGAAAATAATTTACTTTTTGTTGGAAATGAGAAAGGAAAAGGATTTATGTTTGAAATTAATGAATGTCAAAATACTAATAACAATGATAATTATTTTTTTACAAATAAACCTAATTCAGAATGTCAAATTGTTAAAGATAATATTTTATTAAGAGTTTGTGAATATAATGATATGAATAAATGCATTTATTTTGGAGGAGAAAATGGTTCTCTATATGTGATTTCTGTTGAATCTTTATAATTTTTATTTTTTTTAAAATAAATTATAAATAAGTAAATTAAATATAAATTAAAATTTAGATTCAAAAAAGATAAAATAAAAATAAAAATTAAAATAAAGAAAAATTAGTTTTAATTTTTACTGGGGGAAAAATTTTGAGAAGTACCAGAACTTGAACTAGAACTAGAACTACTTTTACTTATTTGACTACTTTTTTCTTCTTCTTTAACAGAAGGTGGAGAAATTTTATCAAAAACACCAATAATATTATTAATTTTTTCTTCCATAGTTGCAACATTATTTTCTACATAATCTAAATAATTCATTAATTCATCAAAATCATTAAAAGAAGCACAAGTTTCTAAATAATAATCTTTTGCGATTTTATATTTTTCCAAAAATAAAGCCATATTTTTTTGATAAGATTCAATTTTACTATTTGCTTTCCCTCTTTTAAGTTTTTTTAATATTTTAATATATCTCATAACCATCATTAATTCAGCTTCATTTTTTCCTTCAATAGAAATAGCCTTTTCTAAAATTTGGAAAATGGTGAATTCATTATTTTCTAAAAGTAAACAATTAGAAACAGAAGAAACAGCTAAAGCTACAAGAAAAGTACCAAATAAACAACTAATAAGAACAAAAATTCTTCCAAATTCAGTAGTTGGTGCTAAATCACCATAACCAACTGTTGTCATTGTAATAAATATACACCATAAATCATTGTAAAAATGACCAAATTCTACACCTGATACTTCATCGGTGTATCTTTCGAAAATTCTTAAGTTATATGAACATAAAAATAAGAAAATTAAAAATAATATTAAATCTATTGATAATGGATGAAGTAACATTGTACTTTTAAAAGGAAATCCTAATGATATTTCTAAACCATATATTTTAAATGCTCTAAATGCTCTTTGATTATAATAATTTGATGTTGCTAAATAATATTTTACTACAAACCAAAGACGAATTAAACAAAAAGCAGTAAATATTGAATTTAATGGAACCTCATAATCCATATCAAATTTTTCTGAATGAAAATGACAATTTATTCCATATGTCATTGGCATTGGAGCAAAAAAGAATATAATTATATTCCATAAAAAACTAAAGAATTTTTTTTTTGATTCAAATATTATTTTATAATTCTTGACATTATGATTATTAACTAATTGATAAAAAATAACTTCATCAAGATAAATAGAAATCCATAAAAAAATACTACAAATAAAAGAAAGATAAGAACAAAATTTTCCAGTTTTTCTAGAAGCATCAATATATTTTTTGTTCAAAGCATAAGAATCTCTAATTTCATCATTAATATCATAAACATGTAAATAATGAAGAGAATCTTCTTCTGCCCTAATAACTGTATTTTCATATTCTACTATACTACTTATAACAGATATAATTGAAAGTATTAATTGAATTTTACAATTAAAAACATAAACTGTATGATAAAAATCTTGAATATGAGATGGTTTTTTATTTCCTTTTTCTTTTTTTTCTTCTGATTTTTTTTCATCTGAATTTTTTCTTAATAATAAATTTGTTCTTTCTCCTAATTTAAATTCCTTTTTATCTATTATATTTCCTATTGAATTTGCTAATGAATCTAAAGCTTTTGCATCGTCTCCTTCTGTATTTATTCTTTTTTTTATTCCATTTCCTTCTTTTGATTTTGGAATATCAAATTCTAATTTTTTCTTTTTACCATTAATATCTTTTGACATCGATATTCCTAATGTTTCTATAGGAGTTTTATCATTTATTTCTGAATAGTCTGATTCATTTACTATTATACTTGCTGTGTGAATAGAGCTTAATTTCTTATTTGGGTGACGAACATTATTTTCCATGTTTTATTTTTTATTTATTAGTGGAATAAATATCATTAATGGTTTAATCTGAATTAATAAAAATTTTTAATTTTTATAAATAGAATTAAAACAATTTTTTTATAATTGATAAAAAATTTGATAATATATATATTAAATTGG
>JAEEGI010007734.1_pt1 | contig 24005 bp, 18 predicted proteins | sample 8958751 | NCBI WGS metagenome assembly JAEEGI01 (sample SAMN16246545, study PRJNA631951) | gut metagenome | biome: gut microbiome; feature: rumen; material: KS-attached | host: Bos | place: Iran: Karaj | collected 2018-10 | reverse complement strand
GTCCCGACCTCACTCCAGAGCTCATCGTTGAGAAGATAAAGAACGCCGGACTTGTTGGTATGGGCGGTGCTTGCTTCCCTGTACACGTTAAGCTCTGTCCTCCTCCGGGAGCAAAGGCTGAGTGCGTTATCATCAACGCTGTTGAGTGCGAGCCTTATCTTACTGCCGACCATCGTCTGATGCTCGAGAAGGCAGATCAGGTTCTCGTTGGTGTTGACCTCATCATGAAGGCTGTAAAGGTAAACAAGGGTTACATCGGTATCGAGGAGAACAAGCCGGATGCCATCAAACTGATGACAGAGAAGGCTCAGGCTTATCCAAACATCGAGATTGTACCTTTGAAGACTAAATATCCGCAGGGTGGTGAGAAGCAGCTTATCGACGCAGTTATCCGCCGTCAGGTTCCTGCTCCTCCAGCAATTCCAATCAGCGTAGGCGCAGTTGTCCAGAACGTTGGTACTGCATACGCCGTTTACGAGGCAGTAATGAAGAACAAGCCTTTGTTCGAGCGTATCGTTACAGTTACAGGTAAGAGCCTTGCACAGCCAAGCAACTTCCTTGCTCGTATGGGTACACCGATGAGCCAGTTGATTGAGGCTTGCGGCGGACTTCCATCAGATACAGGTAAGGTTATCGGCGGTGGTCCTATGATGGGTAAGGCACTCATGAATATCGAAGTGCCAATCTGCAAGGGTTCATCAGGCGTTCTTATCATGAACGACAAGGAGGCAAAGCGCGGAAAGGCAAGCAACTGTATCCGCTGTGCCAAGTGTGTTAGCGCATGTCCTATGGGATTGGAGCCATTCTTGTTGGCTACAGTTTCGGCAAAGGCTAACTGGGAGAAGGCTGAGGCTGAGGACATCACATCATGTATTGAGTGCGGTTCTTGCCAGTTTACTTGTCCTTCGCACAGACCTCTGCTCGACAATATCCGTATCGGTAAGCAGACAGTAATGGGCATTATCAGAGCCCGTAACACTAAATAATTAAGAAAATGGGAAAATTAACAATATCTTTGTCACCACACGTACACAGCGGCGACAGTGTACAGAATAACATGCTCAATGTTATCATTGCGCTTGTGCCTGCTGCGTTGTTCTCATTGTACGCGTTTGGTGTTGGTGCTGCTGTTGTAATGCTCACATCAGTTGCAGCATGTGTGTTCTTTGAATGGGCAATTACACGATTCATTCTGAAGGCAGAGCCAACCGTTTGCGACTTGTCTGCTGCCCTCACTGGTCTGTTGCTCGGCTTCAACCTGCCAAGTAACCTTCCTATCTGGATTATCATCATCGGTGCGCTCGTTGCCATCGGCATCGGCAAGATGACATTCGGCGGTCTTGGCTGCAACATCTTCAACCCTGCGCTTGTTGGTCGTGTATTCCTTCTTATTTCGTTCCCTGTGCAGATGACAACATGGCCAGAGGCTGGTCAGCTCGGTGCTTATACCGATGCAACAACCGGTGCAACTCCATTGTCTGTCATGACAACAGCCATCAAGAGCGGCGATGCTTCAGTATTGAGCCAGCTTCCAAGTTCTATGGATATGCTTCTCGGAACTTACTCACAGGGCGGTGCAGGCTGTCTTGGTGAGATTTCAGCTCTTGCATTGCTCATCGGCTTTGCATGGATGCTTTTCAAGAAGACAATCACATGGCATATTCCTGTATCAATCATCGGTACAGTTCTTGTGTTCGCAGGACTTTTGCACGTTGCAAATCCTGTATATGCCGATCCGTTCCAAGTGTTGTTCAGCGGTGGTCTGATGTTGGGTGCTATCTTCATGGCAACCGACTATGTTTCATCACCAATGAACTCAAAGGGACAGGTTATCTATGGTGTAGCAATAGGTTTCCTTACAGTTGTAATCCGTAACTTCGGTGCATATCCAGAAGGTATGTCGTTTGCAATTCTTATAATGAATGCCTTTACACCACTTATCAACAATTATTGTAAACCTAAAAGATTTGGGGAGGTTGTTAAGAAATGAAAAAGCTTGATTCTACTATTGGTAATATGGCCATTGTACTGACCGTTGTGTCGGTTGTGGCCGCTGGTATTCTGGCTTATGTAAACCAGATGACAGCCCCTCAGATTGAGAAGATTAAGGCTGAGAACCTTGCTGCTGGTATCCAGAAGGTTCTTGTTGCTGAAGCAGCTCCTGTAGTTCAGAAGGTTGATACAATGAAGAATGAGAAGGGCGATATTACTGCCATCATCTACAACACCGACAAGGGTGCAGCCGTACAGAGCACAGACCCTAACGGTTTTGGCGGTAACCTTACAATCCTCGTTGGTTTCGATGAGGCTGGAAGCATCAAGGGCTATCAGGTTCTTGAGACTGCCGAGACTCCGGGACTTGGAGCAAAGGCTTCTACTTGGTTCCAGAAGGACGGCAAGGGTAACATCATCGGAAAGAATCCGGGCGAGAAGGAGCTTGTTGTAAGCAAGGACGGTGGCGATGTTGATGCCATCACTGCTTCAACAATCACAAGCCGCGCATTCCTCCGTGCCGTTAATGCAGCATACAAGGCTTACAAGAGCGGCGCATCATGCAGCGCGCCTGCCGTTGCTGCCGACGAGTGCGTAAATGATTCGGTTGCCGAGACTTCAACATGTAGTAACAAATAAAAGAAAGGAGTATCGATATGAATAATTTTAAAATTCTGCTAAACGGTATCATTAAAGAGAACCCTACGTTTGTACTCCTTTTGGGTATGTGTCCTACGCTGGGTACAACATCATCGGCTATCAACGGTATGTCTATGGGATTGGCGACAACGGCAGTCTTGATTTTCTCAAACTTCCTTATCTCGCTTATCAAGAACCTTATTCCTGATATGGTTCGTATCCCATCTTACATCGTGGTGATTGCCAGCTTGGTAACAATCCTTCAGATGGTTCTTCAGGCATACGTGCCTGACGTTTACGCATCTCTTGGTCTGTTCATTCCGCTTATCGTTGTAAACTGTATCATCCTTGGTCGTGCCGAGGCTTTTGCAGCAAAGAACGGTCCAATCCCATCAATCTTCGACGGTATTGGTATCGGTCTTGGTTTCACCCTTGGTCTTACAACTCTTGGTGCAGTTCGCGAGTTCCTCGGTTCTGGTAAGATTTTCAACTTCGAAATCTTCCCTGAGAACTACGGAATGTTGGTGTTTGTGCTGGCTCCGGGTGCGTTCCTTGCGCTTGGCTATCTTATCGCCATCGTAAACAAGTTAAAAGCATAACCTGTAAAAGTTAAGAATTATGGCATTTATACTTATATTTATTACCGCTATATTTGTGAACAACGTAGTGTTGTCACAGTTCTTGGGTATCTGTCCGTTCCTCGGCGTTTCAAAGAAGATTGAGACAGCCTCTGGTATGGGTGCGGCTGTAGCCTTCGTGCTCACAATCGCAACTATCGTGACATATCTTTTGCAGAAGTTCGTGCTCGACGCATTCGGCTTGCAGTACTTGCAGACAATCGCATTCATCCTCGTTATCGCTGCACTTGTACAGATGGTTGAGATTATCCTGAAGAAGGTTTCTCCAGCTCTTTACCAGAGCCTTGGCGTGTTCCTTCCTCTTATCACAACAAACTGCTGTATCCTTGGTGTTGCAATTATCGTGGCACAGGGCACATACGCAACATACGGCATCGAGCCAAACCTTCTTACAGGTATTGTGTATGCGTTCTCAACAGCTCTGGGCTTTGCACTTGCAATGGTAATCTTTGCCGGTATTCGTGAGCAGCTCGAACTTGTTGAAGTTCCTGCCGGAATGAAGGGTACTGCCATCGCGCTTGTTTCTGCCGGTCTTTTGGCAATGGCATTCATGGGCTTCAGCGGAGTTGATGGTGGATTGAAAGTTCTCTTTGGACTATAAAAATAGCCAAATCATAGTTTAAAAAGATGGCTGAACATAGAAGTTCGGCCGTCTTTTTTTGTTTTGAGGCAAATTTATCTCCTTTTTCTGTTGCGTTTGCGAAAAAAATACTATCTTTGCCAGACAATAAAAACACTAATAAGATGAAAGGTACTATATTGGTTACTGGCGGAACCGGATTTATCGGTTCGCACACGGTGGTTGAGTTGCAGAGCGTTGGCTACAAGGTTGTTATTGTCGACAACTTGTCGAACTCTAAGAAAGAGGTTGTTGATGGAATTGAAAAGATTTCAGGAATCAGACCCGACTTTGAGGAAGTTGATTGTACTGATTTCGCCAAACTCGAGGCGGTATTTGCAAAGTATGGTAACATTGACGGAATCATACATTTCGCAGCCAGCAAGGCAGTTGGAGAAAGCGTTCAGAAGCCGCTGCTTTACTATCGCAACAATATAGTGTCACTCATCAACCTGCTTGAACTTATGCCAAAGTACGGAACAAAGGGAATCATCTTCTCTTCTTCTTGTACGGTATATGGCCAGCCAGACCCGGAGAATCTGCCTGTAACTGAGGCTGCTCCGATTAAGAAGGCTGAAAGCCCTTACGGCAATACAAAGCAGGTAAACGAGGAGATTATTCAGGATTATGTGCATAGCGGTGCAAACGTAAGAGCTATTCTCCTTCGTTACTTTAACCCGATAGGTTCGCATCCAACATCAATCATCGGCGAGATGCCGAACGGTGTTCCGCAGAACCTTATCCCTTACCTTACACAGACTGCCATCGGCATTCGCGAGCAGTTGAGCGTGTTTGGTGACGATTATGATACTCCAGACGGATCATGTATCCGCGACTATATATACGTTGTTGACTTGGCAAAGGCTCATGTATGTGCAATGGCAAGAATCCTTGAGAACAAGCAGAATGAGCCGGTTGAAATCTTCAACGTTGGAACAGGAAAGGGCGTTTCGGTTCTCGAGCTTATCAATACCTTCGAAAAGGTTACAGGCGTTAAACTGAACTACAAGATTGTTGGTCGCCGTGCCGGAGATATCGAGAAGGTTTGGGCTGATCCTAAGAAGGCAAACGAGGTTCTTGGATGGAAGGCCGAAACAAGTCTGGAAGACACTCTCGCAAGTGCTTGGAAATGGCAGCTAAAACTTCGCGAAGAGGGTATTCAGTAAAAAAAGAAAATACTTAGAGCAAAATTATATATTGCATAGTAGTTTTGTCGTGTTTTATTTTGTGTTTGTGTTGTAATCATCTCTCACCGTGATGGTGAGGGATGATTTTAATTTGTGGCTAACCGTGCAATATATAAAGTAAATTTGTATAGACTAAATTTCTGTGAACTCAAGATAAAACTTCGAAATCTCCATTTCAATTTCATTGGCAGATTTTCCGGTGAAGTTAGCAACTGTTTTTCCGTTGTGAATATATGAGATGTCATCGCATATATCTGTCAGTGAAGATATTATGTGCGATGAGAGAATGATACATTTGCCTTCTTCTTTCATCTGTTTTATCCATTGTTTGAGTAGGATAACACCTGCAAGGTCGAGCCCGTTGAAAGGCTCGTCCAAAACTACCAAGTCATAGTTCTGAAGCATCAGAGTCATAATCATCAGCCTTTTCTTCATACCCATAGAATAGTTGGTTGCATATCTTTCGAGAGGTAATGCGAATTTTTTATTCAGCGTAATGATTTTCTGCTTGTCTATGGGCAGATTGCTTGCTTTGAGGCAGAATTCAATGTATTCCATGCCTGTAACAAACGAGTAGAAGAAAGGCGTGTCGCTAAGATATCCGATTTTGTGTGGGTGAGAAACAGAGATGTCGCCGTCGAACTTTTCCAAGTGCATGATACATCTGAAAAGCGTGCTCTTTCCAGCACCGTTCTCGCCCATAATACCGTATATTTTTCCGCTTTCAAACGTGTAGCAGATGTTGTCCAGCACGGTTTTTCCTGAATATTTTTTAGAAAGATTCTTGATTTCTAACATAGCATTTTGTTTATAGATGAGTGTGCCCGAAACGCCATAATGACGGTAACGGATAGTGATGCAAAAGTGAATATTGGAACCATTGCCGACAGTACGAAAAGACAAGTTAGCACAATGTAAGCAATGAGTGCCGAAAGGTCTTGTTCGGGACAGATGAAGCGTAGCATTTCGAGTTGCAGAAATAACATGGAACAGTTGATGTAAAACGACAGGCAGATGCCCATCTGCAACCACGATGGACTGACAAGCAGCAGGCATATAAGCATCGGTGTCATAATGATGCTGGTATTTGCAAATGCGTGCTTGCATTTTAACTTTATAGCATGGCTTGCGCTGACATAGTTAAAGATGTATTGTCTGTTGATTTTCAGACAAAGCATAATGCCGAAGGTTGCTGCTGTTGTAATGTTTACGACGATTACAAGATTATTGTTGCCAATGTATGCTCCGATAGCTGCGACTAAAAGTGATATCGCGTAAAATGGCAGTAATAATCGTCCGGCACGCTGATATACGTAACTTCCGTCAGACAGAAACGGCATGGTTGGTAGCTGAAAGGGAAGTTGCTTCTTTGGTATTAGCGGAATGGCAAAGGCTAACAGAAGTATAATGCCGATGTATGGAAAATCCTTGGATGTTAGTAGTATGCCGATGAATGGAACGGCGATAGTCAAGTAATCAACAATATAGAGCCGTTTGAATGATGTGGGGAAATAAGTCTGCAAAAATGTTGCATCTGGTCGCGAAAAGTGCAACGTAATAATTACCGCAGCATATAAAAGAGCCGTCATATATGGTGGATTTCTTGATAGTGCTAACACAAGCGTGACAAATAAAGTCAAGATTACTGCACACGCGAAAAATCCTATTGCCTTGCAAAGGCGGTATATCGTTTTCAGCCGTAGTTTGATGTATTGGTTTAGCATTAAAACTGTAAAGGTTTGTTTTGTGCAAAGATACTTATTTTTATTGTTTTGTGACGGGTTTTGACGAATAATGTTAAGGTTGCTGCGTGATTATATCAAAAGCGGAAGAATTGCGGTGCTTGATTCCGGAGATGTTGTTTGTCTTGTAAAAGAGGATGAGTCTCACGATTATCTCTATATCCAGACTTATAGCGATTTTCTGTGGAAAAAAAGCAGAATGTAACAAAAAGAGAGTATTATTAGAAAGAAATATCGCCACACGTTCATGGAAGACGTGTGGCGATTGTATTTTATCTGTCGGAAAGACAGCGTGGAATCAGTCTACCAGTTCCTTAACCCAGCCGGTGAACGACGTGATTATATCCATCAGACACTGACCGATGTAATCGTTGTAAGCCTTGCTGCTGTTAAGGGCTGACAAGTAAGTCATCTTCTTCTCCTCGCGCGACATAGCCCACTTGGTGTAAACATTCTTCAAGAAAGGCTTTTCGAGGTCGCCTACAAAGTTGTTGAGCGTCATCATAATGGTGTCAATCTGCGAGCCGATGATGTTCCAGTTAAATGACAGTTCGCCGGCAAAAGCCCTCAGCTGCTCGGTTAGAATCTCGCGCTCGTCGTTTGTTGAGCACAGGGCAAACAATTGGAAGGCGAGGTTCATCAGGTGCTTTGGCTCGCGTGCCACGCAGCGCAGCGCAACAGACGAGTTCGGCGATATGTTCTCGCGTATCGACTTGTTAAACTGGGCTATGATGCTCATCCAAAGGTCGTCGCCCATTGTTGCCTCGTCAAGCTCCTCGCTGATGGCATTTTCAGCTTCTGTGTCGATTTCTGGTTCAACTGTTTTGACTGCAACGGCCTGAGTATTTATGTTTATGCTGAATGTCTCGTCGTTAGCCAATGTAAAGACTACTTCGAGAGTGTTTCCGGCTTCTTTCAGAAGCGATTTTACTCGTTCGCGATGACCGAATAGGCTCGTCAGACAACCCTCGAACGGAGCGGACTTCTGTTTCTGGTCATTCTCCTGAATATACAGGCGATTGTCGTTCCATTCAACCTTTCGGCAGATGTTTCCGAAGGTGTACTGGCTGACGCTTTCGCCCACGATATGATACTGATATCTGTCGATGTCGGCATAGGCTATTTCGCCGCCGTTTTCAACGATGTTGCCCTCGGCATCGGCGATGCTGAAGCCCACGAACGGAAGTCTTACGCTGATGCCGAACGGAATTTCTGTGTCGTAAGGCGTAAGCGTGAATTTGGCAATGTTACGGTCGTCCTTCTTCTCGAACTCCCATGTGCCTTCGTCGATGAGATTGCCGTCTTCGGTGGCAATTTCGCCGTGCTCCCAAGTCAGTTTAATCTTGCATGATTCTGCGCCAGCCTCTATGATTCCAAATGCTATGTCACCGCCTACGTTAATCATTCGGGCAGGGTATACAAAGTTGCCGTTAGGCTCTTTCACGCGTGCCAGAATCTCGCCGAGCGATGGCAGGATTCGCCAGTCTTTCGAAGACGCGTTTCTGAACTGGACGTTGTTTATCTTCTGCTTCTTTACTATGCCGCCCACGTTTGTGCAAAGCGAATAGCGGCAGTCGTTGGCGTTGTAAAGTGGCTCAACGACCTCTGGAAGATAAATCTGTCGCGGAGTCTGCTCGGTCCAGAAAAGGGGAGTGTTGCTGCTGAATGTGACTGAATCGTCGCTGCTGCAAACCTCAACGCTTCCGTTGAAATCAGCATCGAGAGAAACTACATTCACCTTCGTTCCGTTGATAGAATATTCTTCAGAAGAGAATGTGTCTTCGTCCTTTACGTTCCAGCCTTCAGGGATGATTATAAGACACTTCTGCGAGCCTATCTTGTTTCCGGCGGTGAATGTTCCGTCGTTGTTCTGGAACAGAATCTGCGGAGCGTTTATGTTCATGCCGCGGTTGATGACAGGCTCTTTCTGATCGTTTATCACAACCGAAATTACCTCGCCCATTGTGTACGCGTTGCGGCATACAACAGACTGACGGCAGAAATGCTTCTCGTAGTCGAACGTGCTAACTATCTTGCCGTTAGCCTTAACCTGTACGGGGAAGAACGGCAATTTCAGCAGCTTTTCGTCGATGAGGAACTGAAGCGGCAGTTTCTGCATACCCCTCACAACGAACTCAGCATCAATGGTTTTGCTTTCGCTGTCTACATTGAAATTCCATTCGAGCGTGAACGGAGCCGATTCGCTGTTTGTCTCGCGCTCTTGCTTTGCCAGCTCGTTTAGGTAGACGAACCAGCCGTTAAACTCGTTCTCGCAATGGAAAGGCATCTGAGTGTAGTCGCCAGCCTCGGCAGCGTGTGCCAGCTGACTGCAATACTGTCTGATGCTGTTGCTGTGCAGCGCGTCGTTGCCAAGGTTAAGCTCCTCTATGCCGATGCGATGATTAAGCAGTCCGCGCACAAAATGGTTGTAAACAGAGTTGGTTATGTTCTTGGTAATCAACTTCATTGGCAGACCGCCCTGAAACAGCATGTTGTCGAGTTGGTTGGTCTTGCCGTCGTCGTAGTTTTCAACCTCCATAAACTTGCAGCCCTTCATTGCCGCCTCGTACAGACGCTGAACCAGTTCGGGATTGTTCTTTCGCGTTCCCAGCGCCTTGAACACCATCTCCTTTGTTCTGTTTCCGCCGGCATATTCTCTGTGCCAGTATTCGGCAAAGAAGAGCGTAGCCTCCTTGCAAACGGTAAAGAAAGGGTTGCTGATATCGGGGCTCGAAATGTTAATCTGCTTGGCGATTACGGCGCGCAAGTCCTCGTATTCTGAGTCCGATATTTTAAGTTTCCAAATTGGTTTGGTACATTCTGTCAAGCCGCGAGACTTGATGATAGTTTGAAAAACTACTCCCATAAGTTATTCCTTCAATCTTTTTATTACCTAAAAGTTTGTTTGTAACAAATTATTGCTGAGCACTTTAATCTGTGGATTTCTGATTATAGAGCTTCATAATTTTTATTCAGAATTGCAAAATTAAGATTTTTTTACATTTTATCAATGAAAAGTGGGGCGAAAAATAAAGTTTAATAGAATGCAATCTGCGAAAAGGAGAGAAGTATTATGTTATCTATTTGCCAGAGATACAAATATAAATCAACAGAAAAACCAAATTGTACAGAAATAGTTTGTGAGAGTCGGCAAACTTTTTTATGTTTGCACGCATAACTATTATTAAAACAAAAAATACAGATGAATAACTTTAGAACAATGATGATGCTGGCGCTGAGCGGCACAATGCTGTGTGCCAACGCGCAGAACAATCAGCCGGCGCAGTTTGTCAAAGCACCGAAGGTTCAGGTGCAGAAAGGCGAGAAAACCCTCAACACGCAATGGAAGGGCGCAAAGGTAGCATTCCTCGGCGACTCGATGACAGACAAGAGACGCATCGGAACAACCTGCGTCTACTGGGAATATCTCGAAGAACTGCTCGGCATAGAGCCTTTCGTCTACGGCATTAACGGCAACCAGTGGAACGGCATATACAAGCAGGCTCAGAAACTGAAGGAAGAGCATTCCGATGACATCGACGCCATCATAATCTTTGCCGGAACAAACGACTATAATGCAAGTCTGCCGATGGGCGAGTTCTGGCGATATGACGCAGCCGAGGCCAACAAAAACGGCAAGATGTACTATCTGCGCCATCGCACTCCGCTGATAAACGATACAACATTCTGCGGACGCGTGAACAAGGTATTCGATTATCTAAAGCATCAGTTCCCAACAAAGCAGATAATCCTCTGCACGCCAATCCATCGTGCTCTTGCCAACTTCAATGCAAAGAACGTTCAGCCCGATGAGAACTTCGCCAATGCTCAGGGACTGTTCCTCGAATCGTATGTCGATGCACTGAAGCAGGCTTCTTCGATGTGGTCGGTGCCGCTTGTAGACCTTCATTCGCTCTGCGGACTGTATCCATTATACGACGAGCAGACGATCTATTTCCACAAACCTGAAACAGACCGTCTGCATCCTAACGCCGTTGGCGATTATCGTATTGCCAAGACTTTGCAGTTCCAGCTGATGTCGCTGCCTGCCAAGTTTTAATTTTTCTCTCTGATAAGAAGAACTGCGGCTGCACCGGCAAACAGCAGAACTCCTGCTATGACAAGCATATAAGGCTCTGGTGCAGCCGTTCCTTCGGGAACGCTGAACAAACCTAAAATTACTCCGCCAAGCGATGCCGCGATTATCTGCGGAAGGCATATCGTTCCGTTAAACAATCCAAGGTATGTGCCCATGTGGCCGTAGCCTGTAAGGGCGTTTGTTAGAATGGTGAACGGCAGCGCGAGCATTGCAGCCCAAGCGCATCCGATAAGCAGGAACGAGATGAAGATAACGTGCTGGTCGGTTATGAAGTTTGTGCTGATAAAGCCTATTCCGCCTAAAACGAGACTGATGATGTATGCCGCCTTGATATTCTTAATCATCGGGATGACGATAGCCCAAAGCACTGAGCCGATAGCCTGAACGGCAAACAGAACGCCCACCCAGTTGGCTGCACTCTGATACTGTGCCGAAGTGGTGTCGAGAACGAACGCACCGCCACGTTCAACGGTTGGAGTGTCGAAGATGTTTGCGGCTATTGTTCCGTTGGTGTAAGTCCACATAAACATGAAGGCTGCCCAGCAGAAGAACTGAACCAGTCCCACGCTCCAGAAGGCACTCGGAGCATTCAGGAGCAGTTTGTCGAACCTTTCGCCAGATTTCTTTCCTGCCTCATTCTCTGCAACCTGCGTTTCCGCTTCGCTTTCGCCAGTACCGTTATATTCGGCATATTCCTGCGGATTCCATTCCTTTACCTTTGCGGTTGTGTACAGAACGCACAGAATAAGGATTGCCGCACCAATATAGAACGAGTATATTACCGAGTCGGGAATAACACCTTCTTCGGCTACATTCTTAATGCCAATCCATGTAAAGAAGATAGGGAATAGGTAGCCCATCAGCGAGCCTGCGTTGCACAGAAAACTCTGTATTGAATACGCCTTTGTTTTCTGCTTCTCGTTAACCATATCGCCCACAAGCATCTTGAAAGGCTGCATAGCCATGTTAATGCTCGTGTCGAGGAACATAAGGGCAATGAGTCCGAAAATCATTGCCGTGCCAACGCTCATTCCAAAACTTCCGGCATTAGGAAGAAGACACATCACCGCCACCGCCACCGTTGCGCCTACGAAAAGATAGGGAATTCGTCTGCCGAACCGAGTCCAAGTATTGTCGCTTGCTGCTCCGACGATAGGCTGCACGATGATGCCCATCAGCGGCGGCAGAATCCAGAAGAAACTAAGGTTATGAGGGTCTGCGCCGAGCGTTGCGAATATTCGGCTTATGTTTGCGCTCTGGAGAGCGTATGCAATCTGTACTCCGAAGAAGCCGAAACTGATGTTCCACAGCTTCCAGAAGCTCATGTCTGGTTTTGTTTTCATGCTATATTTGTATTAAAGATTAAAATTCAGAATGTTCAGTTTTCGTCGTTGTCGTTAAGCGGCATTGGCAGCGTGCTGCCTCTTACCACCAGCGTAGTTTCTATAATCTTGTTCTTTATCTTTATGTCCTCGTCTTTGTTCTCGGCGTTGTTAATCAGAATCTTGGCGGCTTCAACTCCAACGTCGTATCCGCGCTGTTCAACCGATGTGAGCTGAGGGTTGCACACCTTTGTTATCGTGCTGTTGGAGAATCCGCAGATTGATACATCTTTCGGAACGTCGAGATTCAGCTCGCGGCATACCTGAAGAGCCTCGAACGCAATGTCGTCGTTTATGGCGAAGAGGGCATCGGGTCTGTCCTTGTCGAGCAGCAGTTTAGGAAGCAGCAGATGCGCGTCGCCCTGCTTGTCGCACTGCATAATCAGACGCTCGTCAATCTTTATGTGATTTTTGAGCAGGGCGTCCTTGTATCCGTTGCATCTGTTCTTTGCAATCTCGAGAGTCATTACCGAGCCGAGGAAGGCAACCCGTCGGCATCCCGTCTTTATCATGTAATCCACAGCCTCGAACGCGCCGGCATAGTCGTCTACCACTACGCGGCTTGTCTTCAGTTCGGTGCAGATGCGGTCGTAGAACACAATCGGAACCTTTATGTTGAGCAGCTCTTGAAAATGGTCGTACTGCTTGGTGTCCTTTGCCAGCGAGACGATGACTCCGCACACGCGCGCCGCGTTGAAGCGTTGCATAATCTCCTTCTCGTTCTCGTAGGTCTCGTCGCTCTGCGCCACCATTATAGAGTAGCCCTGATGACTTGCCGTGGTCTCGATGCCCGACAGCACGCACGAAAAGAAATAATGTACGAATTTAGGAATTATCACGCCAATGGTCTTGGTGCGCTCAACCCGGCAGTTGCGCAGACTCGTTGCCAGCATGTTGGGCTGATAGTGGTGCGCGGCGGCATAGTCGCAGATGTTCTTCTTCAGTTCGTCGCTCACCTCGTTAGAGTTGTGCAGAGCCCTCGAAACCGTAGACACGGCAACGCCGAATTCCTTGGCTATGTCTTTTATTGTTATTCTTGTCTGCTTCATGGGATTATCGATTATGATGCAAATATAGTTATTTTTTGTCTAATATAAAATATACCTAATATATAGACAAATTAAACGTATGAAAACGATTGCGTAGAGGAAATATATTAAAAAATGTTAAAATTGTGTTATTGTATTTTTTTGTATACTATTTTTGATGCGTAAAATATAACCGTGCATGCTTTTTTTAAAAAGATGCATGCTAATACCAAGGGAATATAAATAGTTAACTTAAATTAAAAGATTTCATGAAGCAAGTGAGTTTTAGCATCTTCAGAAAGGTGCTGTCCCTAATCTTAGGGCTTTTCTTGTCAGTGAGTGCCTTTGCACAGATAACTGTGAAAGGACAGGTCAAGGATTCGCAGGGCGATGGCATTATTGGTGCCAACGTTTCTGAAGTGGGTACTACCAACGGTACTATAACCGATTTTGACGGAAACTTCGTTCTTAACTGTAAGAAGGGAGCACAACTGACAATATCGTTCGTAGGATATGTTTCGCAGACACTTCAGGCTACAAACAACATGGTTGTGGTTTTGCAGGAAGATGCGAAGTCGTTGCAAGACGTGGTGGTAATCGGTTACGGTGTTGCAAAGAAGAACGACCTCACCGGTTCGGTTACAGCCTTGAAGCCAGATGCGCTTAACAAAGGTCTCACAACCAATCCGCAGGACATGCTGCAAGGTAAGATTGCCGGTGTTAACGTAACATCAAAGGGCGGTGCTCCGGGCGAGGGCGCAACAATCAGAATCCGTGGAGGTGCTTCGCTTAACGCATCTAACGACCCTCTTATCGTAATCGACGGTCTTGCCCTCGACAATCAGGGCGTGAAGGGTTTGGCTAACCCTCTTTCTATGGTCAATCCAGCTGATATCGAATCGTTTACCGTACTGAAGGATGCTTCTGCAACAGCCATCTACGGTTCGCGTGGTTCAAATGGTGTCATCATCATCACTACAAAGAAGGGTAGAAAGGCTTCTGCTCCACAGATTACATATAATGGTAACGTTTCGCTCAGCACACGCAGCGGCGAGGTTGACGTGATGGATGCAAACGAGTATCGCGCATTCATAAAGAGCTACTACGGAGCCGATTCTGACGCTTACAAGCTTCTTGGAAATGCAAATACCGACTGGCAGGACGAGGTTTACCGCACAGCGTTGAGCCACGACCATAACCTTACAGTTTCTGGCGGTTTGAAGAACGTGCCTTATCGCGTGTCGCTGGGCTACACCGATCAGCAAGGTATCATGAAGACTTCCGACTTCAAGCGTTATACTGCCAGTTTGAGTCTCTCACCATCTCTGTTCGAGAATCATCTTACAGCAAACTTCAACGGTAAGTTCATGAAGGCTGATACCGACTATGCAAACACCGATGCCATTGGAGCGGCTGTCCGCATGGACCCTACTCAGCCTGTTACAAGCAGCGACCCTAAGTATAAGAACTTTGCCGGCTACTTCCAGTGGCTCGACAACGGTTCGGCTCTTAACGACCCTAACTGGGTGAATACTGCAAACAGCAAGTCTGTTGGTAACCCTGTTTCATTGCTGAACCTTTACGACAAGTATTCTAAGTCATACGCTTACATCGGTAGCCTCGACTTGGACTATAAGGTTCATGGCTTCGAAGATTTGAGACTACATGCCGGTGCATCTGGCAACCGCTCAAACGGTAAGGAGACAACAAGTATTCCTATCAGCAGTTATTCAAACACATACTACGGCTGGGACGGATACGAGAAGGAAAACAAGTACAGCTACACATTTACAGGATGGATGCAGTACTACAAGGACTTTAACGATGCTAATCACTTGGATGTGATGGCTGGTTACGAGTACTCAAGAACAAAATACTGGGGCGACAAGTACGGCTGCGGATACTATCAGAAGACAAACAACGACGAGAGTCTCCGCGGAAAGGCAACAAATATCAACGCTAAGCCTTGGGCAAGCGAGAACCGCCTCCAGAGTTTCTACGGTCGTCTGAACTACTCATTGCTCGACAGATATTTGCTTACTGCAACTGTTCGTCGCGATGGTTCATCACGATTCAAGCAGCACTACGCAACATTCCCTGCATTCGCCTTTGCTTGGAAAATTAACGAGGAAGGATTCCTGAAGGATGTTGAGGATGTTTCAGAAATCAAGCTCCGCCTCGGTTGGGGTAAGACTGGTCAGCAGGAAGGCATCGGCGATTACAACTACTTTACATCTTACAATGTAAGCACAATCGCAAGCGCATACTATCCTGTTTATGGCAACGGAACTTTGTATCGTCCTAACGCATACAACTCTGATTTGAAGTGGGAGACAACTGCTACTTACAATGCCGGTCTCGACTTCGGATTCTTCTACAACCGCTTGAACTTCAGCGTTGATTACTATTTCCGCAAGACAACAGACCTTATCAATACCGCTCCTGTATCAGCCGGTTCTAACTTCCGTAATCAGGTTACAAAGAACATCGGTTCGATGGAGAACAAGGGTATCGAAATCTCTGCAACTGTCAAGCCAATCGTCAAGAACGACATGTACTGGGAAATCAGTGCTAACATGACATACAACGACAACAAGATTACCGAGCTCACAGGCGATGCAAGTATCGTTCAGGCTAAGGACGGCGGCATCAGCGCAGGTACAGGTAACGTGGCTCAGTATCACACCGTTGGAAAGCCAGCACGTTCATACTGGGTTTATCAGCAGGTTTATGATGAGAACCGTATGCCTATCGAGGGCTTGTATGTTGACCGCAACGGCGACGGACAGATTACAACCGAAGACCGTTACTTCTATAAGAGTGCATCTGCTCCGTTCACATTCGGCTTTGCTACTCGCTTCCAGTACAAGAACTGGGATTTGGGCTGCTCATTCCGCGGAAGCATCGGCAACTACGTGTTTAACGACCGCGAGGCTGGCTTCGTAAACGTTGCAAAGACTTACGACAGCTCATTCAACTACACACACAATATCTTGAAGAAGTCTGCTGAGACAAACTGGTGTACTTACGACAATGTATTGTCTGACTACTTCGTGCAGAACGCATCGTTCTTGAAGTGTGACAACATCACACTCGGTTACAGTTTCAACAACCTGTTCAAGGCTGCCAAGTACAAGGGCGTGAGCGGACGCATCTACGTTGCTGCATCAAACGTATTTACAATTACCAAGTATGATGGCTTGGACCCAGAGGTTGAGGGCGGTATCGACAACAACATCTACCCACGTCCGTTCAACACAATGCTGGGTTTGTCACTTAATTTCTAATCCAAAAGATATAAAGCTATGACTATTAGATTCAAACATATAGTTCCGGGAGCCGTAATGGCTTTGTCACTCGGAATGGCATCATGCGATGTATTGGACGTAACACCTATCGATCCGGGCACGGTGATGAAGGTTGATGCCAACGGACTTATGAACAAGTGCTATGCAAATATGGCTATCTCCGGTCAGCAAGGTCCTGATGATGAAGACTGCGATGTTGACGGACTCGACGGCGGTACAACAGGCTTCGTGCGCCAGTTGTGGAATGCAAACGAACTTCCAACCGATGAGGCTATGTGCTGCTGGGGTGACGATGGTATCAGCTCGTTCAACTTCAACCAGTACACAAGTTCGCACCCAATGTTGCAGGGCTTCTACTATCGTCTTTATACCGGCATTGACTACTGCAATCACTATCTTGAGAAGTGTGCCGACTACGATGCCACAATGACAGCCGAGGCTCGTTTCCTCCGTGCCATGTATTACTATCATCTTATGGACTGCTTCGGAAATGTTCCTTTTACCGAGGTCATTTCTTCCGACTGTCCTAAGCAGATAAAGAGAGCCGACTTGTTCAAGTATATCGAGAAGGAGCTTCTTGAGATTGAGCCAAACCTTCTTGAGGCCGAGGCAAGAACAAGTGCCGACAAGAACTACGGTCGTGCCGACAAGAGTGCCGCCTGGCTTCTGCTTGCCCGCCTGTACCTCAATGCCGAGGTCTACACCGGAACGGCTCAGTGGGCAAAGGCTAAGGAATATGCCGAAAAGGTTATCAACTCAAAGCATGTTCTTTGGACAAACGGCGCAAACGGATTCTCTGCATATCAGATGTTGTTCATGGGCGACAACGGCGAGAGTGGTGCTTCTTGCGAGGCAATCCTGCCAGTGCTTCAGGATGGTATTACTACAACATCATACGGTACAACAATGTTCCTTATGGCTTCATGCTGGAAGGCTGATATGAACACATACGGTAACTACAATACAACAGAGTTCTGGTCAGGTAACCGTGCCCGCAAGAATCTGGTAGACAAGTTCTTCCCAACATCAGACGCTCCAAACGTCGAGACCGAGGTTATGACTACCGAGGCAGGCGACGACCGCGCTCTCTTCTACGGAAAGGACCGTACCCTTAGCATCACCGACCCAGCCGAGTTTACATCGGGCTTCTCTGTAGCCAAGTATCGCAACACATACAGCACAGGCGGTTCGGCTCATGCAACAAAGTTTGTCGATACCGACTATTTCCTGATGCGTTCTGCCGAGGCTTATCTTATCGCAGCCGAGGCTGATGCACGCACCAACGGAGGCACAACAAGCGAGACAGGTGCAAAGTACATCAACGCACTCCGCACTCGCGCACATGCTTCAACAAAGGCTGCGTACTCTTTGCAGGATATTCTCGACGAGCGCTCTCGCGAGCTTTACTTCGAGGGCTTCCGCCGTACCGACCTTGTCCGCTACGGTCAGTTTGCAGGAATGAGCGACTACAAGTGGGAGTGGAAAGGCGGCGTTCAGGGCGGTGTAAACATCGACTCACACCTGAACATCTTCGCTATTCCTTATGCCGATATGAACGCAAATCCTAATTTGGTTCAGAATCCGGGTTACTAACAACATCTAATTAAAGATACAGATATGAATAATATATTAAAATCATCAATAATGCTTGGCTGTCTGGCTGTTTTCGCAGCATGTAACACAGATGTAGACAGCAATCCTGTTGTTGGAAGCGAGTGTTATCCTGTTCCGCAGACATTCGTGCTTAACACTCCGGCTTATTCTACACAGGATATCGATTTGCAGAAGTCAAAGACCCTGAACCTCACTTGGTCTCAGCCAAACTACGGATTCCCTACAACTCCGGTTTATTCGGTCGAGATGTCGGGAACAGGCAACTTCACCACTCTCTACACAGAGGACGAGGACGGAAATGTTATCGGCAAGCCTGATTACGTTTTGCTCGACGAGACAGTGAAGGGTAAGGTAACAGGCGAGTTCACTTCTTCTGAGATAGACAAGACGCTCGAAAAGCTCATGGGATGGAAGGAGTCTACCGATATTCCTGAGAGCCAGAAACTGTTCTTCCGCATCAAGTCGGCTCTCGTCGGGGCTGACGGCAAAGAGTACGGCGTTGTTCGTTCAAACATCGTTGAACTGAAGGTCCTTCCATACTACGAGGCTCTGAAGGCTGCTGACCCAGACTTCTGGTACATGGTTGGCGGATGTATCGGCGATGGCTCATGGAGCAACAATGCCGATGGCAAGGGCGTGAGCATCGCACCATTGTTCGCAGTAGACGGAGAGAAGTACGATGCCAAGACAGGCGACGGCTTGTTTGAGTATGTAAGCTGGTTCCCAGCCGGAGGCTCGTTCAAGATTCTTGAGTTTGTTGGTAACTGGGATTACGGAATCTGTGCCGACGGTGCTTATCGTAATGGCGGCGACGATCCGGGCGACATTAAGGTTGCTGATGCTGGCTACTACACAATCACTCTGAACACAGCATCTCACGAGTTCAGCATGAAGGCATACGAGGGCACTCCAAAGGTTTACGAGAGCATCTGCCTTGCCGGTACATTCAACGACTGGGGCGACCAGCCAATGTCAGCCTTCAACACATACGATGGCGCAGAAAACCACATCTGGACTGCTAACTTCACAGCCGGCGACGGTTGCAAGCTGAAGTTCAAGATGGCAGGTTCTTGGGACGACAACTGGGGAAGCACATCATTCCCTTACGGTACGGGCAAGAACGGCGGTGCCGACATCGAGGTTGAACCGGGCGACTACATCATTTACTTCAATGATATTACCGGTCAGTATAATTTCATTAAAAAGTAATTCTTAACAAGTATTCAATATGAAAAAGCATATATTGTTCTCAATGGTACTTGCAGCCTCTATGGCTGCTTGTACCTCCGACTATACCGACTGGGCGAAGCCGCTTCAGAGCGCAGTCGAAGAGGCAAAATCGGGCACTTATGTAACCACTTCTGTCGATGCCATCAAGATTGCTGATGTTACAACCGACAGTGTAAGCATCTTCAACTCTCGGCTCAATATTCCTGCTGGAACGGCAATCACCGAGAGCACGGTAACGTTCGACGAGGCGCAGACTATCAACATCAGTCCAAAGGGCAAGGTGGCTGTTGCCGACCTTGTTTCAGCCGTTGAGGCTCTGTACGGAAAGGCTCCGAACGAGCGCACTCTGTCGGGTGTGGCAACTGTCTATTATTCAGATAACGGTCAGGCAATGCGCGCGAAGTCTGATAAGACAGAGGTCAAGGTTTCGCTCTCTGCTCCGTTCATATCTTCAAGCTACTACCTCGTTGGCGATATGATTTACACAATGGATGGTGGCAACAAGTCTAACTGGAATGCTGCGAATCTGCTCAAGTTCAACCACAGCGACAAGAATGTATACGACGACCCTGTATTCACCGTAGTCTTTACAACCGATGCTGTAAATCAGTACTGGAAGATTATTCCACAGGACAATGTTGATGGCGGTGATATTTGGGCTGGCGGCGTTCTTGGAACGGAGGTCGACGGCGATGCGAGTCTTTCTGGAAAACTGACAACAAATTCTCCAAAGGCCGGAATGATTGAAGAAGCGGGCATCTATCGCATGACGCTCAACATGATGGAGTACACTTACACCATCGAGAAACTCGACTTCAAAGAATATCTCTACGAGATTGGCGGCGAGAGCGGATGGAAGGACTCACACCCATTGTTCGGCAAGAATTTCGACGGAAAGTACCAGGGCTACTACTATCTCGACAGTGAGTTCAAGTTCAAGCCAAATCCGGGCGACAACTGGAATGGCGACTACGAATTCAACGGCACAGGCAAGATTGCGGACAACGGCGGTTCTAACTGCCCAGCTCCAGATGCAGCCTTCTATCAGATTGATGTAGACCTTGCACAGGGTACTTACGCCCTTACTGCCGTAAACAGCATCACAATGGTTGGTACTCACAACGGATGGAATCAGGCTGATGCCGCAACTCACATGACATACAACAAGGAGGAGAACTGCTGGCAGATTGAATACACATTTGCCGAGCAGACAAGCCTTAAGTTTGCCATGAACGACGACTGGACAGTGAGCTGGGGCGGTGCCAACGGAGATGCTTCGAACTATGGCAATCTTACTCAGAACAACGGTAAGGACCTTTCGGTTGCTGCCGGCAAGTATCTCATCAAGCTGTTCTTGAGTTATGAGGGTGCAAACAAGGTTACGTTTACTCCGAAAAACTAATATGAGTTAATTCTTGGTTATTATTAAGTAAATCCTGCTTGGTCATGGTGATCGGGCAGGATTTTTTTTGTGTGTATAATCAGTAACTCACGCGAATTCGGGGTAACGAAACACGTTTTCGCGTTTTGTTATTCGAACAAATTACATTATGCAAAATAATACAGATTAAAATGAATCATCATACAAAAAGATAACAAAAAGCCCCTTTCTTGGTAAGGGGATAGTAAGAGGATAGTAAGGGGGTAGCAAGAGGGTAGCAAGGGGGTAGCTTCGTCCTAGGTTGATGAAACGTATATTAATGCATCGAATCGGTATAAGAAACTTCATTTTTCTATATCGTGAGATGATTATTTGGAATGACGCTGGAAGCGTCACCTCTCAGTAACCGCAGCATCCGTAGGATCTGCGGACAGTTCGAATAATTTCGACCCTGAAGGCGGTCGCCCATTGCGATAACTGGGGCACTCCTTCAGAGTGCTTTTTTTGATTGTGCACTATTTCCGCAGGTCGTTCCGACCTACGGTTACTAAGCGGAGACGCCTTCAGCGTCTGTAAAAAACACGCAATCTTCTGATAATCTATAAATAAAAGGCTCAAAAAAATAAAGGGATTCTAATAATTAGAAATCCCTTTAAGTGCGAACAGACTTAAAAAAGCCCACTACGTCGCTGGTTGGTAATCAAACCGTTACAAATATAGTCATCAAATCTTTTAAAGCCAAATTTTTTTTGGCTGAAATTTGTTTTTTAACGAAATATGATTCATGGTACTAAAAAAATAGAAGGCAAACGCTCGTTTACCGAGGCTTGCCTTCTGCCGTGAAGTTAGTTTTAAAAGAAGAGAGGTTTTTCTATTTCGTTATTTCTGTCTTATTCGAAAACAAGATGCAAAAAGGTGTTGCTATAATATCAATACCGAAAATAACGTATCTTGCCATAGCATCGCTTGTTGGGAAAAGCAGGCAGATTGTAATTCCAATGATTGATATAAGCAAGTTGATTGTCTCCGATTTTATGTTGGTGTCAGAGAAAATCATAGGTGTTTCTGATATTTCCTTTGGATAGGCAAGTAATCCGTAAGCAGAAACCAGAATTGTCGGAATCACAAAGATATATGTTGCAGTCATGACGTTATCGCAGTTGTACCAAAGTGGTGACAATGCGTAAACGAAGAATCCTACTTTAGGAAAAGTTCTAATATTTCTGCAAATAAAGCTTTTCATTGTTCCTCTGTTGATTTGAAAATGTTATTTGTTTCTTTGTGCAAAAATACAATAAAAAGTAATATATCGTATGAAAAATACATTAAAAAGTTTGTTTCTGTTAGAAAATTGTTTGATTTTGTGTAAAATTTGTTGTAGTACTAGAATGGTGATAGGTATATTTAGCAAAATTTCGTAAATTCTGAATGATTTTTCACTTTTCATAGAAAAAATCGCCTTTACCTCTCTTTTAAATCACATTTATATGATATTTTTGCAGCCAAAAAAACAGAAATATGGTTACCGCATCAATTATAATAGTCACGTCGATAATTTCTATTGTGGCTTTTCCGAAAAACAATCCGTTTCCGCGTTGTATGGCTCGTCCCGATTTGTTGGGCATATTTATGTTCAATCCGTATTATGTAAGCCATTTCAAAGAGTATTATCGTATACTTGCGTCGGGGCTTGTACACACAGGATGGTGGCATCTTCTGTTAAACATGATAACTCTTTACTTTATAGGTAATTTGGTTGAGGGAGCCTTTGTCGGGATTTACGGCAGTTTGCTGGGCAGGATTATCTATCTTGTCTTTTATCTTCTTGCCTTGATTGTCTCATCAATTCCCGACTTGATGAAATATCGCGATAATGTGTCTTATTATTTTTGTGGTTCATCGGGCGCAGTTTCGGCAGTTATGTTTGCTTCAGTAATTATTTTTCCTAAAATAAGTTTTTATTTGTTCTTTATTCCAATCCCGGTTCCGGGATATGTTTACGCTCTGCTTTTTCTGCTTTACTGCTGTTATTGTATGGCAAGACAGAAAATCAACTGTTTCGGAAATGCTGTTCATTTCTGGGGTGGACTGTTCGGACTGTTTTTCCCGATATTTGTTTATCCGCCAATACTTGTGCATTTAATAAGTCTGTTCTTGAAATAGATTTAAGGAATATCAAGTCTTGCCGATAGGTTCTTTCGGTTGAGGCTTTAAAAGATAAAATGCTGTCCGGCATTGCGTCGGACAGCATTTTTTTATTTCTTTATTATGATTTTCTTCTCTTTGGCAGGGACGAAAATTCTGTAAATGCTATAAACCAGAATGAATCCGAAGATAAACAAATAAGTGCCAGAACTGTCGTTCTGAATCAGCAGGTTGGTTGCGATTCCGATTACGCCTAAAGTAATGTCGCAAGCTGTGTAATATTTTCTTTCTTTAGCCAAAATAAACGGCTTCCTTCTTTTTAATGTTCTGCGATTGTACCACAAGCCGCAAAGAAAGACGATGTTTGCGAGAATCATCAACGCAATAACTGTTCCACTGCTCTTAAACAATGGCGATAAGGCGATAAGCAAAAGAGTGAATCTTGGTAAAATCGAAAGATGAGTTAAAAAGAATGTTTTCATTTTTATGTTCGTATATTTTTTGCAAAGTTACATATATTTTCACGAAATCTGATAAGGTTTTGTAGATGATTGTCTTTGTTTCTCAGTTTTTCGGAATCGTTTGCGCTCGTAAAACATAAAATTTCAATACTTTAACGTTTCTTGTAGTTCAAAGAAACTTATTTTTGCAACGTAATCAAAAAGATAATATCATGAGGGTACGGAAATTCATTAACAGATGTGCCAAGAAAACGGCTGTTGCCGTGGCGGCACTCACCGTGGCAGCATCGGCTTCGGCTCAGGGCTGGCCGGCAGCATACGGCGGCGTAATGCTTCAGGGATTCTATTGGGATTCGTATGTAGACACGCAGTGGAACTATCTTGAAAAGCAGGCAGATGAGATTTCCCAGTATTTCAGTCTTGTTTGGGTGCCAAACAGCGGCTATTGCGGCTCGGGCAACAACATGGGATACATGCCTCAGTATTATTTCAACCAGAATTCATCGTTCGGAAGCGAGGCAGAATTGCTTTCGATGATAA
>JAEEGI010007730.1_pt1 | contig 24010 bp, 14 predicted proteins | sample 8958751 | NCBI WGS metagenome assembly JAEEGI01 (sample SAMN16246545, study PRJNA631951) | gut metagenome | biome: gut microbiome; feature: rumen; material: KS-attached | host: Bos | place: Iran: Karaj | collected 2018-10 | reverse complement strand
TAAGTTATGACCATATATTTACAGTTACCGTTTTTTAAGTCATGCAGACTTTATAATTCATGCAGACTTTAAACATATTCTGCGCGCCATCCTGCTGCAGCTGACTTAGCGTTTTTATACATGCACTAAATGCTATCCTGAAGGAATTACGCGTCCTCTTTTAACTGTCATTCAAACGTTATACATGCTCTACATGCTGTCCTGCAGCCTTTAAGAGCCTGTTCATAATAGCCTGGCCTATACCATTTGTATCAAAGGATTCTGAATACATGACATCAACATCTTCGTCATCAAATTCACGAAGAATGCGGAAAAGCCCATGTGCAACGCTCCTCTCGTCTTCCCTTGACCCTACGCTTTTTACAACATCAGCTTTATAGAATGTAGCCGTTGCATCTGTTGCGATCACTCCGACTCTGTGACCTTGCTCCTGCATTTTGGCTGCATGCTCATTTATATATTTTAGCACATGTTCCTGTGAACCTTCCACTATTGTTAATTCGCCCTTAGGTGCATAGTGGCGATATTTCATTCCCGGTGCCTTGGGCTTTAACTTTGAGTTTGAATCAATGATTGTCTTATCGATACTAACCTCAGGAAGTACCTCTTTTAACATCTCATAGGTTATATATCCGGGGCGCAGTATCATAGGAACATCAACTGTAAGATCTACTATTGTAGATTCAAGTCCTATTCCGACCTGACCTCCGTCTATTATCATCTCAACCTTGCCATCAAGGTCTTCAATGCAGTATTTGGCCATAGTAGGTGATGGTCTTCCTGATGTGTTGGCACTTGGCGCTGCTATAAATCCGCCGCCTTCTTTGATCATAGCTGCAGCAATCTTATTACTTGGCATACGGACAGCTACAGTTTCAAGTCCGCCTGTTGTCTCTAGCGGAATAAGATCTGACTTGTTAAGGATCATAGTAAGTGGTCCCGGCCAGAAAGCCTTTGCAAGCTTAATAGCAGCTTCAGGCACATCGGATGCAACCTTGTACAGATCCTCAACCTGCCAGATATGCACGATCAGTGGATTATCAGATGGTCTTCCTTTAGCAGCGTATATTTTCTTTGAAGAGTCAGGATTTCTTCCATCTCCTCCAAGTCCGTATACAGTCTCTGTAGGAAAAGCAACAAGACCGCCGTCAAGAAGGATCTGCCCTGCTTTTTTCAAAGCTTCTTTTGCCTTTTCATCAATATTGTTTTCATCAATAACTACTACTTGTGTATCCACTTTTATTTCCTCTTATTTGTTAACATAAGCCTCTATTACAGGCCATATATCACTTGTCTCATATCCAAGCTGCCATGCGGCTACTCCGGCGCAGCCATTGACATCCATTACATTAAGCTTGGTCTGGATGGATTCTGCATCCTCTAGCCATATCTCAACTACTGTTCCGTCAGATTGAGTATATGTTCCATAATACTGACAGGTCTCCTGATCCCAGTTCATGTCGATGCCATTGGAACTAATATAACTGTTAGCCCAGGACATACCGCCTGCCTGACTTTTTACAGTACCATCTGTAGACGTGAACCAGATTCTTGTATAGAACGGGATTCCATTTACAAGCTTATCTGCAGGAACATCCTCAAGAGTATTCTTTATACCGTTTTCAACATAAGATATAGATGCTACAGATCCCGCTTCTGCACTTCCTTCATAGTGCTCATCGTAGGCCATGATGATCACATAGTCACATACCACTCCAAGCTCTTTTCTATGGAAGAAGCTATTGCCCATAGGAACAGGGATATCAACTGAAAGGATAGTTCCTTCTGCCCTGCAGGCTATAGAAAGCTCTCTTATGAATTCTATATAATCTTCGCCGCCGTCAGCTGTTATATCTTCAAGACTTGATCCTGTGAACTCCAGATCCACATTGATACCATCTATTCCATAGGTTCTGACTTCGCTCATAAGGCTATCGATAAGCCTCTTTCTGGAAGTGCTGCTTGCAAGAACTTTGGCTGTACTTCCTTCGCCATTATTGAAGTTTGAATTGTTAAAGTTATCAAGAGCTGCCCACACCTGCATACCATTTGCATGCGCTGTATCTACATAACCCTGTGTGGCAAAAGACTCTATGCTTCCCTCATTGTCACTAAGAGAAAACCATGTTGGTGATATTACATTAAGTCCGGATGTATTTGAAATAGCTGATGAAAGTGTGTCATTACCTGCCTTACCGCCTATCGAATGCCATACCAGATTGACCTTGCCATCAAGATGAACAGATGTATATTCAGGTTCTGCATAATCAGACGGAGCCAGAAGATCAACTGTCTGGATGTTTTCAAGGAACTTGTTCTCAACATAGCCTATATAGCCATCAGGACTGACAACCTTGGACCAGTCCTCAAGTTTTTCAAGAAGTACGACTGTATCACCCTTTTCAAGTCCGACAAGGATCTCACTTTTTACACCGCCTCTAAGTCTGAGCTTGGTGCTTTTTTTGATGACAGCGCGGATTTCCTGATCGAACTGCGTATACATTGTGATATGGTTTGGATCCGTATAAGCTGTGTAGTTAAAATTGGTATATTTTTTTACATAATCTATGGCAACATAAAGGGTATCATTGTCATAAACTGCTGCCTTATATCCAAGATCTTCAGAGGACCCGTCTGTAGATGATGTGGTAGTAGAGTCTACACCGACTGTTATTATGGCACTTGGGGTTGTATATACAAGGATTCCTTCCTCCTGGCCGTAATAGAAGCGGTCGTTTAGAATATTCTGAACATCAGAAAAAGTCATATAATAAACGCCGTCGATCAGTCTTGCATGAAGATCTGACTTTTCATTTTGGAGAATTATCGGAACATCATTTTCATCTTCTATTCCGAAATAGCTCTTAGTATCTGCCTGCTCATTGCTGTAAGAATACTTGTCATACAAATACTTACCTGCATATCCTCCCCCGAGGACAAGTATCAGGACTACGATTACAACTACAGGTATTACCTTATGTTTCATAAATAACCTCATGTCGCGAGCAAATCTAGTGACTAATGGTCCAAATTGGCGGAGCTCGCGGCACCAATCCGGGTTTGAAAATGGAAGATTTTCAAACTTTTCAATTCCCTCAGATTCATATATTTTTGACCGGGTACTATTTTACCACAATACTTGGTGTAGTGCCATCTATAGCAGCACTCCGCTTTATCATTGCCATATCAGCGGCTCTGCAATATAAAAACCGGCTCCTTGATCTGCGATCAAGGAGCCAGGCATTTTGGCTTAGCGACGGGTATTCATATATGCAAGCGGCGGGATCCTCTTGTTAATTATGTTTATTTGTCGCGTTTTTTATTACAAGGTTATATCTGCGCCAAAAGGCATCCGTGATATAAATCGCAGATAAGTGGCAATGGGCGTCTCCTTGATATATCTTTCAAAAAGGCGGTTGCTTCCCCTTGTTCTAAAAGTTGCCATATTCACTTATGAGATGCCATCCCGTATCCTTTAGTCAAAATAGCTTGAAATCCTGTAGCGAGATGCTACTACTGATTGCCGGTATCTGTATATACGATCAAGCAGCTGTCTTCTATATTGCAAAATGGGATAAAACCTTTATGCCATAATTTAAAGAAATGCAGCTCTTAACAACAGATACGACAAGTATGATCATTTCAGACTTAGTACGTTGTTTAATAAAAAAATGTTTTTTGTTATTACTTTTCAAAAATGGGTAATCCCTCAGACTAATATGTCTGTAAGGCGTTCTGACTGATGCAGAACTGATTACGATATTCTAGAAAACATGTCCCCTTCCCGGATAAATATTTGGGAAAGACATCTCACGAGTAAACATTATAATTCATAGGAATGCTTTTCGCAAGTCCCCTTTTAATAAAATCTTTTTTATTTTTTGGGAAATACTCTCTTAAATTTAGGGCTTTAGACCGATACATATATTGACATTGCGCAGAGTATACTTTAGTATCAGTGTAATCAATTTTTACAGCTAAGTATTCAAGGATGAAATAACAAAAGCAGGAGGTAAGTTTATGAAAATTGAGAAGGTGAATGATCACCAGATCCGTTGCACACTTACCAGAGAGGATCTAACAAAAAGACAGCTCAAAGTCAGCGAGCTTGCTTATGGTACAGATAAAGCACGTGAACTTTTTCAGGAAATGATGCATCAGGCCAACACTCGTTTTGGTTTTAATGCAGAAGATGTTCCGCTTATGATAGAAGCTATTCCTGTTAACTCAGAGTGTATTATTTTGGTTATCACTAAGTCAGAAGATCCCGAAGAACTAGATACACGTTTTTCAGAATTTGGTCCTTCTGTGCAGGATGATAATGCGTCCTATGAAAAAGGTAATATTGACTTCTCTGAGAATACAGAAAACAACGAAGACGAAGAGGTTATGGATCTGTTCCATCGTCTCCAGGACGGCGACTTCTCAGGTTTCCTTGATGGAGTAACCAATCACGAGTCCAAGAGGCTTAAAACAGGACATAATGCCGCTATTAGAAGAGCTTCCAGAAGCAGCGAGAATTCTTTCTGCTGTTTTAAGCTCGGATCCATGCATGATGTTTTGAAATTGCCAGCTCTTCTTCCTCCGGGATTCCACAGCCGTAACACCTTATTCCGTAACGAAGACGAAGGCGGATACCTTCTGTGCATATATGGCAATCAGAATGATAAGAGATTCAACAACCTTTGCAATCTCTTTGGTGAATACGCCAAGATGGAAGATACCGGCACCTACAGCGCCGACTTCCTCGAAGAACATTATCCGGTCGTTATAGCTGACAGAGCCCTCCAAAAGCTCGCAGCAGCCAACTAAATGATCTTAAAAAGCATAAACTCATCGGTAGAATTTCTATCGATGAGTTTTTTATAACCTTCCAACTATATCAGTGCAGTATCACCAACCTATTAGCATCTTGTTCCTTAAAAACAGCCCCTGCGCATAACGCAGGGGCCGTTGTCTTATTTTTATTCGTTAGTAGAATCGTACATTGAAACGAGTCTTTCAAGATATGCAAGGTGATCCTTAGCATTCTGAGCGTTCTCAGCGTACATTCTGTCAGCATTAGCAGGATTACTCTTCTTCAGTGACATGTAGCGAACCTCACCATCAAGGAATTCCTGATAGTTTTCAGGCTTTGTATTCTTGAAGTCGAGTGTGAACTTCTTGCCCTGTGCTGCAGGATTGTATCTGAAGAGGTTCCAGTAACCGCATTCTACGGCTCTCTTCTCCTCTGTCATACATCCTGTCATACCGCCGTTAACCTTGATACCATGGTTGATACAAGGAGCATATGCGATGATAAGTGAAGGACCCGGATAAGCCTCAGCCTCTCTTATAGCATCGATAGTCTGCTTCATGTTAGCACCCATAGCAATCTGTGCTACATATACGTAGCCATAGCTCATAGCGATAGATGCAAGGTCTTTCTGCTTGATAGCCTTACCACCTGCAGCGAACTGTGCAACGGCGCCAACAGGAGTAGCCTTAGAAGCCTGTCCACCTGTGTTGGAGTAAACCTCAGTGTTGACAACAAGAACGTTTACATCCTTACCGGAAGCAAGTACGTGGTCAAGACCACCAAATCCGATATCGAATGCCCATCCGTCACCACCGAAGATCCACTGTGACTTCTTAGCAGCAAAGTCTGCATTCTTCTTGATGAATGTTGCAGCTTCGGAATTATCACCGGCAAGTGCTGCGATCATCTCTTCAGTTGCAGCTGTATTAGTAGCACCATCATTAAATGTATCGAGATACTTCTTGACTGCTGCATTGTCAGAGAGCTTCTCAGCCTGTTCCTTAACTTCGTCTCGAAGTGCATTCTGAGCAAGGAGCATACCAAAACCGAACTCAGCATTGTCTTCGAACAATGAGTTATCCCATGCAGGACCATGACCTTTTTCATTTACTGTATAAGGTGTAGAAGGTGAGGAGTTACCCCAGATAGAGGTACATCCTGTAGCATTAGCTACATACATTCTGTCACCAAACAGCTGTGTTACAAGCTTGATATAAGGTGTCTCACCGCAGCCTGCGCAAGCGCCTGAGAACTCAAGGAGAGGTTTCAGGAACTGTGATCCCTTAATAGTAGCTGAGTTGAACTTCTCAACAACTTCTGTCTTAGTAGGAAGTGTTACAGCATAGTTGAAGCCTTCCTGCTGCCACTCGTTCTTAGCAAGCGCACCCATAACAAGAGTAACTTTCTCCTGCATATTGCCAGGACATACATTTGCACAAGAACCGCAACCTGTACAGTCAAGAGCTGATACTGTGATACCGAACTTGTATCCGTCCATACCCTTGAGATCTACAAGCTTCATATCCTTAGGAGCATTAGCAGCTTCATCAGCTGTCATAGCTACAGGACGGATTGCTGCATGAGGACATACGAGTGAACAGAATGTACACTGTATACACTTCTCAGGATTCCATTCAGGAACATTTACAGCAATACCACGCTTCTCATATGCAGATGATCCGGAAGGTGTAGAACCATCAGTATAAGGAGCTACATCTGAAACCTTAAGGTTATTACCTTCCTGAGCATTAACCTTAGCCTGGATATTATTAACAAAGTCGATAACATCTTTGCGGTCACCCTTGGCTACTGTGAAGTCAAGACCTTCATCCTGTCCATCTTTCCAGGATTCAGGGATCTCAACCTTGATAAGGTTCTTAGGATCTGCACCGGCATCAATAGCCTTCCAGTTCTTCTCAACGACATCCTGACCTTTACGTCCGTATGTCTTCTGAGCAGCGTCCTTCATGAATTTAAGAGCGTCTTCCTTAGGAATGATCTCTGTAATTGTGAAGAATGCAGACTGAAGGATTGTATTGATCCTTGTAGGTCCCATTCCAACTTCAACACCGATCTTTGAACCATTCATGATGTAGAAGTTGATCTTGTGATCATAAATATATTTCTTAACCTGTCCAGGAATTTCTTTTTCCAGATCTTCTACAGACCATGGGCAGTTAAGAAGGAATGAACCGCCATCAACGATTTCCTGTACCATGTTGAACTTACGGATATAGGAAGGATTGTGGCAAGCTACGAAGTTTGCTGTCTTGATCAGGTATGTTGACTTGATAGGCTTCTTACCAAATCTAAGGTGAGACATGGTAACACCACCGGACTTCTTGGAGTCATAGTCAAAATATGCCTGAGCATACATGTCTGTGTTATCACCGATGATCTTGATGGAGTTCTTGTTAGCACCTACAGTACCGTCAGCACCAAGGCCCCAGAACTTACAGTTGGTTGTTCCTTCAGGTGTTGTAACGAGAGGAGCACCAGCATCAAGTGAAAGGTTAGTAACATCATCAGTAATACCGATTGTGAATTCAGGCTTAGAATCGTTGTGGAATACAGCAACGATCTGGTTTGGAGTTGTATCCTTTGATCCAAGACCATAACGGCCGCAGAATACAGGAACAGCTTCAAACTTTGTGCCCTTAAGAGATGCGATAACATCAAGAGCAAGAGGCTCATGAAGTGATCCGGGCTCTTTAGTTCTGTCGAGAACTTCGATCTTCTTAACAGAAGCAGGAAGTGCATCAACCAGGGCCTTAGCGCAGAATGGACGGTAAAGTCTTACCTTAACTACGCCGACCTTTTCGCCTTTAGCTTCAAGGTAATCGATTGTCTCTTCGATTGTATCGTTAACTGAACCCATCGCTACGATTACAGTTTCAGCATCAGCTGCACCATAATAGTTGAAGAGCTTATAGTCAGTACCGATCTTAGCATTAACCTTATCCATGTATTTCTGAACGATGTCAGGAATAGCTGTATAAGCGTTATTGCATGATTCTCTTGTCTGGAAGAAGATATCAGGGTTCTGAGCTGAGCCCATCTGACGAGGGTGATTAGGATTGAGTGCATTCTTCTTGAAATCGTCGATTGCATCGAAAGGAGCAAGATCTTTAAGATCCTCATCACTCCAAACCTCGATCTTCTGGATTTCATGGGATGTACGGAAACCATCAAAGAAGTTAATGAAAGGAAGTTTTCCTTCAAGTGCTGCGCAATAAGCAACAGGAGTAAGATCCATAACTTCCTGAACTGAAGATTCACAAAGCATTGCAGCACCGGTCTGACGGCATGCATATACGTCGGAATGATCTCCAAAAATGTTCAGTGCGTGTGAAGCTACGCAACGAGCTGATACGTTGAAAACACCGGGGAGACGCTCACCAGCAACCTTATAAAGATCAGGGATCATCAACAAAAGACCCTGAGATGCTGTATAAGTCGATGTGAGGGCACCGGCTACAAGTGATCCGTGAACAGCGCCGGCTGCGCCGCTCTCTGCCTGCATTTCTGTAATCTGTACTGTACGTCCGAAGATGTTCTTCTTTCCTGCAGTTGCCCATTCATCTACATGCTCAGGCATAACAGATGATGGTGTGATCGGGTACATGGCAGCAACTTCAGTATAAGCATATGATGCATATGCAGCAGCTTCATTGCCGTCCATGGTTTTCATGTTTCTTGCCATTATTTTTCCTCCTACCTTATTTTTACAATACAGATCCGGTATGTTGATCTGTATCTACAGTTTCCGGAAATGAGAAAATTTTATAGTAAAAAATTCCACATTTCTATGCAAATTAACTGATACAACGATTTGTGCAAAAATCATTTTGCCTGAAATGAGCACAAAAATAGACGTTAATATCATATATTACTGCAAATATCATAGTAACATTTGACCCAGCCAATGTCAACGTCGGTGATTATTAACAATTCTTAAACTTTTATAATGTATCTATATGTGCAATATCTATAAGGATTATTTGCAGCATCATTAGCCTGCGCTAACAAACTTGCTAAATTCATAATTTTGATATACTATTATGATTGCAACAAAGTAAATAATGAGAAGGCAAACTCATTAGTAATTATTACTTATTCATTCGTAAGGAAGGAGATTTTACTATGGCATACGTTATTAGTGATTCTTGCATCAGCTGCGGTTCATGTGCTGCTCAGTGCCCTGTTTCAGCTATTTCTCAGGGAGCTTCTCAGTACGAGATCGATCCTAACACATGTATCGACTGCGGTTCTTGCGCAGCTCAGTGCCCTGTTTCAGCTATTTCTCAGGGATAATTCAATTTAATTTTATCTTTGATAAAATCCGGATTGGATTATAATCAAAACTGATCGATAATAATTTGAACTAAACAGGTAAGCATTTTGCTTACCTGTTTTTTTATCGGTCTTTTTTACAAAATCGAAACAATATTTTCAGATAAAAAAAGCGGATTGTAAACTCACTACAATCCGCCAAAAAACTTGATGTATGTTAACATATTGTTTTAATCCATCAATTCTTAATTCTTTTATATCTTTGTCTGAATCCTTACGGGTAATAATCGTTCTCTTTTATTACGACTTATAAATCTTATCTGCCTTTTAATGCCTCTCCAGATTTGCAAACTTTGTAAACTGAGGCATCCAGAGAAGTTCAACCGTTCCGATAGGGCCATTTCTCTGTTTAGCTATGATGATCTCTGCGATACCTTTTTTCTCAGTATCATGGTTATAGTAATCATCACGATAGATGAACATAACCATATCCGCATCCTGCTCGATAGCTCCGGATTCTCGAAGGTCAGATAGCATGGGTCTGTGATCAGGTCTCTGCTCTACAGCTCGCGACAGCTGTGACAGTGCAACAACAGGAACATTGATCTCTCTGGCAAGAGCTTTAAGTGATCTTGATATATCTGAAATCTCCTGCTGTCTTGATTCCGATCCTCTTGTTCCACCTCCTGACATGAGCTGTAAATAGTCAATGAATATAATTCCAAGATTATGCTCCATCTTGTACTTACGGCATTTGGATCTCATCTCTTGTACAGATATACCAGGAGTATCATCGATTATGAGATTAGAACCACCTATAAGATCAGCACTGTCAATAAGAGCTTCCCAATCTCCGTCAGACATCTTACCTGTTCTAAGATTCTGAGCTTCGACATGGGATTCCATGGCAAAAAGTCTGTTTACAAGCTGTTCTTTACTCATCTCCAGCGAGAATATAGCTGCAGTAACATTATTTCTAAAAGCCATATATTCTGCAATATTAAGTGCAAAAGCTGTCTTACCCATTGAAGGTCTTGCCGCTATAAGGATAAGATCCGATGGTTGAAATCCCGAAGTATCATAGTCAAGATCTGTAAATCCTGTTGCGATACCTGTAACTGTTCCAGTATTACGGCTTGCAGTTGCTATCTTATTAAGGGCATTGACAACAATCTGCCTGATTGGAACGAACTCTCCGCTGTCCCTTCTTTGCGTTACATTAAAAACGTCTTTCTCGACATTATTAAGAATAGTTTCCAGATTATCTGTTCCTGCGTAGCAGTTACTTGATGTCTCTTCGCACACCTTGATAAGCTTTCGAAGTGTAGACTTCTCTGCAACTATCTGTGCATAATACTTGACGTTGGCCGAAGTCGGAACCGCTGCTACAAGATTGACAATATACTCAGTTGAAGCGTACTCCGGTGGAACATTCTTGTCCTTGAGCCTTTCCTGAAGTGTTACCTGGTCAACAGGTCTTCCCTCTTTATTAAGTTCTACACATGCATCAAAAAAGGTTCCAAGCTGGCGATCATAGAAATCTTCACCCGTTATGTACTCGGTTGCAACTTCTATCGCCTCCCTGTCCATAAGCATAGCGCCTACAACAGACTGCTCTGCCTCACGGCTTTGCGGAGGAACCCTTTTGACCATAAACTGTTCGTCTGCCATAATTATCCTTTGATCCGGGAATTAGTTTTGTCGTAAACTTAAGCTTCTGTTACAGATACTCTGATCTTAGCTGTTACCTGTGGATGAAGCTTTACAGGGATCTCATAAGTTCCACATGCCTTGATAGGTTCTGAGAGAACAAGTTTCTTTTTGTCTATATCAAAACCAAACTGAGTTTTTGCTGCCTGAGCGATTTCCTTAGTAGAAACTGATCCGAATACTTTACCACCTTCTCCTGTTTTGATAGTAACCTTGATCAGTTCCTTCTCGATTTTTTCTCCAAATGCCTTAGCATCTTCAAGCTTCTCCTCTGCTACCTTGGCATCATGTTTCTGCTCAGCCTTAAGTCTTGCAAGATTTGCATTGGTTGCTTCTACTCCAAGCTTTTGCTTAAAGAGCATATTGTTAGCATATCCGTCACTTACTTTTACAATATCTCCCTTTTTTCCAAGAGCTTTAACATCTTCCAAAAGAATTACTTTCATTTAAGTTCACCTTCCTCAATCATTGTATCTATTGTTTTCTTGATAATTCCTATAGCTTCTGTAACTGTCATGCCTTCCATCTGGCATCCGGCCATAGTCATATGACCACCACCGCCAAGTCTCTCCATAACAAGCTGAACGTTGACTTCATCAATCGATCTTGCACTTACATATACCATATTCTGATATTCAGTACATACAAAGCTAGCCCTGATTCCCTTTATATTAAGAAGTTCATTGGCAGCCTGAGCTCCGATGATAGTAGGACTTACAATATCTTCACTGTTACATATGGATATTGCATAGGCTCCTTTATAGATCTCAGCCTGGCTGACTGCATCTGCTTTGGTCTTGTATTCATTGGCGTCTTCTCTAAAGAGTTTTCTGACTCTGGTAACATCAGCACCGTTACGACGAAGGAATGCTGCAGCCTCAAAGGTTCTGACACCGGTTTTTTGCATAAAGTTATTGGTATCAACCATGATACCGGAATACATGCTGTCTGCTTCTTCGGTGTTGACTTTTACGTTCTCACCGATATACTGAAGTATCTCAGATACCATCTCACATGTCGATGAAGCATAAGGCTCAACATATGAAAGAGTTGCATTCTCTATAGTCTCTGTTCCCTGTCTGTGATGATCCAGCACTACTATATTCTTACAAAATCTAAGAAGCTCAGGACATTCTGTGATAGACGGCTTATTGACATCTACAACAACCAGAACTACATTGCCGCTAGCCATATCAATCGCAGTCTGAGAGCCTATGATCATATCATCTTCATATTCCGGATTGTTCTTAAAAAGATCTACCAGAGGCTGCATGGATTTGGTCACATCATTAAGAACTATATGACATTTTCTATCAAGATACTTACTGATCCTGTTAATACCAACAGAAGCTCCAAAGCTATCTACATCGCCAAGTCTGTGACCCATGACAAGTACTGTATCATTAGCTGTGATGATCTCCTTTAGAGCATGTGCCTTAACTCTGGCTTTAACTCTTGTATTCTTCTCAATCTGCTGACTCTTACCGCCATAATAGATGGTATTATCAGGAGTCTTGACTACAGCCTGATCGCCGCCTCTACCAAGAGCCAGATCTATAGCATTACGGGCAAATTCATAGTTCTGCGAATATGATAGACCATCTATACCCATACCTATACTGAGGGTAACAGCCATCTCATTACCTATATTGACTGTCTTGACCTCTTCAAGTATGTCAAATCTGGCTTCCTGCATCACCTTGCAATACCTCTTGGGCATTACAACAAAATATTTATCCTTCTCAGTCTTACGCACTATTCCGTTACAACTTGCAACATATTTATTGATCTTACGATCTATAAGTGCGATAAGAAGTGACCTTCGAACCTCTTCTACACTTTCAAGTGCCTCTTCATAGTTATCAAGGTAGATAAGACCTGCAGCCATAGACTGGTCATCGACTTCCTGAACAGCAAGACGAAGTGCTGTCTGATCAAAAAGGTATACTATGATAAGATATCCGTCATAGCTTCCGGCTTCAATGATATCACTGTTACTTGCCATCTCTTCAAGAGATATTTTGCGCATTCTAAGAGAATAGTAGTTATTTTCATATTCAAGATCATACTGGACTTCCTCATCATCCATAGCCGGAAACTTATCGGCTGTAACTGATGGGAAAACAGCAGTTATCTGCTTATGAAAATTCTTTTTCTCATGAACAGTCTTCTCAAATGCAATATTAGACCAAATAACTTTGCCTGTATCGTCCAAAAGACAGCTTGGCAGATCCATCTCTCTAAGTAAAGTCTTCTGAATCTGTCCATACTGCGTAGCAAAGCTAATAAGCTCATTGATAACAATAGGCCGGGTCATAAAATACATAAGAAAAACAATTACGGTATATAAAATAGTGAAAATCGTAAGGATAATCCCTGCCTGAATGCCACCAAACAAAAACACAAGAAATGTGACAAGAATTAATATAATATCCAGGTAAAGAAATGTCGTTAGAAAAGTACGCAGACGTCCCTTTAATCTGATTCTATTTTTCTTCATTTGAATAACCCTCCACGGCTCCTATAAAATGGATTATAACATTTATTGTAAGAGCCTGCCACCTGACGATACAGTAATTTTAATATAGGCATTAAAAACCTTATGAATATAGCTAAGGCTACCGGTTTTAATATCTTTAACTCAAACTTCGCACTTGCCAAACATACGCCACCATCTGAGGCAGAGCCCGATGCAGCCCGTTTATAATACATTTTCGTATCTTGAAGGTGTTATAATTCAAGGACATAGAAATACATCCATGTATTTCTATACATGTCTAGTTACATCCTGTAACCGGGCAAGATATCTGGATTTTTATATTCTAGGGTCCAAACTCGCTTCGCTCAAACAGGTGGACCCTAAGAAGAATATAAAGATCCAGATATCTTGCTCCTGAATTTAATAACACCTTCAAAAGATACGAAAATGTATTATAAACGGGCCGCATCGGCTCTGCCTCAAAGGGTGGCGTATGTTTGGCAAGTGCGAAGTTGGAACATTAAAGTTAAATGGATATAAATAAATAATGTTGGGTAAAAAATGATTAGAAATCCTCAGCTTTGTCAGATATGATTTTAGTGTATTTAAGATCACATACGAAAAACATATATAAGTTTGTAATAATTGATGATAAAAAAGAAGGAGTGCATAAATGTACAAGGCAGATGAAAAAAGATACGACAAGATGAAGTATTTAAGATGCGGTAAAAGCGGTCTGTTTCTTCCGAGGGTGTCTCTGGGATTGTGGCATAATTTTGGGTCAGTAGATAAGTTTGAGAACATGTTGGATATGGTTCATACAGCATTCGATAATGGTATCACTCATTTTGACCTTGCAAATAACTATGGACCTGTATACGGCTCTGCAGAAGAGAACTTTGGAAGGATCCTTGATAAGGATATGCGTCCTTATAGAGATGAGATGGTCATATCTACTAAGGCCGGCTATGATATGTGGCCGGGACCGTATGGTGATCACGGATCAAGAAAATATCTTATGGCAAGTATTGATCAGTCCCTTAAGAGGATGAATCTTGACTATGTAGATATCTTCTATCATCATAGACCTGATCCTGATACACCGCTTGAAGAAACTATGGAAGCTTTGTCTGATATCGTAAGATCAGGTAAGGCTCTATATGTAGGAATATCCAATTATAATTCTGAGCAGATGAAGGCTGCAGCCAAGATCCTTAGAGAGAATCATACACCTCTTCTTATAAATCAGGTTGTCTATAACATGTTCAATCGCTGGACAGAAGATGACAAGCTTCAGGATACCTGTAAGGAAGTGGGAGCCGGTATGATATGTTTCTCACCACTTGCTCAGGGCCTTCTGACAGACAGATATCTTAATGGAATCCCGGAGGATAGCAGAGCCAAGCGCAATCACTTCCTTCACGAAGATCAGATAACCGATGAAGTTATTGATAAGGTCAGAAAGCTTAAAGAGATCGCAGAAGGAAGAGGACAGACTCTTGCGGAGATGGCACTGTCCTGGATTCTTAGAAGAGACAAGGTTACATCAGTACTTGTAGGTGCCAGCAGACCTTCCCAGATCCTAGACAACATCAAGATGATCGAACACCTTGAGTTTACTGACGACGAACTTGATGCGATCGACAAGATTTTGAAATAAATATTACTAAAACTTCCTACGCGGACGGGCCGGCATCCCCAAAGTCTTTACAGGGGCAGGCAGTATATATATAAAGAGGTTGAAGATTCGTTCTTCAACCTCTTTTGCCTACGAGGAAATATGTATGTGGCCCTTAGCGATCCGGCATGATCTTTTTGGGGCTTTATTCTACAGTTACTGTTATTGAGTCACCGATACTGCCTGTTCCGATGAGACCGAATTCAGCAGACTGACCATTTTCTAAGTGAGTATTCCATGAAAGAGGAGTTATTACGTAGTAGTCGCCTTCTTCGGTGATATTTACGCACCAGCTTGAATCGATGTTAACCTGATCTTTTCTGATCTTAACTGTCCATCCGTCTACAGCTGCGCCTGTGTTGTTAGTTACCTTGAAGTTTACAAGATATCCGGTACCCCAGCTGTTTATTGTATATGTTACATCCTTGCCTTCTGTAGTGGAAGGATTCTCAGGCTGCTGAGGCTGGTCAGGATTCTCGGGCTGCTCTGGCTGGTCAGGATTCTCGGGCTGCTCTGGCTGATCAGGGGTTTCAGGCTGCTGAGGCTGATCAGGATTTTCTGGCTGATCAGGATTCTCAGGCTGATCTGGTGTATGGTTAGGATTAGCCATTACTTTGAAGGAGTTAAGATCAACAGGATTACCGACAGCTACAAGATATATGTCATGTGTGCCTGAAAGGTCATTGCTGATCTTGGTTGCTACATCTTTGAAAGATCTGCTTGTTACAGTGATAGTTGCAATAGGAGCTGAGTCAAGGCTGTCAACATATATAGCGATAGATGTCTTAGGCTTTGAAGCCTGAGCATTTGCAAATACTCCGCTGATACCATTTGTAAAGTCTGCATTTCTAACAACTACATATCCACCAGCATTGATTGTCTGATATGTTACGTCATTTGATGTCTGAACTGTGGCATCCTTGGACTCGATATTCTCAGCTTCAACTCCTGAGTAGATATCTACAGGAGTAGTAGGCTGTTCGGGCTGCTCAGGATTCTCTGGCTGTTCAGGCTGTTCTGGCTGTTCAGGATTCTCAGGCTGCTCAGGAGTCTGATGAGCAGGAAGGACCTTGAAAGAGTCAAGATCTACTGTATGACCGTTAGCTACAAGATAGAGGTCATGTGTGCCTGTAAGATCTGATGTAAGCTTGACACCTGATTCCTTGAATGAAGCACCTGTTACATTGATCTTAGCAATAGGAGCTGAGTCAAGGCTGTCAACATATACATCGAGAGATACCTTAGGCTTTGAAGCTCTTGCTGTTGCAAGGATACCGCTGATACCATTAGAAAGATCTACATTTTTTATAACGATATAACCATTTACTCTGATGGCCTGATATGTTACACCATCAGCAGACAGTACTACTGCAGCATTGGCCTGTGTAGCATTCTCAGCTTCAACTCCTGCGTAAGCATCTACAGAAGCTGCAGGCTGCTCAGGTTGTGTGGGCTGATCAGGGTTCTCAGGCTGTGTGGGATCTTCCGGAGTCTCTACATCAGTAAGAGGTGCTGCGGACCAGCTATCTATAGATACATTACCTACAGAACCTACGAATGTGATAGTCTCGTTATCGCCTACAAGATTCTTTACATTAGCTGTAAATGTCTGGTACTCACCATCTGTACTCTTTAACTTGATGTTACCAAGAGATTCACCGCTTGCATCTCCTTTTCTTACCTCGATAACGCTCATTCCTTCACTTTTAGCTGTTATAGTGATGGATGCAAGGCCTGATGAGAAGTCACAAGTCTTAACTGTGAAGTAGTCGCCCTTTTCAATGCCTGATACAACTTTTCTTCCGTCAGCTTCTGTTACAATATCTACGCCTGACGAGCCGAAATTAACCTCGGCTTCTACACCATTATATGGATGCATATGTGGAGCGGCGTTTGATTGAAGCGCCGGTGCGGTACTAAGACCTGCAGCCAGCATCATAGATAATACTACAGGGAATTTTCTTTTCATTTATAAGTCTCCTTTGTCAATAATGTTTGTAGTAATAATTTCGAAATTATTTCTCACATGCAATGCGATTGTAACATTCATGTAACATTATAACAATCTAATTATTGCTTATTTACAATTGCGTAAAAAAGTTCAAATTCAGATGGTCATATATTGCTATTTCTTATTGAATTATAAGTGTTTAAGTATACAATTAGTATACTTTTAAAAATAAATTAAATAACGTAATAATTCTTAAAAATTGCTATTTTCTACTCATGTCTTGCGAATCATAAATTCATATTCGATTTTGAGCAAGCTTAAATCGAAATGACTTTTGATCCTTACGTCATATTATTGGAGCAGGAATAAAATGCCGATATTAAGGTGAAAACTTAAAAATGTGTGGTAGAATATAAGAAAACGTTTTTCTATAGGCAGGTGTAAAGTGGTATCTATCAAAGATGTTGCAAAAGAGGCAGGTGTTGCCATTTCTACAGTATCCAAGGTACTGAACAATTATCCTAATGTTAGTGAAGATACTAAAGCTAAGGTTATGGAGGTTGTGAATAGACTTGGCTTTGTTCCTAATACAGTTGCTGCTACATTATCTTCCAAGAATTCAGGAAGAGTAGCCCTACTTATTAAACTCAATGTTGAGACTCAGGCTATCGATGAGATAGACATGCAGTATATAGCCGGCGCGATCAGCAAGGCAAGAGAGCTTCAGATGGACGTTATCACTATCTTTTTTAGCATGATAGAGAATATGTCACTTGAAGAGATGACCAGATACTTTGTATCCCAGAGTATCAAAGGAATCATAATATATGGCATGTCCAAAGAGGACAAAGTTCTAAGACAGCTTATAGAAGGTGATACATTTAAGACCGTAGTAATCGACGTTCCTTATGTAGGAACATCCACCTCCTGTGTAAGCGTCGATCAGGCAAGAGCCCAGTATGATGTTGCCAAGAAGACTATTAAAGAGAATAACTGCAAGAAGGTTCTCTATATAGCAGGAACCAGAGACGGCTATGTGACAGATGCCCGTCTTGAAGGTATAAGGAAACTCAAAGAAGAGCTGGGACTTCAGGTTCTTATTAGGAACGGGAACTTCTCAGAACTTCAGGCAAGAAAACTTACACTTAAATATGGAAAAAACAAGGACTGCGTAGTCTGTGCATCAGATCTTATGGCAATAGGAGCTATGAAAGCTCTTATAGATATGGATATATTCAGACCTGTATGCGGATTTGACGGTATAGTCCTTATGGGATATGTAGGCAAGCAGATGAATACAGTGCGTCAGAACTTTGCAGCCATATCCTCAAGAGCGGTAGAAGAGATGCAGAGGCTTCTGGACGGCGAAGAAGGTACAGAAGTTACTATGCCACATGAGCTTGTAAGGCTCAAATATGAAGAGATAATAAGATAATATCAGAAAATAAAAATCAGGCTTGCGGAAAACGTTTTCTTATGGTATTGTAATATCACAAGGGCAGAAAACGTTTTCTCTTCTCGCATGATTTTCTGCCCGCTTGATTCAAAACTAATGTGCCGGCAAGGGTCGGCGATTTAAGTTCCTGAGATAGGAAAGGAGTTATTTATGTCAACAAACATGCAACGTGATATCCTTGTTCTTAATCTTGAAGAGCAGATGGAGAGAAGTGCAGACAGACAGTTCGATAAGTCTTTTGCAGACTGCACAGACAAAGAGGCTTACTATGTGCTTTTGGATGTTACCAATGAGCTTATGCGCGTGGCTGAGCCTATAGTCGGAGAGAAGAAGATCTACTATATCTCTATGGAGTTTCTTATTGGTAAGCTTCTGTCCAACAACCTTATAAACCTTCGTGTATATGACAAGGTCAATCAGATACTTCGTAAGAATGGCAAGAAGCTTGCTGATATTGAAGAGTACGAACCGGAACCATCTCTTGGTAACGGCGGACTTGGACGTCTTGCTGCATGTTTTCTTGATTCTATCGCAACACTCAAACTTCCGGGAGAAGGAATCGGTCTTAACTACCACTACGGTCTTTTTAAACAGGTATTTGAGAAGAACCTTCAGACAGCTCAGAAGGATCAGTGGCAGGAGAACAAGTCCTGGCTTGAGAAGACAGATACAACCTTTGATGTAAACTTTGGTGACAAGAAAGTTACATCAAGACTTTATAACCTCTATGTATGTGGTTATGATTCAGGTATCAACAAGCTTCGCCTTTTCGATATCGAGACAGTTGATGAGAAGCTCGTTAAGAAGGGTATCAATTTTGATAAGACCAAGATTGAGAAGAACCTTACTCTTTTCCTGTATCCGGATGATTCTGATGAAGCAGGTAACCTCCTTAGAATATATCAGGAGTATTTCCTTGTAAGCAATGCAGCTCAGCTTATCTTACATGAGATGAAGGAGCGTCAGTATGATCTTCACAAGCTCTATGATCATGCTGTTATCCAGATCAATGATACACATCCTACTATGATCATCCCTGAACTTATCAGGATCCTTGTAGAAGAGAAGGCATTCTCTATGGATGATGCTATCAAGGTTGTATCTAAGACCTGCGCTTATACTAACCATACTATCCTTGCAGAGGCTCTTGAGACATGGCCGCTTGCTTATCTTGAGAAGGTAGTGCCTCAGCTTGTTCCTTATATCAAGGAACTTGATAAGAGAGTAAGAGCCAAGGTTAAGAACAAGAACGTTCAGATCATTGATAAGGACAAGAAAGTCCACATGGCTTTCATTGACATACATTATGGATTCTCTGTAAACGGTGTTGCAGCTATCCATACAGACATCCTTAAGAATACTGAGCTTAACGATTTCTACAAGCTCTACCCTGAGAAGTTCAACAATAAGACCAATGGTATCACTTTCAGAAGATGGCTCCTTTCTTGTAACCATCCTCTTGCAGATCTCATCGCTGATACTATCGGTGATGGATACAAGAAGGATGCTACTCGTCTTGAAGATCTCCTGTCTCATGAGAAGGACGAGGGATTCCTTGATCGCCTTGATGCCATCAAACAGGAGAAGAAAAAAGACCTTGCCGCTTACCTTGAAAAGCATGAAGGTGTACAGGTTGATCCTACATCTATTTATGATATTCAGGTTAAGAGACTTCATGAGTACAAGCGTCAGCAGATGAATGCTCTTTATATCATTCATAAGTACCTTGAGATCAAGAATGGCAAGAAGCCTGTAAGACCTCTTACATTCATCTTCGGAGCTAAGGCTGCACCTGCTTATGTTATAGCCAAGGATATTATCCACCTTCTTCTGTGCCTGCAGGAGATCGTTAATAATGATCCTGATGTAAGCCCATACATGAAGGTTGTATTCGTTGAGAACTACAACGTAACCTATGCTGAACACCTTATCCCGGCAGCAGATGTATCCGAGCAGATCTCACTTGCAAGTAAGGAAGCTTCAGGAACATCCAACATGAAGTTCATGTTAAATGGTGCTGTAACACTTGGTACAGATGACGGTGCCAATGTTGAGATACATGATCTTGTAGGCGATGACAACATCTATATCTTTGGTATAGATTCTGATACAGTCATTAAGCACTACAAGAAGGCTGACTATGTATCCAAGAAGTATTATGAGAAGAGCCCGGTTATCAAAGAGGCTGTAGATTTCATTGTAAGCAAGCAGTGCCTTAAGGTTGGTAAGAAAGAGAACCTTACAAGACTTTATAACGAGCTCCTTAATAAGGACTGGTTCATGACCCTTATCGATCTTGAATCCTATATCGAAGCAAAGGACAGAATCTTTGCAGACTATGAAGATCGTAATAAGTGGAAGCACATGATGCTTGTAAATATCGCTAAGGCAGGATATTTTTCATCAGACCGTACTATCATGGAATACAACAAGGATATCTGGAAACTTCAAAGAGCAGACTGATATAAATAATTACAGGGAACTTCCTAGCGGAGGTTCCCTTTTTTGAGCGTGCGCCGCCTGGCACATATATACAAGATATATTTTTTATTTCGTTAATTATTGTATTGGTGATATACTATATTAAGACACGTTTAATCTGTCCGTAGGACGCTTCTTTCAAATGATCAGGGGGCAAATATGAGCGATAAGATGAGACTTGTAACTCGTAGTGACTTTGATGGTCTGGTTTGTGCAATGATCCTCAGGGAGTGTGACTTGATTGAAGACATTAAGTTCGTGCATCCCAAAGACGTACAGGATGGCAAGGTTGAGCTTTCGGGACACGACATTACCACCAACCTTCCTTACGATCCCAGAGTTTTCATGTGCTTTGACCACCACGAGTCAGAGCTTACCAGAAATGCGTCAATGAAGGATAACAACAACTGGCACATCGAAGGACAAGCCAAGTCTGCAGCCAGAGTTGTATACAACTATTACAAAGATAAGGGTTACGCCCTGAAGCGCATCTCCGAGGAGATCATGACTGCCGTTGATAAGGGCGACTCCGCAGATTTTACAGAGGATGAGATCTTAAATCCCAAGGATTGGGTTCTTATGAATTTCCTTATGGATGCCAGAACAGGCCTTGGAAGATTCCATGATTTCAGGATTTCCAACTATGACCTTATGATGGAACTTATTGACTACTGCGTCAACCACGACATAGGGGATGTTCTTAAACTTCCAGATGTCAAGGAGCGTGTGGATCTCTACAACGAGCAGGCTGAGCTATTTAAGAAGCAGTTAAAAGAGATATCGCACATGGAAGGTAAGGTTGTGGTTGTGGATCAGAAAGCTGCGGGAGATGTTATTTACGCTGGAAACCGCTTCATGATCTACGCTATGTATCCCGAGGCTGAAATCTCCGTTCACGTGGCCTGGGGCTTCAAGAAGCAGAATACAGCCGTTATGATCGGTAAATCCATAATCAATAAGGCTTCCAAGTTCAACATCGGAGACCTGTGTCTTGAGTACGGCGGAGGCGGTCATGCCAATGCAGGCACCTGCCAGTTGGACAATGACAAGGTAGACGATCTTCTTCCTGAGATTATTAAAAAACTTAATTCGTAAAAGATCTGATAGCCGGTCGCAGATTCTGAAGCGGCCGGTTGTTTCTTGATATAAAAGACGTTGAAATTTGCATGGATTTATAAGATTCAAAACAGCGAAAAGAACAGGAGCTCCTGTTCTTTTCTATGCTACTATCAACACATACCCAAAAACATAAGATCTCCGCAGAGAAACATAAAAGTCCTATAAAGAAGAAAAAACGCAATACAAGACTTTTATAACGCAAAAAACATGCTATAAAAGTCTTATAAGCAAAAAAATTGACAAATAAGACTTCTATTATATAATTAAAGTATGATAGGACGAATAGAAGAACAAAAAGAATTAAATAGAATCTATAACAGGGATCAGTCTGATCTGGTTGCCGTTTATGGAAGAAGGCGAGTAGGCAAAACATATCTGGTCAATGAAACATTTCGCGGGAAATTTGCTTTTCGTCATACAGGCCTTTCTCCAAAAAAAGATGTAGATCCCAAAACAGGGAAAGAAGAAATGACAACGATGAAAGACCAGTTGACTCATTTCCATATGTCCTTGCAGCTGCATGGGGCAAAAAAAGGCACCGCTCCTGCAAATTGGGAAGAGGCATTTTTCATGCTTGAAAAGCTGCTTATGGAAAAAGATAACGGGTCCAAACAAGTCGTTTTCTTCGATGAACTTCCATGGATGGACACCAAAAAATCAGGATTTTTGCAGGCATTTGAAGGGTTTTATAATGGATGGTGTTCGGCGCGCAATAATGTAATGGTCATAGTCTGTGCCAGCGCAAGCTCGTGGATATTAAACAAATTGATCCGTGGGCGAGGGGGACTCTTTAACAGAGTAACCTGTCAGATAAAACTATCTCCGTTTTCATTAAAAGAATGCGAAGAGTATCTGGAGAGCCAGAATATTCGTTTTTCAAGATATGACATAGCTCAGAGTTACATGATATTCGGCGGAATCCCGTATTACCTTGGATATGTCAGAGGCGAACTCAGTATGGCTCAAAATGCTGACAAAATGTTCTTTAATGAAAGACCACTGCTAAAGGGAGAATATCAAAACTTATTTGCATGTTCTTTTGAAATGCCGGACAGAACCAAGAAAGTAGCAGAGTATCTGTTTTCAAGAAATTATGGTTACACAAGACGCGAAATTAGTGAAAAATTCAAGGATATTTCAGGAACGGACTTAACCAAGATCCTGCTCGCGCTAGAAGAAAGTGATTTTGTTATTAAATATATTCCTTTTGGTCAGGGAAAAAGAGACATACATTACAGGCTGACAGATCCATATTGCCGTTCATACTTAAGCTTTATTGAAGGAAAAGGCTTTAGAGAGAACTTTTGGCAGCACAATATGGATTCCAATATTTTAAATACATGGAAGGGGATCGCTTTTGAAAATGTATGTTATTTACATTTTCAGCAGATCTTAAAAGCACTTAATATAAGCGGAATAGAAGCCAGTCAGACCATATGGAACAAGGGAAAAGACGATAACTCAGAAGGAGCGCAGATAGATCTTATAATCAGCCGTGCGGACAATGTTCTAAATCTCTGTGAACTCAAATTTTACAGTGGAGAGTTTTTGGTTGATGCAAAGTATGAAGAAAAAATGCGAACAAGGAACAGACTGATATCAGAACGGGTATCAAGGAAAAAAGTGGTGCGAAATACCCTGATAACGACATATGGGTTGACCAGAAACGGGTACAGCAATATTTTCACAAATATCATAACACTGGACGATTTGTTTGAATGATATAAAACAAGGATCAAAACAGCGAAAAGGACAGGAGTTGCCGCTCCTGTCCTTTTCTTAGTGCGACAGCCACTTCTTTTTCTGAACTATTAGCTAAATATTACAAATTGTTTTTCGATATTCTCTTTAATGATTACATGATGATCACTATTCTATTCATACTTAAGTTAGTTGATATCTATACTTTCCCCATTAATAATATGTTACTAATAGTACAGTAATACCTACAGATGAAACATCTTTGAGCAATTCAATCGATATATGGTAATATAGCATGTTCAGTTTTGTTGAACTATAATAGTAGTTGTATATATAATCTTTAA
>JAEEGI010007727.1_pt1 | contig 24018 bp, 25 predicted proteins | sample 8958751 | NCBI WGS metagenome assembly JAEEGI01 (sample SAMN16246545, study PRJNA631951) | gut metagenome | biome: gut microbiome; feature: rumen; material: KS-attached | host: Bos | place: Iran: Karaj | collected 2018-10 | reverse complement strand
CAAATTCATTTCCGTTTGCGGTACTCTCCGTACCGCGCCCACTTGGTGCGTTCGCTTGGCTTCTGCATTGTTTAATTTACAAGGTACAGACGCACGCCGCTCAGCGGCGAGCTTGACAACTATAACATTGCCGTTTCCCGTTGTCAATACCTTTTTTTCCACATTTTCAGCTTTTTTGTGCAAATCTTCGTCAAAAGGAGCAGGGGCGCGCCCAGAAAGGCGATCGCCAGGTTCACCGCCGGTACGACTTGTTCCGACAATCGGGTCAGAGTCCGTCCGTCCCGCGCGATCAGGAAGCTGAGCGCCAGCATGGCCGCGGCGCACAGGAGAACGCAGCGGGATCGTTTCCCGGGAAATACGCAGCGCAGGGCTTCCGCTGCCGCCGCAAGATCCAGAGTGACGCAGACGAAGTCCGTCATCAGCCATAAGGTCACCACCAGGGGCTCGATGCGCTGGATCACGTGGAAGACGCTCAGGTTTTTGACCATCACAAAAAAGGGATAGGGCAGCCGTGCCGTGAGTTCCGGTCCCAGGACGCCCAGGGTGCAGACCAGGAGCAGCGCCGCTCCCAGCACGGCGGCGAACATCCCCCTCAGTCCCCGGGCAAGGGCGCGGTCGTCCTCCCTCACATAGCCCCGAAGAAAGGCAAAATACACCCAGGGGCTCAGGACGTCCGCAGCGGGCAGGACAGACAGCACAAGCTTTCCCGGTTCCCGCAGACGAAGCGGCCAGAGGCAGGCGATCTTCACGCTGGGAAGGGCAAGAAGGCAGATCAGCAGCAGCACTCCCGCAAACAGGAGCAGGATCACCGTGCCGCTTCGGAACGCCCAGCGCAGTTTTCCGGCGGCGGCCAGGGTACAAACCGCCAGAATGGGCGGGATGAAAAAGGCGGGGCCCGCGGAGGGATAGACGGTGGAGATGAGCCTTTCTGCCCCGCTGCGGAGCAGAAAAGCGCCGTAAAACACGATCCAAAGCACCAGGAGCAAAGTCAGGACTTTTCCCGGGAAATTCCCCAGGCTCCGGCACAGCGCCGTCCCCAGGCCCACGCTTCCGTCCTCATACCGCAGCAGGAAGTGCATCGCCGCCAGCAATCCCGCAAGCGGCAGAAAAGCCAGGAACGGCGCGATCCACCCGGAGGCGCCGGCGATCTCTGCGGCCGCTCCGGGCAGCAGCCGGGACACCGGGGAAAACAGGGCGACAAAAACGGCGGACATATACTGGCGCAGGGTAACGGTATCCTCTCTCATGGCGGTCCTTCCCTCCTGCCTTTTCAGCCCTCATGCCGGTCCTGGATGATCCGGCAGGACACCTCCGCCTCCAGGGGAAGCTCCGGGAACCGTTCCGCCCAGGATCTTGCCATCCCGTCAAAGGCCAGCGGCCGCACGGCGCGCACCCGCTGTCCGACGCCGCAGAAATCCGCGCCCAGGGCCCGGGACCGCTCCAGCACCCGGCGGATGCGCTCCAGCTCCAGCTGCTCCGCCCCTTTCTTCAGCTGCTCCGGGATCTCCCGGTCCCCGGCTTCCCCGGGGGACCGCAGTTCATCCAGGCTGCAGTCCAGTTCCACCCGGATCCGAAGGGAGGCCAGCTCTCCCTCCCGATACTCCGGCAGATACCGGACGCGGCTGCCGATCAGCCGAAGCGCGGCCCAGGAGCCCCTCCCGTCCGGCACCTCCAGGATATCCTCTCCCCCCAGATCCATCAGAAGGTTTGCTCCTCTGGCCAGGTCGGGATCCAGATAGCCCGCCAGTTTTCCTTCCTTCAGGATGGCGTAGCCTTCGGCGGCCAGGGTGACCGGATCTTCACCTGAAAGGATGTCCTCCTGCCGCACCAGGGAGACGGCCGCCGCCAGACAGCAGCCCCGCTCCGCCAGCATCTCCGCCGTTTCCCCGCAGGTGAACACATGGCTTTCGCTCATGAGCTGCACGTCCTTCTCCAGAGAAGTGAGGAGATCCACCGCTCCGTCTTCCTCTTGACCGGCAGCGGATACGGCTTCCTGAGCCGTTCCGACGCGCACCACGTAGAGGAAGGTATTCAGACGCATTTCCACGCTGCGCTCCATGTGCTCCAGGTACGGATCCACCCCGCCCGCCGCCGCCGACTCTCCCAGGAGCAGATGAGCCGTATGTCCGAAAAAGATATACTTCCTGGAGGTATAGTCCTGCATCTGCCTCATCGCCCGGCTGATGCTCACGGACGTGCTCCGCAGCACCACCGGCTCCCCGGGTCCGCCGGTGGAGGCGGTCACGGTGATCTTTCCCCCCTCCTCATCCATCCCCAGGGCCTGGATGAGCTCCATCTGGTCGATCTCCCTGTAATCGCTGTAGACCCAGCGGCCGCTGCAGCCGGTCAGCAGGCTCATGGCCAGGACCGGGACCAGAAGTCGAAGCATCCTCATTTCTGTCTCCTTTTGTCCGCCGGCTTCAGCCAGGGCAGACGGTACTTTGACCGGGGCAGGGGCTGCCGCAGCACCACGCCCAGCACTTCCCGCAGGCTCCCGTCGCAGAAGGGGGAGAGATAGGCCGTGCCGAAGGGTTCCAGCGTGCAGAGGTAATAGATGAGCAGGAGCGCGCCTGTCACCATGCCGAAAAGCCCCAGCCCCACGGAGAGGATCACCATGCCGAAACGGCAGAGGCGCAGAGCCGCGGCCATATCCTGGTTGGGCATGGTATAGCCTGTGATCCCGGCGATGGCCACCACGATCACCACCACCGGGGAGATGACCTTGGCCTCCACGGCGCTCTGGCCGACGATCAGGGCGCCGATGATGCTCACGGACTGGCCGATGGTGGCGGGCAGCCGCAGGCCTGCCTCCTGGAGCAGTTCAAAGGCCACCAGCATCCCCAGGGTCTCCCCCGCGGTGGAAAAGGGCACGTCCTGCTTGGACTGGATGATGGAGAGCAGCAGCCGGGTGGGGACCATCTCCTGGTGATACATGGTCACCGCCACGTACAGGGCGGGCAGGAGCACCGAGAGGAACAGGGCCAGATACCGCAGGAGGGTCAGGACGGAGGCCACGGTATAGTGGGCGGCGGTATCCTCCGGCACCCGCAGGGTCTCCGCCAGGGTGGCGGGCAGGAGGAAGCCCAGGGGTAGGCCGTCCACCAGCAGCCCGGCCCGGCCCTGGAGCAGCTCCATGGCAAAGCGGTCCGGCCGCTCCGTCGCCAGCAGCTGGGGAAAGGGGGAGCTTTTTTCCAGCAGGTATTCCTCCAGATCCCCCGTATTCATCAGTCCGTCCAGGTCGATCCGTTCCAGGCGGCTCTGGAGTTCCTCTCCCAGCAGGGGATCGGTCAGTCCCTCCAGATACACGATGCCCACCCGGGTCCGGCTGCGCCGTCCCACCGTCAGTTCCCGGAGCTTCAGCTCCGGACACCGGAGTCTGCGGCGGAGCAGGGCGGTGTTCTGGCGGTAGATCTCCGTAAACGCTTCCTTCGCGCCCTTGACGGTCTTCTCCGTTTCCGGCTGTTCCACTCCCCGGCCCAGAGCGGCCTTGGTTTCGAAGGTCAGGGCAAGGCCGGAGAACACCAGGGCGCAGCAGCCCTCCGTCAGGTCCGACGCCGTTTCCTCCAGGCTCCGGCGGATACGGAATGAATAGAACCAGGCCAGGGCCTCCCGGGCCAGGGCCGCCGCTTCCTCCGGTCCCGCAGCCGTACCGAAGCGTTCTTCCTCCGTCAGGGGGCGGATCACCGCTTCCCCCACCGCGTCCCCGTCCACCAGTCCATCCAGATAACACAGGGTCCCGGTGAGTTTTCCCTCCGCGCCCCCCAGCCGCAGATCCATGGCGCGGAAGTCCCCGCAGTCCCGAAACAGGGTCTGCAGCGCTCCGGCCTCCGGCGCGCCCGGATACCGCGGCTTCACCGGCGGATGCCAACCCCGGGCTTTTCCGTTTTTACCTCGACCGAAAATTCTCATAGCCCTAGTATACCCGGCTTTTCTTGCCTTAATCTGACCTGCAGATGCTTGAATTGTCAGGTCGGATAAGGTATACTGAATACTCACCTCTATCCGAAGGGAGGGCGGAGCATGACTTCACTCGCAGATACCTTCAGCGCCCTGCTGGAACAGAAAAAATACGCGGCCATTCGGGACGTTCTGGTCACCATGAACGCGGCGGATATCGAATCCATATTCGAGGATCTGCCTGCTGAAACGCTGCCTTTTTACTTCCGCCTTCTCCCCAAGGAGCTGGCGGCGGAGACCTTCGTGGAGATGGATCCCGAAGAGCAGGAGATGCTCATCAAGGGCTTTTCGGACAGCGAGCTGAGCGAAGTGCTGAGCGAGCTTTACGCCGACGACGCCGCCGACCTGGTGGAGGAGATGCCCGCCAATGTGGTGAAGCGGATCCTCAAGCAGGCGGATCCGGATCTGAGAGCCGCCATCAACGAGCTGCTGAAGTATCCGGAGGACAGCGCCGGCAGCATCATGACCACGGAGATGGTCACCCTCCGCCCCCTTATGACCGTGGCGGAGGCCATCAAGCGCATCCGCCGGGTTGGCTTCGACAAGGAGACCGTTTACAACTGCTACATCACGGACGACGCCCGGCACCTCATCGGCACCATCACCATCCGTACCCTCATCCTGGCGGAGGAAGACAGCCTGGTGCGGGACCTGATGAATACCAACGTGATCTCCGTCACCACCCTGGAGGACCAGGAGGCCACGGCGGAAGCCCTGGCGAAATACGACTTTACCGCCTTGCCGGTGGTGGATGGGGAAAACCGCCTGGTGGGCATCGTCACCGTAGACGACGCCATCGACGTTATCAAAGAAGAGGCCACGGAGGACATGGAGAGGATGGCCGCCATCCTGCCCTCGGACAAGCCCTACCTGCGTACGGCGGCCTGGGACATCTGGTCCAAGCGAATTCCCTGGCTGCTGCTCCTGATGATCTCCGCCACCTTCACCAGCATGATCCTCAGCACCTTTGAAACCGCGCTGGCGGCCCAGGGGGCGCTGCTCCTGTTCATCCCCATGCTCATGGATACCGGCGGCAACTCCGGCGGCCAGGCCTCCGTCACCGTCATCCGCGGTCTCTCCCTGGGGGAGGTGGAACCGTCGGACGTGCTGGCGGTCATCTGGAAGGAGACCCGGGTCTCCCTCCTCTGCGGCGTCTCTCTGGCCGTGGTCTGCTTCGGCAAGGTGCTCCTGGTGGACCGGATGCTGATGCACAATCCGGAAGTCACCGTTACCGTGGCCCTGGTCGTCTGTCTCACCATGATCCTTACCATCCTGGTGGCCAAGCTCATCGGCTGCACCCTTCCCCTGCTGGCGAAAAAGATCGGCCTGGACCCGGCGGTGTGCGCCAGCCCTTTCATCACCACCATCGTGGACGCCCTGAGCCTGCTCATCTATTTTGCCATCGCCTCCGCCCTGCTCCATCTGTGAGGGACAAAATGAAGAAGCCGAAAATGCTCCTGTTCGACTACGGGAACACCCTGGTCTACGAACCCTCCTTCGACGGAGAGGAAGGGTTCCGGGCGGTGCTGGAGTACTGCGCGGATAACCCCCGGGGCGTGGATGCGCCGCAGCTGGCGGCGGTCTACGCGCCTGCCCTGGAAAAACTCATGTCCGCCTCCCGGGCTGCGGAGGCGGACATCATGGATCTGTGCGTCAAGCGTCGGATCTACGAGGAACTGGGGCTGCGCTTCTCCCTGGACCTTGTGGCCCTGGAGCGGGTGTTCTGGGACGCGGCGGGACCGGGGAAACCCATGCCGGGGATCCGTGCCTTTTTGCCCGAGCTGGAGCGGAGAGGCATCCGCAGCGCCGTAGTCAGCAACATGAACTTCCGGGGGGCGAACCTGGAAGAGCGCATCCGCCGCCTTCTGCCGGAGAACCGCTTCGAATTCGTGCTCTGTTCCTGCGAGTACGCCACCCGCAAGCCCGCCGCCGCCTTTTTCCGGCTCGCCCTCCGCAAGGCGGGACTGGAGCCGGATGAGGTCTGGTACTGTGGGGACAATCCCCGGGCGGATATTCTCGGCGCCCACAACGCAGGTCTCTTCCCCGTGCACTATTACCGTACAGATATCCCCTGCCCCTATCGGGCGCCCCAGGACGAGATGGAACCGGATTTCCCCCATCTGCGGATCACGGAGTGGGGGGAACTGCTGACGGCGCTGGACAGGCTGTGAGTACCGGCGTCGGTATGAAGGGGATGGACGGCCGGGGCGCGCCCACAAGGTACCCGATCCTGATGCTCCACGGTGTGGGCTTCCGGGACCTGAAATGGCCCCTGTACTGGGGCCGGATACCCAAGGCCCTGACCGGCATGGGAGCGGAGCTCTACTACGGGAATCAGGACTGCTGGGCCCGGGCAGAGGATAACGGGAAGGCCGTCAAAGCCAGGATCCGGCAGATCCTGGAGGAGACAGGGGCGGAAAAGGTGAACATCATCGCCCATTCCAAAGGCGGATTGGAGGCGCGTATGGCCGCCTCTTCTCTGGGCATGGGAACGTATATCGCCAGCATCACTACCATAGGGACTCCCCACCGGGGCTCGAAGACCATTGACCGGCTGCTGAAAGCGCCGGACTCCCTGTTCAACATCGCGTCCTTTGCCGTGGACAACTGGATCGGTCTCATCGGGGATACAAAGCCGGATTTCTACGCGGTATGCCGGGACTTCTCCACAGCGTATGCCGAAGCCTTCAACCGGGAAAACCCCGACGTGCCGGGGGTATACTACCAGAGCTTTGCCGGGGTGATGCGGACGCCCCTGTCCGACCTGAACCTTTCCACGGCGAATCTCATCGTCGGCTTGACCGAGGGACCCAACGACGGTCTGGTGAGCGTGGAATCCGCGAAATGGGGAGAGTCCTTCACCCTCCTCACCGGCTGCACCGGCAGAGGCGTATCCCACTATGACGAGATCGACTTTCGCCGGTATCCTCTCTCCCGAAAACGGGGGGAGGGCGTGTCCGATATCTGCGACGTCTACCGTGAGATCGTGCACGGTCTGGCCGAGCGGGGGTTTTAGGGAATGAATAACAGAGAATAAGGACGGGAGAACGGATTGCCATGTCGGCTTTCAGCCTCCTCGCAATGACGATACTTGTTGCATTGGTCCCGTTGATCTCCAGCCCATTGGAATCGCACCCATGCTCCAAGCTTCCGTCATGGCGAGACCTCAGTACCGGAGTACTGAGGTCATGGCAATCCGTTCTCCTGTTTTAAAGCACCTTCAACCGTTTCAGGTATTCTCTCTGACGCTCTTTCATCGTCTCCATGGTCACTCCCGCTTGAATCTTTCCCGGATGGCCGCGTCCCCGGCCCGGACGGTTTCAGCGCTGATCCCCGCCGCCGCCAGAAGGGCGTGCTCCATGTGGATGCCCGTATCCGGGGGGACGCCGTAGGCCCCCGCGTCGGACCCGGCGGCGATGAGGCAGCCCATTTTTTCCGCCTTCCGGAGCATCTCCCCCTGCAGGTGGACGTTGGCCTCCGCCACGCCGGGGCCGAAGCCCTCCCTTCCGGCAAAGCCTGCGGTGGCCGCCAGGGTGGGGACCCACACCGCTCCGGTCTGGGCGAGACAGGTCAGGCAGTCCTCGTCCCCGAAATAGCCGTGCTCCACGCTGTCCAGCCCCGCCTCCAAAGCGAGCCTTATGCGCTCCGCTCCGTTCACATGGGCCATGACCCGGAAGCCCTCCCCATGGGCGATGCGGATGAGCTCGGCGATCTCCCCATTCTCCAGGCCGCCTCCCATAAGGCCGCCCGGGGTCTGGAAATCCATGATGCCGGATATCATGAGCTTGATGAAATCCGCTTTTTCCTCTTTGGCCCGCTCCACCAGCGCCCGGAACTCCGCCGGTCCGTCGAAGGCATGGCCCACGATCCAGCCGTACTGCTTCCGTTTGTGGGTGGCAAAGACGCAGGTGCGGTATTCGATCCCGTATTCCCCGGCGACCTCCCGGGCATAGGCGGAGGCCCCCAGGATATCCCCTCCGTCCCGGTAATACACTACCCCGGCGTCCCGGAGGGCCGCCAGCCGGTCCCGGATCAGAGCCCTGTCCGGTTCCGGCCGGTGCCGGGCCATGGCGTTTTTATAGTTGGTCCCATCCATGAAGATGTGCCCGTGGCATTCATAATATTCCCTTGTTTCCACTCTGTTCGCTTCCTTACAGGACGGTGGAAAAACCCCCGTCCACCTTGATATCCGCGCCGCTCACATAATCGCTGGCGGCGCTGGCCAGAAATACGATGGTTCCCATCATGTCCCCCAGGGTGCCCCAGCGGCCCTGGGCGATGCGGTCCGTGATATGCTGGATGAACGCCGGGTCCTGGGCGATGTCCTTGATGACGTCCGTCTGGATGAAGCCCGGGCAGATGGCGTTGCACTGGATATTGTACTTCCCCAGCTCGTTGGCAAAGCTCCGGGTGATGCCGATGACCCCATGCTTCGCGGTAACGTAGGCGGGACACTTGGCGTCCGCCGTATAGCTCAGGGCGGAGCCCACGTTGATGATCTTCCCGTGCCCCTGCTTCGCCATGATCTTCGCCGCCTCGTGGCCCAGGTAGTACACGGCCTCCAGGTTCACCCGGATCACCCGGTCCCAGCCCTCGTCCGGAAACTCCAGGAAATCCTCGAAGCAGTTGGTCCCCGCGTTGTTCACCAGGATGTCGATCTTCCCATAGGTTTCCAGGCATTTGCCGGGGATGGACTTCAGGTAATCCATATCCATCAGATCTCCCTGATAGAACTCCACCCGCCTGCCGGATTCTTCGATGAGGCGGCGGATATCCTCCGTATCCCCGGAACGATAGGGGATGAACAGGTCCGCTCCCGCCCGGGCCAGGGCCAGGGCATAGCCCATCCCCAGGCCTTTGTTGGCCCCGGTGACGATGGCCGTTTTCCCCTTCAGGCTGAACAGCTCCATGGAAAAGCCGCTGATCTGCTCAATGCTGGTCATATGCCGCTCCTTTCCCAGCGTGCCGACAAAGTCTTGCCGCCGCGCTGAAGCAAGTTTTTCAAACAGGGAATATGGGAAAGATTCTTTGAAAAACTTATGATTGAACGCGAAAGACAGCCCTGATGGGTTTCTTTCACACTTTCTTTCCGATATCGTTCCGTTTACGGCTTTGTCTGCAGTCTGCTTTCTCTGCTGTATTCTTTTTCCCCACTATAAACCAAGAAACCGCCGGAGGCAAGCCCCGGCGACCCTCTCAAGGAGGTATGACATGAAGACCTTTACCCGCATCCTCTGCCTGCTGCTGTGCCTGGTCCTTGCCGCGGGACTCGTTCCCGCCGCCGCGGAAGAACCAGTATATGTCGCCCTGGGAGACAGCATCGCCGACGGCTATCGGCTGGCGGGCTATACCGCCCCCGGCTCCGCCCCGGCGGAAAGCTTCCCCGTCCTCCTGGCCAACGCCATGAAGGCGCATCTCATCCCTCTGGCGGTGAGCGGCATGGATACGGACGGGCTTCTCCGGGCCCTGGATACCCGGACCTACCGGGAAGCGGTGGCGAAGGCTGACACCATCACCCTCACCATCGGCTCCAACGATCTGCTCCACCCCGCCATCGACCGGCTCACCTCCCTGGGACAGTCCGTGGCGGAGGGGGATCTGAGCGGACTGCTGACGGATCTGACCGGGGCGGGGAACGTCCTCACCTCTGCGGAGGCCCAGGAGGAATACGCCCGGCATGTCGCCCGCTTCAAGGACAACTGGGAGGCCATCATCGACCGCATCCGGGCCCTGAACCCCAGGGCGGAGATCTATGTAACGAACTTCTACAATCCCTACAGCATGCTGGAATACACCCTGGGCTTTTTCTCCCTCCATGTGGGCAGCGTGGCCCAGGCCTATTTGGACCAGATGAACGCCTGGCTGGAGGAGAGCCCCAGCGCCGGGGAATACCGGATCGCGGATATCCGGGACGTGAGCACCAACGTGTGCTTCTCCCCCCGGGATCTCACCGGTTTTGACCTGGATCCCCATCCGGACCCGGCGGGTCATGCCCTGATCTTCCGGCGGCTCCTGTCCGTCCGTCAGGCGGCGGAGGCGGAGGCCCGGTATCCGGACCTGCCCCGGGAGGCCTGGGCCAGGGAGGCCATCGGCGGCGTCACCGCCCTGGGTCTCATGCAGGGCATGGAGGACGGACGCTTCGACCCGGAGGGCCTGCTGACCGTGGCCCAGGTCCTGGCTCTGACCGCCCGGCTCCACAGCCTCCGGCACGGGGGGACCGCCCAGTTCGACCAGAGCTACGGCAGCCGCTGGTACGACGTTTACTACAAGTACTGCACGGACAACGGCATCATCGGCAAGCGGGACTTCCGGGACCTGAATCAGCCCGCCACCCGGGCCCAGGCCGCCCGGGTGCTGGCCCACGCTCTGGAGACGGAGGAGCTTCCCGCGCTCCGGGACGTCCGGCAGATCCCGGACGTAGCCCGGGGGGATTACGCCGGGGAGGAGATCTATCTTCTGTACCGGGCGGGGGTGCTGAACGGCATGAATGAGGCGGGGGATTTTTATCCCGAAAACAACCTCCGCCGGTCCGAAGCGGCGGCCATCCTGCTCCGCCTGGCGGACGCGGACATGCGGATCAGATAAAGGGCTCGAACAGAGTTACGGGAGGCGCGGCGTGTGCCGTGCCTCCCGGTGGTTTCTTCCGGCCTCCGTTTCAGAGGAGGGAAAAGTCGATGCTGTCCGCAATGGTCTGGAGCTCCTCACCGGTGATGGGATCTGGATACTGAGAATCGAGAAGCACCCGGACCGTCACAAAGCTCTTCTCCAGATCGGCGACGATCCAGCCCGTTTCCTCGCTCAGGCAGATCAGCACGGTCACGCCGCAGGCGGTCTGGTATGTCCACTGCTCAAAGCTCTCCGCATCTCTGACGGGTATCGTCCAGGTGTCCAGGACGCCCTTCATGCTGCGATATAATACATACTGCTCTCCGTTTTCCGTGCGGCAGACTGCGCTGCAGGTCCCGTCGGCATTGTAGTTGCCTCCCATTTCGGTAACCGGGAGGAAATCGCCGACGCGTTCCTCCAGCTCCGGGATCGTCATGGATACGGAGCCTCCCGTATGGAGCGCGAGCCCGTACTTCTCCGCGATCCGATGGAGCTCATCCGCCATCTCCTGCGAATAGACGTTATACTGGTTAGCGGTGTATTCCTGCATGAACTCGGCGGGTGTCCTGCCATTCTCGTTCACCGAATTCCATATCTCCCTATCCTGGTCATAGCCGTTCAAAAACTCCGCCCACTCCTTTGCCGCCTCAAACTCCGGGCTTCCCGCAAAGCCCTGCAGAGAGAGGGAGCTAAAACCATGTAAATGGATATCTTCCCGCGCGGGTCGGGGATCCTCGGGATCCACGATCTGGGGCGTCGCATCCGGTGAGGGGGTCCTGGTGCCCAGGACGATCAGATCCTGGAACCGATGCTGCCAGACCGCCGCGGCGCCTACGGCCAGGGCCAGGACCAGCACGGCAGCCAGCACCAGGGCGGCAACGCGCGGTTTTCTCTGTCGTTTCTGATCCATGATGATCGCCTCCTCGTCGATCGAGGTATGCAGCCGGGAAAACATCTCCCGGTATTCTTCTTTTCCCATATCAGCCTACCTCCGTCAGGCTCGATTTCAGCGCCTGTCTCGCCCGGGAGAGCCGGGTCGTCACCGCCGTTTCGCTGATTTTCAGCAGGGAGGCGATCTCCCTGACGGAATACTCCTCATAGTAGAATAAGTACAGGGTCGTGCGGTATTTCTCCGGCAGGGCCATGACCTGGGCGAAAAGCGCGCTCTGCTCCGGCGTATCGAAGACCGCCGCAGCGTCCAGCTCCTCCAGGGGCAAATGCTTCCGCCAAGGCGCCCGGAACACGTTCTTGCAGAGATTCAGGGCCACGCGGATCAGCCAGTTCTTTGCGTGGGCTTCGCTATCAAAGGGCTCGCTCCGCTTCCAGAGCCGGAGCAGGGTCTCTTGCACGATATCGTCGGCGTCATGGGGCGAGCCGAGAGCGTTGAGCGCCACCCGGAACACAGTATCCTTATACTTGCCCGCAAGGAGCAGAAACTCTTCCCGTTCCAGACAGATCACTTCTTTCCTTACGTTTTGAAGGCCTTCACCGGGAATACACAGAAAAGGCGCCGTTTGTCACAAAAAATGTCACAACGACGCCTCGTTTTTTTCTATACGGAAGTTCTCCATGCCGTCCGGCATGGTTCACTTCTTTTTCTTCCTCTCCGGCAGGTCGGCGGCCACCGCCGCCACCAGGGCGCACAGGGCTTCCCGGTCGTCCACACAGTCCGCCAGGAGCATCTCCTTCGCTCCCTCGTAGGGCAGCTCCAGGGGGGAATCCGGCAGCATCCCCTTCGCGGAGGCCGTGGGCTTCACCAGGAGCCGGTCGTCATAGATCCCGCCCACGAGCTTCCCCTGATAATAGATGAGGTATTCTCCCATCATGGCCTTTTGGGAAACGCCCTCCAGGCCCGACAGCTGATTCAGGACAAAGTCCAGATACTCCCTGCTGGAAGCCATATCCATCCCTCCTTCGTCTGCACAACAGTATAGCGGAGGACCCGCCGCGATTCAAGCGCTCCGGGCCGCTATTTCCGCTCCACGAACCATTTGTCCTCCTCCAGGAAGAGATAGGTCTCCCGGCTGCCGATGCGGATCCGGTACCGGAAGCCTGTGCCCCCGGCCTTCATGCTGGCGGCGCGCTTCCGCTCCAGCACCCGGTCGATGGGGTACTCCACCCCGTCCTCCCAGGTGACGGAGAGGGGGATGAGCCGTCCGTCCGGCTCGAAGCGGGCCTTCACCGCCACGTAGACCTTTGCATGATTTTCTTCCATTGCTTATCTCCTCAACTGATACCGGTTTTCAGTAAACCGATGGGATGGATCACCTGGGTCTTCTCCAGATCCGGGGACCAGAGATCCGTATGGAGCCGGGCGGCCGCCCGGCCGATGACCGCCTTGCCGAAGCGCCGCCGGATCTCCTCCACGCTCCGCTCCAGCCGTTCCTGCTTCTCCCGCCCTGCCTCCTCCCGGAACAGGCTCAGCTGCCGGGGGGAGGAGGCAGGGATCAGCTCCGCGCCCCGGACCCCCACGCTGCGGAGGGGACGGCGCTCGTCCCAGTGGGCCTCCACCAGGGCCATGGCCGCCCGGTGCAGCTCCGTGGCCAGACAGGACGGGGTTTCCAGGACCGTCTGCCGCTCGAAGGAATACAGGCCGAAATCCCGCAGGCCGATCTGCACCGTGCGGCAGAGGAATCCCCCCTCCCGCAGCCGGGCGGCCACGCTCTCGCACAGCACCCAGTACACGGCGGAGATATCCTCCAGGCTGGCCAGATCCCGGGTCGTGGTCATGGAATTGCCCACGCTCTTCACCGGGCTCTCCTCCCCCGCCCGGGCCACGGGGGTCAGGTCATAGCCGTTGGCAAACCCGTGGAGCATGGGGCCCACCTTGCCGAACCAGCTCTTCAGATATTCCGGCGGAGTCTGCGCCAGCTGGCCGATGGTCTCCACCCCGTAGTTCCGGAGCTTCCGCCCGGTGGCGGGACCCACGTACAGCAGATCCGTCACCGGCAGGGGCCAGACCTTTTCCCCCATCTCCCGGCGGGAGAAGACCGTCACCGCATCCGGCTTTTTGTAATCCGAGCCCAGCTTGGCGAAGATCTTATTGTCGCTCACCCCCACGGAGACCGTCACCCCCAGCTCCGCCTTGATCCGGCGGCGCAGCTCATGGGCCAGGGCTTCCCCGCCCTTCCGCTGGCTTTCGGTACCGGTAACATCCAGCCAGCATTCGTCCAGACCGAAGGGCTCCACCCGGTCCGTATACTCCCCGTAGATCTCCCGGGACAGGCGGGAGAAGCGCATATACTGGTCATAATGGGGATGGACGATCACCAGATCCGGGCACTTCTGCCGGGCCTGCCACAGGGCCTCCCCTGTCTTCACCCCGAATCTCTTGGCCAGCTGGTTCTTGGCCAGGATGATCCCGTGCCGCGCCTCCGCGTCGCCTCCCACCGCCACGGGCTGATCCCGAAGGGCGGGCTGATGGAGACATTCCACGCTGGCATAAAAGCTGTTCATATCCGCATGGAGGATGATCCTTCCCTGTCCTTCCACCGCCCATCTCTCCCTTCGTGGGCATTATAATACGCTTTTAACGCGATTTCAATAGATATTTTTCGCTTTTTAAGAGAATTATTCCCCAGATGCCCTTGCGGATCCGGGGAAAATGTGCTATTCTCAAGATATAGAAGGGAACAGTTGAGGTGATACCATATGCATGTGGGAGATACTCTGGCTCAGCTCCGGCGGGAGGCCGGTCTTTCCCAGGGGGAGGCGGCGGCGTATCTGACGGATTCCGGCTGCCCCTGCACCCAGAAGTCCGTCTCCAAGTGGGAGCGGGGGGTGAACCTGCCCAATGCCGAGCAGTTCCTGCTCCTCTGCCGCCTTTATGGGGTGCGGGACGTGCTGCACCGCTTCCTGGGCATGGAGGACAGTCTCTCCGGGCTGAACGCTCTGGGCCGGCGGCGGGTGGAGGAGTATATCCGCCTGCTGAAGGGGGACGCCGCCTTTGGGGAGGAAGCCCCGGCGGTCCGGAAGCCCGGTCGGGTCATCCCCCTGTACGATCTCCCCGTCTCCGCCGGTACCGGCCAGTTTCTGGACAGCAGCGATCACCGTCTGCTGGAGCTCCCGGAGGAAGCTCCCCGGGGGACGGATTACGCCGTGCGCATCAGCGGGGACAGCATGGAGCCCCGGTATGCGGACCGGCAGGTGGTATACGTCCAGCGGCAGGAGACCCTGGAGCCCGGGGAAACGGGGATCTTCCTCTACCGGGGAGACGCCTACTGCAAGGTGCTGGGAAAGGACGGAGGAAAGCCCGCCCTCCTCTCCCTGAACAAGCGCTATGACCCCATCCGGGTGGCGGAGGAGGAAGACCTGCGGGTACTTGGCCGGGTGCTGTCGTAAGGGACAGAACATCTGTGAGTGAAACAGCCGGGGAGCGATACGCTCCCCGGCCTTCCTATGCGATGTCCTATTTTTCCTTGTAGTACAGCTGGCAATGGCAGAAGCCCTCGAAATCCGGATCGGCGATCTGGTCCCGGAACTCCTTGCACATGCACCGGGTATCCGGCGTCCGCTCCCGGCGGCAGGGGCAGTAGCCCCCGGTCTCTTCCAGACCCTGCTTCACCAGATCCGCGATCTCCTTGTTCTCGTTGACCCGGATGCGCATCAGCCCTTCACCCCGTCGATGATCCGTTTCAGGGCGGCTTTCTGCTGGAGGCCCACGGCCTGCTGCACGGCCTGGCCGTCCTTGAAGAACACCAGAGTGGGGATGGCGTTCACCCGGAAGGCGTTGGCCAGGGCGGGCTGTTCATCCACGTTCACCTTGCCGAAGGTCACGTCGGCATACTCTGCTGCGGTCTCGTCCAGAATGGGGGCCATCATCTTGCAGGGGCCGCACCAGCTGGCCCAGAAGTCCACCACCGTCACGCCCTTGCTCACGGTTTTCTGAAAGTTTTCAGCGGTCAGTTCGATCGGTTTCATGTTGATCCTCCTCTGTGCAGTCTTGTACAAATTCCTTCAGTACGCGCCGGTATCCCTCCGGATCCCCCGCCAGGGCCGCGGCATGGCGGACGCCGGGGACCAGGTGCATACGGCTTTTCGGGTTCCTGCTGGCAGCCAGCAGCTTTTTGCTGTTCTCACAGGGGATGAGCCGGTCCTCCTCCCCATGGAACAGGCAGATGGGGGTGTCCGACCCGGCCACGGACCGGACGGGGCTCACCGCGGGGATATCATACCCATAAACCAGCCTTCCCATGAATACGGCCAGGGGCATCAGGGGCCAGCGGGGCAGATGGGCCCAATGGGGCAGCAGATACCGGAACAGCTCCAGGGTATCGGCAAAGGGACAGTCCGCCGCCACGAAAACCGGCTTTTCCCGGTCCAACACGTACAGCACCGTGGCGGCGCCCATGCTCTCCCCCTGGAGGGCGATGGAGGCGTCCTCCCCGAACACCTGCCGGGCATAGGCCATGACCTTCCGCAGGTCCTCGGATTCCTTCTGTCCCAGGGTGCAGTACTTCCCCGTGGAGCGGCCGAAGTACCGGTGGTCGTAAAACAGGAGGCTCCAACCCATTTCATAGAACAGAGAGGCATATTTCACCTCTCCCAGGCGGCAGACCGTATGCCCGTGGCAGAAGATCACCACCCGCTTTTCCCCTTCGGGATGGATCACGTACTCCCCGCTGAGGACCGCGTCCCCCACGTCCAGGGTAAAGGGCTTCCGGTCCCAGCTTTCGTCCCAAGCCCGGAAGGCTTCGGGAAACGCCGCCTCGTCCTTGCTGCGGACCTTTTCCTCCGACCTCCGCTCGCTCTTGGTGATGGCTCTGACGCAGTACAGGGCCGCCAGGGAAAAAAATACCAGCGCCGCCAGGAGCACCGCCGCCGGGATCCACAAATACTGCAATTCTTTTTCCCCCGTTCCCGGCACGTGGTATCAGACTGTGCGGAGACCTTGCCGACGCACTGATTGTATCCCATTTCTCCCGTGGAAGCAAGACGGAAATCGGTGGATATCCCCGGTGAAGTATGCTAAACTATTCGTGAGCCTTCAGCCAGGCCAGGATGTCTCCGCAGACGGCGTTCCGGTCCGGCTCATTGACGAGTTCATGCCGGTCTCCCGGATAGAGCTTCAGCTCCGCCCGCTTCATCCCCGCCTTCCGGAAGCTTTCCAGGGCGCGGCGGACCCCGGCGCCGTATTCCCCCACCGGATCCTCCTCTCCCGAAATGAAGAGAACGGGAAGCTCCGGATCCATGCGTTTCTGCTTTGCCGGGTCGGTGATGAGCCGGATGCCCCGCATCATCTCCCGGATCAGCCCCGAGGAGGGGGTGAGGCCGCAGAGCGGATCCGCGTCGTAGGCCGCCACCACCGCCTCATCCCGGCAGATCCAGGCATTGGGGGAGGCGGCTTCGGGAATGCGCTGATTGTAGCTGCCGAAGGCCATCTTCCGCAGAAATTCGCTGACGTGGTCTTCCCCCCGCAGCTTTGCCGTCACTTCGGCGGCGGCGCCGCCCGCGGCCGCCAGGGGCCGGGCCAGATGCCCCGTTCCGCAGAGGATGCAGCCCTGCAGCCCGCCGGGCCAGAGGATGAGGCAGGAGCGGGCCAGAAAGGACCCCATACTGTGGCCGAACAGGAAAACGGGTTTTCCCGGCCAAAGCTCCTTTATCCGCTCCAGCAGCGCATGCTGCCCCTCCGCCGCCTTCATCCAGCCTCCCCGGGGGAAGCGGCCCAGGCTGCCGGTCTCCGCCGCGGCAGGTCCGTGGCCCGGCAGGTCGGAGGTGTACACCGCAAAGCCGTTTTCCGCCAGGAAGCGGGCGAAGGAAACGTAGCGTCCCTGGTGCTCCCCCAGCCCGTGGATCACCTGAAGGATCCCGACGGGGTCGCCCTCCGGCCGGTATTCCCGGCAGGCCAGGGTCACGTCTTTCTCCGGCTCGAGGGTGAATTCGCGCATATCCATCGTTTCCGTCTTTCCGCCGCAGCACCGCGGCAAAAACATATTCCTGATTTGATATACCAATACTATCGAAATTCAGCCGAAAAGGCAAGGAGGTCCCCATGAATCCTTACGTCATCGCTTTGGACCAGGGCACCACCAGCTCCCGGGCCATCGTTTTCGACTGCATGGGCGGCGTGGCAGCCATCGCCCAGCATCCTCTGCCCCAGATCTATCCCAAACCGGGCTGGGTGGAGCATGATCCCATGCTCATCCTGCAGACCCAGCTCCAGTCCCTGCGGGAAGCCTTCGAGCAAAGCGGCCTGACCCCCGGGGACATCGCCGCCATCGGCATCGCCAACCAGCGGGAGACCACCATCGTCTGGGATCGGAATACGGGACGGCCCGTGTGCAACGCCGTGGTCTGGCAGTGCCGCCGCACGGCGGACTACTGCGGCGAGCTGGCAGCCAGAGGCCTGGAGCCGCTGATCAGGGAGCGCACCGGCCTGCTCATCGACCCCTATTTCTCCGGTACCAAGCTCCGCTGGATCCTGAAGAACGTGCCCGGGGCCGAGAAGCGGGCGAAAAACGGCGAGCTGCTCTTCGGCACCGTGGAGACCTGGCTCATCTGGAACCTCACGGGGGGAAAAGTCCACGTGACGGACTGCTCCAATGCCAGCCGCACCATGGTCTTCAATATCGAACGTCTCTGCTGGGACGAGGATCTCTGCCGGGAACTGGAGCTCCCCATGGAGATGCTCCCCGTCCCGGTGCTCAATTCTGCGGAATACGGCCGGGTGGCTCCGGGGATCCCGGGGCTGGAAGCCCTGGCGGGGATCCCGGTCTGCGGCGCGGCGGGAGATCAGCAGGCGGCCCTTCTGGGCCAGGGCTGCATCCGGGCGGGAGACGCCAAGAACACCTACGGCACCGGCTGCTTCACGGTGATGAACACCGGGGAGAAGTCCGTACGGAGCGAAAACGGCCTGGTCTCCGGGGTGGCCTGGCATCTGCCGGAGAAAACGTACCGCTGCCTGGAGGGGAGCGTATTCAATGCGGGCAGCACCATCCAATGGCTGCGGGATGAGCTGAAGCTCATCTCCAGCGCGGCGGAAACCGAAGCCCTGAGCTTCTCCGTGCCGGACAACGGGGACGTATACCTGGTACCCGCCTTCACCGGCCTGGGCTCCCCCTACTGGGACAGCTACGCCCGGGGAGCTTTGGTGGGACTCACCCGGGGCTGCTCCCGGGCTCACGTGGCCCGGGCCGCCCTGGAGAGCATCGCCTATCAGGTGCGGGACCTGATCGCCGCCATGGAGCGGGATGCGGGCTTCCCCCTCCCCTCCCTCCGGGTGGACGGCGGGGCCAGCGTGAACCGCTTCCTCATGCAGTTCCAGGCGGATATCCTGCAGAAGCCCATCGACCGGCCCAGGATGGTGGAGACCACCGCCTTCGGCGCGGCTTTCCTGGCGGGTCTGGCGGCCGGCGTCTGGAATGAACTGGAGGACGTGGCAAAGCTCAGGCAGGCGGACACGGTGTTCACCCCCCGGATGGCGCCGGAGGCGGCGGAAAAGCTCTGCGCCCGGTGGGAAAAGGCCGTGCTGCGCTCCCGATCCTGGGCGGAGGAATGACGAGAAAGATCAAAAAAACTGGATATAGGAGATGCTGCAGATGAAAACGATAACGGAAGAACGAAGGGAGATCCCGGTCGCCGGAGAGACGGACGTACTGGTCATCGGCGGCGGTCTGGCCGGCGTAGCCGCCGCCGTGGCGGCGGCCCGGAACGGGGTGAGCGTCACCCTGCTGGAGAAGACCATCGCCCTGGGCGGCCTGGCCACCCTGGGCCACGTGTGCGTATACCTGCCCATCGACGACGGCCTGGGCCACCGGATCTACGGCGGTCTGGCGGAGGAGCTGATGCAGGTATGCCACCGGTACTCCTATGACGATATTCCGGATTGCTGGAAGGGCAGCCCCTGGAGGGTGGAGGCCCCCACGGGCCGGTACCAGTGCACCTTCAACATTCCCGCCTGCGTCATGGCTCTGGACGAGTTCATGGCGGAGGAGGGCGTCAAGGTGATGTTCGACACCAGCGTCTGCCTGCCCATCATGGAGGGGGACCGGTGCCGGGGCGTCATTGTGGAAAACAAGTCCGGCCGCAGCGCCTACCTGGCCAAAATGGTCGTGGACGCCTCCGGGGACGCGGACGTGCTGTTCCGGGCGGGGGCGGAGTGCGAGACGCAGAAGAGCATCGTCTCCACCTGGACCTATGAGCTGGACGTTGACCGGATCAAGAACGAGACGGCCTCGAACGACGTGCTGGCGAACATCCGCATGCGCTGGTTCGGTCTGAGGCCCGACGTGGACAACTCCGGCAGCGAGATCCCCACCTTCTACGGCACCACGGCGGACGGGGTGAACGACTATGTGCATCTGAGCCGCACCCTGTCCCTGGACTACCTGAAAAAGCACGACCGGCCCGGCTACGCCTTCATGACCATGCCCACCCTGCCCCAGTTCCGCATGACCCGGCGGCTGAAGGGGCTCCGGGAGATGCAGATCGCGGAGGGGCAGCGGGAGGAGCACAGCGTGGGCATGGTGATCCACTGTCTGGAAAACCCCGCCGCGGTATACGAATTCCCCTATGAGGCGGTGATCGACAGGCGCATCGAGAATATCGCCGCCGCGGGGCGGATGGTCTCCGCCGGGGGCCGGGGCTGGGAGATCATGCGCTGCATCCCCAACTGCGTCTTTACGGGCCAGGTGGCCGGCACCGCCGCCGCCCTGGCCATCCGGGGCGGCACCTCCCTGCAGGGGGTAAACGTGGAGGCCCTGCAGCAGAATCTGGCGGATACGGGAGTGGTCATCCATATCCCGGAGGAGCTGCGGCACAACTCCTCCAAGGAGCGGATCATGGGCCGCAGGGCCGCCGGCGTGGCCTCCATCGCCACGGATTCCCTGAGCTATCCCAAAAAAGAGGACCAGGCGCACTGAGCGGATAAATACAGACCGACCGGGAGGGAGCCGCAGCTCCCTCCCGGTCTGCTGTTTACCAGATGAAATTGGACTTCAGCATTTCTCCGTTGTCCATCAGGATGTCCTCTCCGGTGATGGAGCGGTTCACCGCCGTGAGGTAATAGGCCAGCTCCGCCACCTCCTCCGGCTCCGCCCACTTGCCCAACAGGGTCTCCCGCAGCACCGCCGCGTACAGCTCCGGGTCCTCCAGGATATGCCGGTTGGCCTGGGTGATCACCCCGCCGGGGGAAATGCTGTTGCAGGTCACGCCCCTGGGGGCGACGGCGAGGGCCAGGTTTTTCATGTACCCCACCAGGCCCGCCTTGCTGGCCACATACCGGGGAAACTCCGCCCCGTTCCGGGCGGAGGCCGAGGCGATGAACAGGATGCTCCGGAGCTTCGGGCTTACCATATACCGCTCCGCGAAGGACATGGCCCCCAGCAGGTTCACCCGGATGGCCTCGTCCTCCTCCAGGGTGCCGGCGCAGCTCACCAGGATCTCCGCCTCCGGCAGGTCCGGCAGCTCCGGCTGCCGCAGGTCGCACAGGTAATGGCTGTAGCCCGGCAGGTCGATGCTCCCCTCCAGAAGGTCCAGGCCGGAGACCCGGTCTCCCGCCTGCAGGAAGCGCAGGGCGATGGCCCGGCCGATGCCGCCGGACGCGCCGGTGACGATCACGTTCATCCTATGCCGCCTGTTCCTTTCCCGCGCCCTCCCGGGCGCGCATGATCCGCCGGGAGATGCGGTAGCCCGCCGGGGAGAAAAACACCTCGAAGAGCAGCTCCATCACCGCGCCGGTGAGGGCGCAGGTGAAGCACTGCAGCGTGGTCCAGCCGAAGAAGTTCCGGCTCACGATAAAGGCAAAGATCAGGTTATCCGCCAGCTGCGCCAGGAAGGTGGAAACATAGGACCGGAGGGCAAAGACGCCGAAGCTGCCCCTGCGCCGGAGCAGGCCCCCCAGGGCATGATTCAGGAAGTTGTTCAGCACGGCGGAGGCGGCAAAGGCTATGGAGGAGCCCAGCAGCACATACCAGGCGCCGCCGAAGGTGCGGTCCAGCGCGCCGTTTATCACCCCTTCGCTCCCCTCCACGAAGCTCTCTCCCCATACGCCGGGGATGAGGCTGGCCAGGAAGAAGATGAGGGCCATGAGCAGGTTCATGCCCAGGGCGGCGAAGGACATCCAGGTGGCGGCCTTCGGCCCGTAACAGTGGGTCATCACGTCCATGGTCAGGAAGGTCAGCCAGGAAAACAGGATCCCGCAATCCAGCGCCAGCCAGTCCACGCCGGTATCGATGCTCTTGTTCGCCAGCAGATTCATCCCCACGACGGAGAGGATCAGCAGGGCGGCGAGCAGCGGCGGAACGGACCGCAGCAGACTGCGGGTCTCGGAAAAGGTTTTGCGCATGATTCTTCAGCTCCTTGTTTTTTTGGGGTGGTTATCAAGAAACACCCATTCTGTTTTGCTCCCGGGGGCAGCATATCCTACCACAGAGCGCCGGGATTTGCAAGCTCTAAGCGCCGGTATCTTTTCATGCAGAGTCCCGGACCCGAGCGGGTCCGGGACGGATATGCTCACGCGGGGTCCCCGGGCGGAGGCGGCGGGGGCGGGGGCGGAGGCGGCGCAGCCCTGACCGGCTTTTTCCGGACCATGGCCCAGATGGCGAAGACGGAGCTGAGCAGCAGGGCCAGGCTGATGCAGGCCCCCAGGAGGGAAAGGGCCCCCAGGGCGCCGTAATGCCGATACTCTCCCTTGTAGACCAGGGGCAGCAGGGAAACGATGAAAGTGATGGGAGCCAGGATGCTCAGGGCGAGCCGGGCGCTTTTGCCCTTGATGGCCACGATGCTCAGGATCATCAGGAAACAGGTGAGAACGCCCGTGATCAGAGGCGGGAGCATCCCGCTGAAAAAGAGCTTCACGTTGAAATACGACACCAGCTCATAGATCACCCCGTTATCCCCCGTCTCGGTGACCTTCACCGCAGCTTTTGTCAGGATCTGCAGGGCCAGGGCTGCGGCGGTGAACAGGATCTGCAGAAAGCGTTTCACGCAATTTCCTCCTTATTGATACGCGTCGTACATCCGGGCGGCCATTCTCTCCGCGCCCTCCCGGGTGACGGGCACGGGACAGTAGGTGCTGAGATGGCTGGCATAGCCCTCCTCCGCGGCCTTGAGCGCCTGCTCCCGGGTGAAGCCGCTGGCCTTCAGGCTGGGGACCTCCAGCTTCCGCATCAGGTCCCAGACCGCCCTGGCGCACATGGCGCCCAGCTCCTCGGCGGTCTCCTTCCCGGTGAGGGGGATGCCCATGGCCTCCGCCACCATGCGGATCTCCTTCGGCACGGCGGGGGCGGCGTACTCCAGGGCCACGGGCAGGGCCATGGCGCAGTTGTACCCATGGGGGGTGTGGAGGTTGATGCTGAGGCCGTCCGCCAGGGCGTGGCCCACATGGCACATGGTCTCTCCGAAGGCGATGCCGGCCCAATCCGCCGCCAGGCTCATCTCCGTCCTGGCCTCCACGTTGCCGGGCTCCTTCCAGGCGATATACAGGTTCTTCATGATCTTCTCGATGGCGGCGCAGGCCAGGAGCTGGTTATGGGGATTGGAGATATTGTCCGTCACGCACTCCGCCGCGTGGGACAGGGCGTCCAGCCCCGTATAGGCGGTGACGTGGGGCGGCATGCCCATGCTCAGCTCGGGGTCCACCACGGCCAGGGTGGTGTTCACGAAAACGCTCCACTTGCCCCCGGTCTCCGTCTGGCTGATGACGGCCACGCGGGTGGCCTCCGCGCCGGTGCCGGAGGTGGTGGGGACCAGGATCACGGGCACCTTGGTATCCATGGTGATGGGCTTTGCGAGAATGTACTTTTTGATGGGGCCGGGATAGGTCATCAGGATGCTGGCGGCCTTTGCCGCGTCCATGCTGCTGCCGCCGCCGATGCCGATGATGGCCTCCGCCCCGGCCTCCAGGGCCATGGCCCCGGCCGCGTCCACGATGCCGATGGTGGGGTCCGCCTCCACGCCGTTGAAGCAGGCGCAGGCGATGCCCGCTGCCTCCAGGCTCTTCACGGCTCTGGCGGGGATGCCCGCCGCCTCCACGCCCTTATCATAGACGCAGAGGACCTTGCGGATATTCCCCAGCTCGGCTACGTATTCCCCCAGATGATCGATGGCCCCGGGTCCGAAGATGATGGGGCAGTTCTGCATATACCGGAAGTTCATGCTTTTCTCCTTACTTCTCGCTTCAGATTTTATTTGACGTAAATGACCTCGATGCGCTGTTCATCCGCCTTGATCTTGGGGAATTCCTTGGCCTCATAGCCCAGGGCCATGGTGCCGACGCAGGTGAAGCCCTCCGGGAAGCCCAGGCGCTTCACCAGCTCCGGATCGTTGTTGATGCCGTACATGGACATCCAGAGATAGATGCTGTCGATCCCCAGGTCCGCCGCCGCCACCATCATGTTCTGGATGACGCAGCCGGCGTTGGTGTACTCGATGCTCTTCAGGATGCTCTCCTTGGAGGCCAGCACCACCAGGGTGGGCGCGCCGTACAGGGGATGGGAGCCGGGGCGCATTTTGGCG
>JAEEGI010007726.1_pt1 | contig 24022 bp, 17 predicted proteins | sample 8958751 | NCBI WGS metagenome assembly JAEEGI01 (sample SAMN16246545, study PRJNA631951) | gut metagenome | biome: gut microbiome; feature: rumen; material: KS-attached | host: Bos | place: Iran: Karaj | collected 2018-10 | reverse complement strand
CGTAACCACGCAGACCGATGGTCTCCTCTGCATAACCTGAAGAGTAGCCGGTCATACCGTCACCACCCACGTAGAAGGTCTCGAAGGGTGAACGCTTGTTGCTGTTATAGGAACCGAGGATACCGAATTCCACACGGGTCATCAGCACGAAACACTTCTGGCCGCCTGAGAGGGCCGTGAACGTGCGTGACTTGAACTTCCATTTGTGGTACTCAATCCAGCGATACACTTCCTGCAGTTCACTCTCATAGGTGGCTGAGTTGGGGTTCTTCGCCAGTTTGCTGTAGTCCTTGTTGTCGAAGAGCGACCAGGGCGGCGTGAGGGTGACTGATGCCATGAACTCAGAGCCGTGACGCGGGAACAGCTGGTTGTCGGTAGAGGTACGCGACAGGGTGAAGCCCAGGTTGATGTTGTTACAGTTGCCGTTGTGGATATAGAAGTAACTCCAGTCGCGCAGCATGTATCGGGTGTAGCCGAGGGTTGCGGAGAACTGGAAGTAGTCATCAGGCCAGCGCAGACGCTTACCCCATCCGATGCTTGCACCGATGACCGTCATCGTCTTGTCGTCGTCGAGCATCGAGTCGTAGTTGTAATAGTAGTTGTTGTACGAGCCGACGCCGTAACTGTACATCGAATAGTTGTTATAGAAAGCGTTGTTACGATAGAGGCTTGAGATATCCGACTGCTTGGAGAAGAACACACCCACGTTGAAGCTGTTTGGACGCTTGCCGCCAAACCAGTTGGTACCGTAGTTGGCACTCAGCGAACTGTAGTATGAACCGTTGGTCTGGAAACTGAAGCCCAGCTGCTCACCGTCGCCGTAGGGCAGGATACCACGGTGGAGTTTGTTCTTGCCGAAGAGGTTGCGGATAGAGAAGTTATTGAACTTGATACCAATCTTACCGATGATACCCGTCTGACCCCAACCCAGAGAGAACTCTAACTGGTCGTTAGACTTCTGTTCGAGTCGGTAGTTGATATCCACCGTTCCGTCCTCATAGTTGGGCACCACATCGGGCACCACCTTCTCAGGATCGAAGAATCCCATGGAGGCGATCTCACGGACCGTACGCTGCAGGGCTTCCTTGTTGAACAGGTCACCGGGCTTTGTGCGGAGCTCACGGCGCACCACCTCTTCGTAGAGACGGTCGTTACCATAGATGCGGATACGGTTGAGGTGGGCTTGCGGACCTTCCGTCACACGCATCTCCACATCGATGGAGTCGTTGTCGATATTGATTTCCACGGGCTCGATGTTCGAGAACACGTAACCGTTGTTGTAATAGTAGTTACCAGCGGCATCATCGTCTTCTTTCAGACGCTTGTTCATGTGCTTCTGGTTATACACGTCACCTTTCTTCATGCCCAGCACGGCATTCAGGTAGTCGGTGGTTACCACGGTGTTTCCCACCCAGGTGATGTTACGGATATAGTATTTGTCACCTTCGTCGAGTTTCACATAGATATCCACGTGCTTGTCGTCGTAGGTGCTGACGGAGTCAACGAGGATGGTGGCATCGCGGAATCCCAACTCGTTGTATTTCTCGATAAGGGCCTGCTTGGCTTCCTTATAGCGTTCGTCGGTGAACTTCTTCGACTTGAAGAGGCTGGAGAGTTTTCCCGACTCGTGGATCTTACCGAAGGAACCTTTGCTGATGAGCGATCCCTTGATCTTCGAGTCCTTCAGTTTCTCATTACCGTCGAAGATGATACGGTGTACCTTCATCTTGGCCTTTTTGTCGATATTCACATCGAGCAGCACCTGGTTCTTGTCACTTGGGTTCTCTGTCTGCAGGATGTCGATCTGCGCGTTCTTATAACCCTTCTCATCGAAGTATTTCTTGGCGAGGATCTTCGCACGGTCCACAATGTTACGGGTGAGACTCATGCCCTTCACGATACCCAGTTTCGACTCCAGGTCTTCGCGCTCAGCCTTCTTCACACCGTGATAGCGGATGGTGTGGATACGGGGGCGCATGCCCAGATGGATGCAGAGATAGATTTTCGAACCTACGATCGAGTCGGCGGTGATGCTGACCTTTGAGAAGAGTCCGTTGCGCCAGTAGCGCTTCACGGCCTCGGTGATCTGGGAGCCAGGCACCTCGATCTGCTGACCGACTGCCAGTCCGGAGAGACCTGTGAGCACGTAGTCCTCATAGCCCTCGACGCCCTCGACGGCGATACCGGCAATCTCGCAGGTACGTGGTGTACCGGCATAGGAGATATCGGGGTTGACGATCTTGTCCTGTGCAGTGGCTGTCAAAGGTAAAAAGGCAAATAGGTAAAAAGGTAAGATGCCTTTTACCATTCCCTTCACCTTATTAATAATATATATATAAGTCACTTTCTTTCTTCTTTTTTATTTATTTTCTTCCACCTGTGCCTCGGTCTTTCCGAAACGGCGCTGACGGCTCTGATAACTATAGATGGCCTTATGCAGGTCTTCTTCCATGAAGTCGGGCCAGTAGGTATCGCAGAAGTAGAGCTCCGAGTAGGCGATCTGCCACAGCAGGTAGTTCGAGATACGCACCTCACCACCTGTACGGATCAGTAATTCGGGATCGGGCATGAAGTTGGTCCACAGACGCTCGTTGATGGTTTCCTCGGTGATGTCTGCCGCATTGAGTTTACCGTCCTTCACCTCCTGGGCTATCTGACGGGTGGCAGTCACCAGTTCGAGCTTCGACGAGTAGCTCAGGGCTACCACCATCGTCATTGAGTCGTTCTTGGCGGTGTGTTCCTCGGTCTCAGCGAGTTTCTTGTTCACGCTCTCAGGGATGCGCGAACGGTCGCCGATCACGCGGAAGCGTACGTTATTCTTCATGAAGATCTCATCCTCAAGCGAGGTCAGCACGAGTCCCATCAAAGCCGCCACCTCGTCGGCAGGGCGGTTCCAGTTCTCTGTTGAGAATGTATATAGTGTGAGGAATTTCACGCCCAAGCGGGTGCATTCAGAGGTGATGCGACGCACAGCATCTACACCGGCCTGATGACCGAAACTACGCTCCTTACCTCGTTCCATAGCCCAGCGCCCGTTACCGTCCATGATAATGGCGATGTGCTGGGGGATTCGATTCATGTCCAAAAGTTCTTTCATATATCTTAATCTCTATCGTTATTACATGTTTTGCACCTTTCCCAAAGGTCGTAGGTCACTGACACCTGGAAGGCGTGATAGCAGTCGGCATTTTTGAAGAGGCCGCTGCTCTTGATACCATACACATCGGCCTTTCCGTCGAGGTAGTCGCTGGGCGTAAAGCGTATCGCCCATTCTGCGATGACATTCAGGCGCGGGGCGGCTTTCCATTTGACACCTGCTCCCAATGGGAAGTTTACGGTGACGCCGCTGTTCGTGCCGCTGTGGTAGGTCATACCCAGTCCGATGGCGATAAACGGGGTCACTGGGCGTGCGCCCCTGTATTCCCTGCCTGTGCCGTAAGGCCAGAAGTTATACTCATATCTGAGGTCTGCCTCAGTCAGCTGGTGGCTAAAGGCGTATGGCTCTATCGGATACCAGGTGTCCACATCTGCTGTGGAACCTTTGATCTTGCCAGTCCCGATGTCGAAGCCCAAGGCCATCCGGGGGTTGAGGCGGTATTTCGCTACAAGCGCCATCCAAGGGTGTATGCCTTTGAAGAAACCGCCGCTGAAATCTCCCGAGTAGGCGACGCCGCCCAGTCCTGCACCCACCTCAAGCCTGTATTCCGGCTCTTCCTGTGCCATGACAGAAGGGGTGGCAAACAGCGAAGCGACTATCAGTAGCAGTATTCTCATCGCCAGGTTTTATTTTGCCATAGCGACTCCGCGCCAGACTTTTCCCTGCTCCACATCCTTGTACCAGACGAAACTGCCGTCGGTGGTGACTGTGAACTTGCCTGGAATCTCCTGCCCGTCGGGGAAGTTAAAGTCGTCATAGGTCCTCCACGTGATAGCACCGTCCATGCTGATGTAGATCTCGCCAAGGTTGGTGAATGCCATGACCAAACCTGCGTAATACACCATGTCAACGATGTTGGTAGGCAGGTAGTAGGCGTTATATGTCTCAAGGGGCGTGTAGGCCCACTTGCCGGCGATACCATATTCTGAGTTCACTACGAACTTATGCCATACCTTGGAGTAGGTTCGGTCGCCGTTGTCGCCCACCAAAAGCACGTAGTCGTCTTCCTGGTCGTTTTCAAGCGGATACCACACCAAGTGGAACTCTTCCACTGGCAGCAGGGCGTCATCGGCGTCCAACTTTTCTGCGGTCCAGGTCTTACCACCGTCATTGGTCATCATCAACTCGTCGTTGAGACTGTAGGCATATGCCTCTTGACGGGCGGCTCCGATGAATTCTTTCAGACCTGCCTTCTCTACGATGCTCTCCCACTCAGCCCTTTTCTTTTCCTCCGCGGTGGGATATTCACTGAGGGGGCGCTCCTCCCAGATCAGCTTATTTGTAGGCAACAGGTGCTTGTTCATTGTCACCTGATAACTCTTAAAGAGTGTCCCGTTCGTGTTGTAGGCACAGATGATCCTCGGCACGGAGAAATCGATGGAGTCAGTGCTGTTATAGAAGATGAGGTCATCGCTGTCCTTATCCTTGATAAACAGGGTGCCCGTATAGTTCGATGCTGTCAAGTTGATCAGCACGCGTGTCAGGTCGCAGTCATAGGGTAAGGAGTCGGCATTGAAGATCTTTCCGTTGTCATGGTCAATCGTGAACGACGGAAAGGTGGTCAGTTTCTTGATATAGACCGTATCTTTGCCTGTGGAAGTCTGACCGTGGACCTGCCTGTTGACGGCAGTCAACTTCAGACCTGTAATGGTCGTTTCATTGTATAGCGTAATCGTGGTCTCGTTGTCTTTAAAACACGACGAGAGACAAGATGAACCGACCAGGATCACACATAATGTGTATAAAAACCTTTTCATCAATAATTGTAAATTTCGAAATTCGGGTGCAAATTTACGCACATTTCCTCAAAATCAATCCATTTTCACCTTATAATTATAGAAAATATGTTATAAATTGACCGTTTTTAAGTTAGTTTAGTGTTTTTAGACGAAAAAGAGTGTGGTATGAATCACTCACCCCACACTCTTTTCAACGGATGTCGGTATGAATCAGAGTAACAATGCTCAGAACTGTCGCAAGTGCAACAGTCGCCAACATGACCGTCGTTTGAAAATCTAATAACATAATCTTTACCTTAAAAAACCGGCATTGCCGGAAAAACTACTAACCTAATGAATATATACTTATAATCTCACGATTACGTGATGCAAAGGTAATGGTTTTGGGGGAACATGCATCAAAAAAAAGAGCGATTCCCGATGAAATCGCCCTTTATTTGATGTATGTCAAAACAATTTTAAAGTTTTGGACCTGCAGCTACCAGAGCCTTACCAGCCTCGTTGCCCTCGTACTTCTTGAAGTTCTTGATGAAGCGAGCAGCCAGATCCTCAGCCTTCTTGTTCCACTCAGCAGCGTCAGCGTAAGTGTCACGAGGATCGAGGATAGCGGGGTTCACGTTGGGCAGCGCTGTGGGTACCTCGAAGTCGAAGTATGGGATCTTCTTGGTCTCAGCCTTCAGGATGGCACCGTCGAGGATAGCGTCGATGATACCACGTGTATCGGGGATAGAGATACGCTTGCCGGTACCGTTCCAACCAGTGTTCACGAGGTAAGCCTTGGCACCGCTCTTCTCCATCTTCTTAACCAGCTCCTCAGCATACTTTGTGGGGTGCAGCTCGAGGAATGCCTGGCCGAAGCAAGCAGAGAAGGTAGGAGTGGGCTCAGTGATACCACGCTCTGTTCCAGCCAGCTTAGCTGTGAAACCAGAGAGGAAGTAGTACTTGGTCTGCTCAGGAGTCAGGATAGATACTGGGGGCAGTACACCGAATGCGTCAGCAGAGAGGAAGATCACGTTCTTAGCCTCTGGACCAGCACTCTTACCATTTACCTTCTGGGCAATCTTCTCAATGTGGTTGATAGGATAGCTTACGCGAGTGTTCTCAGTAACGCTCTTGTCAGCGAAGTCGATCTTACCAGCACCGTCAACAGTTACGTTCTCGAGCAGAGCGTCGCGCTTGATAGCACCATAGATGTCAGGCTCGTTCTCCTTAGAGAGGTTGATAACCTTAGCGTAGCAACCACCCTCGAAGTTGAACACACCCTCGTCGTCCCATCCGTGCTCGTCGTCACCAATCAGCAGACGCTTCGGATCGGTAGAAAGAGTGGTCTTACCTGTACCAGACAGACCGAAGAAGATAGCGGTGTTCTTACCCTCCATATCGGTGTTAGCAGAGCAGTGCATAGAAGCGATACCCTGCAGAGGCAGATAGTAGTTCATCATTGAGAACATACCCTTCTTCATCTCACCACCGTACCAAGTGTTGATGATAACCTGCTCACGACTTGTGGTGTTGAAAGCTACGCAAGTCTCTGAGTTCAGACCCAGCTCCTTGTAGTTCTCAACCTTTGCCTTAGAAGCGTTGTAGATCACGAAGTTAGGCTCGAAGCTCTCCAGCTCCTCAGCAGTAGGCTGGATGAACATGTTCTTTACGAAGTGAGCCTGCCAAGCAACCTCCACGATGAAACGAACGCGCAGACGGGTAGCCTCGTTGGCACCGCAGAATGCGTCCATCACATACAGGTTCTTGTTGCAGAGTTCCTTGATAGCGATGTCCTTAACCTTGGCCCAAACCTCCTCGCTCATGGGGTGGTTGTCGTTCTTATATTCCTCAGATGTCCACCAAACCTTATCCAGACTCTGAGCATCCTTTACGATATACTTGTCCTTAGGTGAACGACCGGTGTAGATACCAGTCATAACGTTTACAGCGTTGAGCTCGGTGTTTACGCCCTTGTCGAAACCCTCGAGTCCAGCTTTTGTCTCCTCTTCGAAGAGGTACTCATACGACGGATTGTGAGCAATCACGGTAGAACCGGTGATGCCATACTGAGTCAAATCTAACTTTGCCATATTACTACTATTTGTTTTAAATTGTGAATATTATCCCTGTTATTTCGACGTGAATTTAATTTCACGGCGCAAAGTTACTAATTTATTGCGAATTGACAATTGCGAATTAGCAATATTTTACTTTATATAGGTTTCTTTTAGCGTTAAAGTATTTAAAAATTGAGGTCGGAGTGGCGCTTTTGTCACTCCGACATATCAATTCACTTGCTTGATATAGGTAAACAGATACACCACACCGATGGCCATGACAATCACGGCACCAGCCTGTCCGATGGCATCACTGGCAAAGCCCATGAGCAAGGGGAAGATCGTGCCGCCGAAAAGACCCATGATCATCAGTCCCGACACCTCATTCTGTTTCTCTGGCATCGAGGTCAGTGCCTGGGCAAAGCAGATGGAGAAAATGTTTGAGTTGCCGAAACCCACGAGGGCGATAGCCGTGTAGAGTACCCATGCTTCCCTGCCGAAGAACAGGCCGCACATCGAAAGTGCCATCATCAACACGCTGATAATGAAGAAAGTACGGTTGGGCAGTATGCGTAAGATAAACGAGCCAGAGAGACAGCCGACGGTGCGGAAGATGAAGTAGAGACTCGTGGCAAAGGCAGCATCGTTCAGACTGATGCCGAGGCGCTCCATCAGGATTTTTGGAGCCGTGGTGTTCGTACCCACGTCGATGCCTACATGACATATGATGCCGAAGAACGTAAGTAGTACGATGGGGGTGCCTAAAAGTTTGAAACAGTCTGTTAACTGCTCTGTGACAGACTTTTGTGGACCAGTAAGCGGGTTCACGTCCTCCTGAATAGGTGTGACCCCCAACATCACAGTGGCTAAGATACCCACCAAGAAGTAGATGCCGAAGAGTACACGCCAGTCGAAACCGAAGGTTGGAATCACATGGGTCGCACCCCACATGGCCAGATAAGGGGCGAGGAATGAGGCGATGGCTTTGATAAACTGTCCGAAAGTCAGTGTAGAGGCTAAATGATTGTCTTGCGAACGTCCACTATCCATCACAGTGGCTACCAGTGGGTTGAGCGAGGTTTGCATAAGGGCATTACCGATGCCGAGCAGTGAGAAAGCTATCAGCATCGTGGTAAAGTTCTCACCGAATAGTGGAATCAACAACGACAGTATGGTCACAATGAGTGAGAGCATCACCGTGTTCTTCCGCCCGAGTTTGTTCATCAGCATACCTGTTGGCACACTGAAGATCAGAAACCAGAAGAAAACGAGGGAAGGGAAGATGTTGGCCACAGAATCGGTCAACTGCAGGTCTTCTTTTACGTAGTTAGAAGCAATACCCACCAGATCCACGAAGCCCATTGCAAAGAAGCAGAGCATCACGGGGATGAGCGTTAGATCTCTTGTTTTAGCCACCATGTCATATATATCGTTTTTTTATTTTCTTTTTTACAAAGGAATAGCGACTCTCCCGAGCCGCTATTTTCCACTCATTACCTAACTAACCTTAGTGTTTATTACTAACTAAATTAAAAATAACAATAACCATTAATCTTAATGCATGAACTTAATCTGTGCTGCAAAGATAGGCATAATATTCGATGGAATCGATAAAAATTGTTTCAAAGACTAACAAAAATCGTTCATTGTAACATATGAGTTAGAAATGAACGATTTTTGATATTAGGGACAGTCCCCAGTATGAAGTATCGGACTATTTGGCTTTGGCGCGCTTCTTCTGTTCTTTCTGGTAAGCCTTCATCTCGATGATGGTGGCGAGTCCCTTCTTCACACGGAACTCCTGACGGGCACGACGCATCTGCTCGAGGAAACGCTCACTGGTATGCAGACGGGCGTAGGCTGCTGAGGCGGCGAGGCGGGCTGCGTTGACATCACTCTGCCAGTGCGCACCGACAATCAGACGGCTGTCGCCATACATGTAACCACGTGCCAGGAGCGTATCAGCGCGATCGGGGTTGATCTCTGAGAGCAGCAAAGCAGAGCTCCAGCCTAACAGCGTGTGGCCTGAGGGATATGAACCGTTCTTGCGGAGGGCGGGCTCATCCTCAGGATAGAGGGTCGGTTCGTTGAAACGCATGAACGGACGCTTACGCATGTAGTACCGCTTGGGAATAGTGCAGATACTGTCACAGGTAGCCGTTCCCTCGCGCAGCACCTTGTAGATCTCCGGGGTCTCTTCCTTGGAGATCTGTAAGCCGAAAGGCTCGCTGAACTCGCGGATAATGCAGTCGATACCATAGACGGCATCGCGGATGGCAATGTCAGCGCGCTCCTTACAGTTACGCATCTGTTTACCCCACATATACTGCATGATGTCGTAGGCGAAGGCTGGACCTATGGTGTCGGGGGGAGCCGGACACCATTTCAGCATGTCGGGCATCTCGCTGGTGGTGAAATACGCATCAACGGGTGATTTGTCACTTTGTGCCGAAGCACATACTGCCAGCATCATCATGGCAGCAATCATCATAATCTTTTTCATACGCTTTAAAATATTATTGTTAAAAATCCAGTGTCCTAGAACTTCACCTGGAAACGGGTCTCCAGGATGGTACACTCATTGCTGAAAAAACCAAGATTCTGGACCTTGGTCCATGAGGCACGTACACGCCAGATCATATACTTGTTGATGTAATAGTTGTAGCATAATGCCCAGTCGTTCAGGTAACCGCCATATACACCGGCAGAGGTGTCAGTGAGATCCGTGTAGTTGTATTGCAGACAGATTTCCATGTTGCCCGGATCAGGGGTGGCAATACCGCCGTCAACCATGTTTGGCGCATAGTTGCGACCTTTGATGAGACCACGCAGGGTGACATAAGCACCACTGCCCGTGAAGCTCTTCAGATCCTTTTCACGGGTGATGGAGTTCAGGAAGTACTGGCCGATTACGGCGAAGCGCCCATAGGAGTACATGACCTCGGGGGAGAACTTGTACATGGTTTTCGCTTCGGTAACTTCGGCTACCTGTGAGTTGACCTTTGCTACGCGTGTCGGCCATCGGGTACTCAGGGTGAACTGCTTGTGCTTTTTTTCCTCCTCACTGCTGTAACGGGCTCCCTCGATACCGCCACTGATACCGACCTGGAACATCTTTCCACGTTCGGTATACGGACGATAGAGCAGGCGCGTCAAGGCACCAACGGCCTCATTGCCAATCACATCCGTGGTCTGCTTCATGGCATCGGTCTCTGCGATGACACTGAATGTGCCGAGGAACTTGTCGCCGTTATGCTCATACATCAAACCGAGTGTACGGTCGTTGTTGAATGCGGCATTGCTCTGGGGCTCCTCCATCGTCTCCTTGAACGAAGAACTGGTACTGCTCTGGAAACCGTACTGATGGATGAAATAACCGCCACGGAGGAAATTCTTCTTGTTGAAGCCATACTCCACAATCACGTCCTTCATGCCTATCTTGCCATAGGCATAGCCCACATCGACTTTGGCTTTCCACTTGCCGTAACTGAAACTCACACCGACACGGAAGTCAGGGATGCCAACACCGCTTTTCAACTTGTCTTCCTCATGTTGGGGTTTAATGTAGGCTCCATCGAGAAGGATACGTCCCGTTGGCTTGATAGAGACCTTCGGCTCTTCCTGTGCATTGACGGCTGTGGCCATCATGAGGCACGTAACCATCATCAATAATGGTTTCTTCATACGCGTATATCAAATAGTTTAATAAAGCCTGTCATCACAAGGATCTTCTGGAACTCTCCTCCTACATGAGTCAGTACCAGTGAACCGCCTTTGGCTGCACTCTCCTTCTTTAACTTCAACAGACCGCGTAGGCCTAAACTGCAGATGTACTCTAACTTTGAGCAGTCCAGTTCGATACGCTTGTCGGCATTTGCCGATAATGGATTCAGGTCTTCCAGAAACTGGCTGGCCTCGGCTGTGTCGATCCAGCCTGTCAGGATTCCTAAATAGGAACCGTTTTGTTCTTTGATTTCGATATTCATACTGAAAGTGTTTAATGTTTATTTCGTTGCGATTTCCTTTGTTATCGTCAATACGTTATAGCCGTCCACAGTGCGCTCATAGTGCATCGTGTCCATGATGGTCTTTGCCAGGAAGATGCCCAGACCACCTATCGGCCGGTCTTCGAGACTGGCTTCTATATCCACATCCGGTTGCTGTGTGGGATCAAAGGCGCCACCATGATCCTTGATGACCAGCGTCATCACACCATCTGTCACTTTCGCTGTCAACTCAACATGGCCGCGCGTGCCTTTCGGATAAGCGTAGTTGATGACGTTCGCTACACATTCCTCGACGGCGAGGTTCAGTGTTTTGACCATATCCTCATCTATGTCATGCTCACGACAGACTGAGAAGAAGAAACCTCGCATACGACCCACCTCTGTCATCTCGTTCTTCATGATGATACGCCGTGGGGCCGATGATTGGTTTTTCTGTGTCACTCCATGACGTATGAAGAGCAGGGTCAGGTCGTCACCCTGTACGGTGCCGTCGGCAAACACGTTGACATGCTGTTTCAGATAGTCGATGATTTCTATGGCTGAGGCTTGCTTGTTCTTTTCCAGATCATGAAGCAGCCGTTCTTCGCCAAACAGTTTTCTGCTTCCTTCCTCCGAGATATACATCGCTTCGGTCAGTCCGTCGGTATAGAGTAAGAGGGCTGTGTTTTCAGGGAAGGGTATCTGCTGCTCCTCATAGCGGTAATGATCTTCGATACCGATAGGCAGATTGCTGTCAACATCCAGTAACCGGCACTCACCATCGGCGGTTATTAGGGCAGGGGCATTGTGTGCTGCATTGCAGTAAGTCAGGTAGTGTGTGCGCAAGTCGAGCACCCCAATGAAGGCTGTGACAAACACGAGGGAGTCGTTGGTCGATGCGATGGCATGATTCATCTCGCGCATGATGTTGGCAGCGCTCTGATAGTTGCCTGCCAGATTGCGGAAAAGTGTTCGGGTGACTGCCATATAGAGTGATGCGGGTACGCCCTTTCCCGCTACGTCACCAATGATGAAGAACACTTCGTCGCCTTCGATGATAAAGTCGTAGAGGTCGCCTCCCACCTCCTTGGCAGGGGTCATCGAGGCGAAGAGTTCCAGATCGTCACGTTCAGGGAATACTGTGGTAAGCATTCCCATCTGGATGTCATGGGCGATGACCAGTTCACTCTGCAGTCGCTCCTTGCTGGCTGTGGTAGCCTGAAGTTCATCGATATGCTGTTTCAGTGAAGTCTGCATGTAATCGAATGCGTTGCGTAACTGTAACAACTCATCTTCGGAATGGATTTTGGGTAGTGGAGTGTGCAGGTTGCCGTTGGCGATACTCACAGCCGACTCGGTAAACTGTTGTAACGGTTTCACCATCTGATAGATAGCCCATGTGCAGCAGACGAACAGCGAGATGAGACCGACGATAAACACGATGGTGCCGTATTTTACAATCTGATGTGTCAATGGCAGAGTCATGCTGTCACCCGTGAAGTGGAAGAACATCGCGACGGCCACCAGAAAGACAACAGCCGCAATCGACATGATTCTGAAGCTGAGTCTTGCCGCAAACGACTTCCGATATGCCAGATCGTACTTATATTCGAAATTTGGTGCTTCTACCATTTCGCGAATAGTGCTTGTTTTAGGGTTTTATTATGCAAATATAATAAAAAACTCAAAGCCTTGTGATGAAGCCTTGAGTTTTTTAATATTTTTTTAGAAATGCTATTTCCCGAGGAATTTGGTGTCGAGATATTTTTGGAAGGTGTCCCTGTACATGTCGCCGATGGGGAGATAGGTGTCAGCATCCATGATGACACGGTTCTTGTTGACCTCCATGATCTTCGTGAGGTTGATAATGTAGGAACGGTGAATCCGCATGAAATGGTCGGGCAGCCGTTCTTCCATCTTCTTCATGGAGAGCAGGGTGATGATGGGCTTAGGCTCGTTCTCAAGATAGACCTTCAGGTATTCACTCATAGCCTCGATATAGCGGATGTCGCTGATGCTGACCTTTACGATGCGGTACTCGGTCTTCAGGAAGATGGTGTCATCTTCAGTAGTGACAGGAGAAGGGTGAGAGGATTCTAACCGATCCTTCAACCGGTTGGCAGCACGCATGAAGTCTTGCAGACCGAAAGGTTTGAGCAGATAATCGACAGCATTGACCTTAAAGCCTTCAACAGCATATTCGGCATAGGCTGTAGTGAAGACCACCAACGGGGGAGCGGTGAGGGTCTTGATGAAGTCCATACCATTGAGGTCGGGCATGTTGATGTCGCAGAAGATGACATCTACCGTATCGTTCTGCAGAAACTGATGAGCCTCCAGGGCACTTTGGCACTGGGCCACCAGTTCGAGAAATGGTACCTTGCCTATGTAGGCTGTTATCTGCTGGAGCGCCAGGGGCTCGTCGTCAATGGCCATGCATCTGATCATGAGAGTGGGATGGTTAGTTGAACACTATAGACGTCGCTGTCGTCTTGTATCTTGAGCGAATAATCGTTGTCGTAAAGGAGTTTCAGGCGTTGCTTGACATTGGCAAGTCCTACGCCGCCCTTTTCCTCGTTAGACTTCTCGGCCTTGGAGTTACGACAGGAGAAGTAGAGCGTGTCGCCCTGTACTTCGGCCTTTACCTCGATAAACGAGGCATGCTGATAACTGACACCATGTTTGAAAGCGTTCTCAATGAAGGTGATAAGCATCAGGGGCGGGATTATCAGGTCAGGCGTTTGTGCAGGTAGGTCGATAGAGATCTGTACCTTATCTGTATAGCGCAGGCGCATGAGCGTAATATAGTTGCGGATGAAACCGAACTCGCGGGTCAGGGGAACACCTTTCTTATCACCCTCATAGAGTACGAAACGCATCATCTTCGACAATTCCAGGATGGTGGATTTGGCCTTTTCGGCATCAATATCCACCAGGGCATGGATGTTGTTGAGGGTGTTCATGAAGAAATGGGGATTGATCTGATATTTCAGATACTCCAGTTGCTGTTCCAGGTTCTCTTTCTCCAGTCGGAGCAGTTTCTTCTGGTCCTCGCGCGTCTTGAAATACCCTTTGATGCCCAGGTTGGCGCCTAACATCAGTATCAGGATGACGATGGCAATGATGTCGTGTTCACCAATGATGGCAGGGGGAACATCGCGATGATGCTTGGGGAAGTGGTCAGGGTGTATTGGGCCATCCTCACGATGTTTGGGAAAATCCTCACGCAGTTCAAAAGGTGGGGGCTCATGATTGAAACCACGGGCCATCGGAGGGCGCTGTTGGCATTGGTAGAAAGTGAACAGTCCGATCATACAGACCGTGAGCAGGACATACTGCCAACGTTTCTGACGGTGAATGAGCAGGGGCGCCAGGACGAAGTTATGAACCAGGAAGATTAACAGGAAGACAGCCAGACGCCGCCATACTATGAAGGCCTCCTGCCAGTTGAACGCCATTCTATCGTCGCCAGTAGTGCGTACATACAGGCTCAGCAGTGGCGCTGCGAAGAGTAAACCCCACAGCGCCACGTAGGCCATATTTTCATATTTCGACTGTTTCTGCATCCACATTATTAACGGAAGTTTCTGTTGTTTATTGTGTTTGAAGCCGTGACAGTCTGGGATGACTCACCCAACGAGAGAGTGTAACTGGATCCATTCTCCATACCAGGTGCACTGACGAGGATGGTACCGTTGTTATAAGAGTAGGGGGGCATGGTAAACGAAGCCAGGGTGTTGGAACCGTTTGAGATCTTCACGGTGGCGTTGGCACTCACAGAACCATTGGTGGTGACTATTCCTTGTGTGGTAGATCCCAGAGAACCATCCATGCGACCGCCGATACCGAAGATCTTTGTGCCTGAGATATAGAGTTTCTTCAGTTCGTTGATGTCGATGCCAGCCTCGGCACCGTTGGCCCCCATGGCGATAAGTGTTCCACCCTTCAGATACATGTCGCCGTTAGCGTCGATTCCATCATTGTTGGTGCCTACTGCCACTACTGTTCCACCGCTGATAGTAAGGTCGCCAGAGGAGTTGATAGCATCGTCAAGGGCAGAGACCATAACCGTTCCGTCGCTGATGTTGAGCGTTCCCTTGCTCTCGATTCCTTCTCCGTTGGTTCCTGTGGTACGTACCATCAGGTCACCACCCGAGATGGTGAGGACACCATGAACGTCCTTTGTACCAATCTTGATACCCTTGGGCGAAGAGGTGTAGGCATCGTCGAGGTTGTCGGTGTTACCTTTATAGTCATGACTCTCGGTCGTACCGTTGCTATAATAGAGTCCACCCGTGGTGATGACGCGGATCTTACCTCCACTGATATAGGCTTCCCAGTCGGCCTTCAGTCCCTTACCACCGCTACCGGTTGCCTTGACGTTGACCTCACCGCCCTTGATGGTCAGGACAGAATCACACTTGATACAGCTGGAGGCCTTGGTCTCCAGGTCCTCCGTATCCCATTCTCCATCACCAGTGCAGATTACATTGGTGCGTCCGCCATTGATGGTGATGTTGTAGTCGCAATTGATGCCTTTGGCACCGTCGCCGTCGGTCTCCACATTGATGATACCGCCGTTGATGATGGCATCGGAACCCTTGATACCGTGATTGGCTGCATTCACATAGAGGTTGATGCCTTTCTCGAAGAGTACATAACTCTTACTGTGAATACCGTTGTTATAGACACCATAGACTTCGAGGGCACCCGTGCCGCTCACAAGCAGTTTGCCCTTGCTGTAGAGTGTACTCTTATGATCCTCAGTAGAGCCGTCCATCAGTTTGTTGGTGCCCGTAAGCACCAGATAGGCGGCACCCTTGCTCTCCAAATCGAGGGCGGTAGAGGTGGGGTTGTTGATGTCGGCATCGTTTAAGTTGACCATGAAGTCCGTCTTACCGTCAATGGTCAGAGAACCGTTGGAAGTTTTGCCGCTGACCACATAGCATACGCCGGTGGTAGAACCGTGGTTGGCAGTGACATGTCCGTTAGTGACGGTAATCTCCACACCGTTCTCGGTCTTGGCAACAGGATTAGCCATGTCGATCGTGACCTGTGTGGCGAAAGTCTGCTTGCTGACATCGTCTGCAGTCTCGGGATAATAGGCTGTTACCGTACTGGTGGGTTCTGCAGAGGTCTTGTCGAGGGCAACCTCAAAAGAGAGCATTTCACCTGTGCCGGCTGAAGCACCGCCTGCACCACCAGTCATCATATCACCGCCAGGCCCTAGCATGCCCGGATCCATGTAGTTGTAAGCATTCTCGAACGGATCGTCCGATGAACAGGCTGTCATCACAGCCGCTGATGCGATGAGCATCATCATAATTTTCGTTTTCATCTTGTTTAATTGTTTAATTATAATTGTTTTGTGTGCAAAGGTAGGATAAAATGGTCTGCAAACCAAAATCTTTCAACGAACCAGTTCTTTTATTCAACGAAAAATGCAGAATTGTTTGGCGCGATACGTTTTTTTACTTATCTTTGCACTATGATGCGACGATGGGGACTGAGTATCGTGGTCAGTATGCTGACCGTCGTGTGCTGGGGACAGACCTTTTCTCTGGTGCAGAAGTCCGATAGTCTCTACCTGTTGATGCTGACCACCGACTCGATGACCCATCAATGGACGCTACCATATCCCGTGTATCGGATGGAGACGGGTGATGTCGATGGCAACGGGACCATCGAGGCATTGGTGGGTGTGATCAAGGCCACCCGCTTTTATCCCGAGAAGGGGAGGCGGCTCTTTATATTCAAGAACTACGAGGGGCTGGTGAGGCCGATGTGGTTAGGGTCGAAGTTGGGTGGCATACTGCAGGACTTCCATTTCCGCGATGGGATGGTGCGCAGTCTGGAGACCAATGTCAAAGGACAATTCACGGTGGCAGAATACCGTTGGGATGACTTCGGCATGGCCTTTGAACGTTACCTGATCAGAGATGCCGATGAGGCAGAAGCAAGACGAATATTTGAACCGTAAACTATAAGTAGGATGAAGATGAAGAAGATTTTTGTAACCATGTTGTGCCTGATAGTCCTGACGGCTACGGCACAGAAAGCACAACGTGTGATGGTGCCTGGCAAGGGTGGCATCGATGTGGAGCAGTTGAACAAACGTGTGAACCTGAATCAGGACATCTCACAACTCAGTCTGACTGAACTGCGTGTGCTTCGTAACAGTTTCTATGCCCGTGAAGGCTTCCCCTTCCGCGATGCTTTCCTGCGTGGCGTGTTCCAATGTACCTCATGGTACGACTCGCTGATGTGGGCACGCTGGGGCAAGGTGGAAGACATGATGACGGGCTATGAGCGTGACGACTACTACAAGGCCGATGCAAAGATGCCCTTCAAGATCAGTAAGCCGGAATATGCGTTCATCAATAAGTTGCAGGCTCGTGAGAAGGAACTGAAGCAACAGAACTTCAAACCCCGTGTGAGTGGCCACCGGGTTAATATGGATAATGTGGTGAACGCCATGCAGATGACCGAGTTCGATGCCCGCCTGAAGGACAAACTGGGTCGTAACGGCTTTGCCATCGTGCCCGCTCAGCATAACCAACTATTCCAGGTGTATGAGACCAACGACTATACGAACTTCCCCAACTTCGTGACCACTGATCTCTATCTGCAACTGTATCATCTCTATTTCGACTGTCTGTTGCGTGACATCGAACAACAGAAACTCCACGATGTGGTGCTGCAGTTGTGTGAGCGGGGACGCCAGTTGACCACTGGTACGACACCCGAACTGCAGTGGCTGAAGACCTACTTCGATGTGGGCTATGCCTTGATCAAAGGCGAGAAGGGTGCTGCAGGGACGGTGGCTGACGAGGTGTCGAAGGTGAATGCGGCGAAAGGCGCCATGTCTGAATACCTCGGCTATATCGATGTTCCCTTTACTTATCCGCTGTTCCGTCCGCGTGGTCACTACACCCGCAACGATACGCTGAAGACCTACTTCAAGGCGATGATGTGGTTGCAGACGGTGCCCTTTGGAACAGATAAACCCTCACAATTGCAGACAGCCCTCGTGTTGGCTGAACTCACAGCGGGAGATGCCAAGATGCGTGGACTGTATCAGCAACTGTTTGAACCCATGACGTGGCTCTTCGGTGCGCCTGACAATATCACCATCATGCAGGTGTATGAACTGATGAAGGGGTGCAAGGCCAGTGAACTGATGAAGAACAAGAAGGCGATGGCTCAGTTGCGTAGTGAGATCGAGGCACTGGCTCAGAAGCAGACGCGTATCCGTCCGAAGTTCGAATACACCAGTCCGTATAAGATCAACCTCCTGCCACAGCGCTATATGCCTGACAGTGAGGTGCTGCAGGAGATGGTGGACTATGACAATGTTCCCACCCAGCGCGCCTTGCCGAAGGGTCTCGACGTGATGGCATCGATGGGAGTGAAGTCGGCAGAGCGCATCCTGTTGGAAGAGTTGCAGGAAGCCCGGCAGTGGGATGGTTTCGTGGCTGCCCTGAGTAAGATGAAGCAACGCATGAAGGAGATCGATTGGCAACAGACTATCAGCACCAAATGGATGGATGCCCTGAAGACGGTGAACGATACCTGCAAGGGCTATCCTTACTTTATGCTCACACCCGAATGGCAGAAGAAAGACCTGAATGCCGCCTTGGCTTCATGGGCAGAACTGAAACACGATGCCATCCTCTATGCCAAGCAGCCCTTCGGGGCAGAGTGTGGCGGAGGTGGTCCCCCAGAGCCTGTGGTGACGGGTTACGTAGAACCCAATGTGAAGTTCTGGCGTAAGGCCATCAGTCTGCTGCAGGCCACTGCCGACGTGCTGAAGCGTTACCACCTGACCACCGAGAAAGGTGAGAATGCCACCACCCGTCTGAGGGAGGAGGCGGAGTTCCTGTTGCGCGTCAGTGAGCGTGAGTTGACTGGCAGAAAACTAGATGAGGCCGACTACGATGAACTGAAACATATTGGTGCGACATTTGAGAATATCTCCCTCGACTTGGTACGCGACGAGAATATGTACCTGATGGGATGGGATGACGTCGAAGGCACTGACCGTAAGGTGGCGCTCATTGCTGACGTCTATACCGCCAATGCCAACAACAACCCCGAGAAGTGTGTGATGTATGTGGGCGTGGGCCAGGCCGACGAGATCTACTGTATTGTAGAGGTGGACGGCTACCTCTGGCTGATGCGTGGTGCCGTGCTCTCTTACCGTGAGACCACACGTCCCCTCGATATGCTGAGACTGACCGACGAGGAATGGCAGAAGACGATGGAGACAGATCCGGAGGAGGGTCGCCCCGACTGGATGAAGGATATCATCGTGCCCCTGAAGGAAGTGCCTCATTCGAATGAACGTTTCTTCTATAGTACTGGCTGTTAGTTCGTTTGTCATCACACTGACGGGTGACATCCTGCTCGACCGCGGGGTGCGCCAGGTGGTGGAACAGAAGGGCATCGACCAGTTGTTCTCTGCGGAGATCGACTCCGTGTTCCGTACCTCCGATGCTGTGGTGGGCAATCTGGAGTGCCCGGCTACGAAGATTCATGCGCCTGTGTTCAAACAGTATATCTTCAGGGCAGAGCCCGAGTGGCTGGGTGACCTGAAACGGCATGGGGTGACCCACCTGAATCTGGCGAACAACCACAGCATCGACCAAGGACGGAAAGGACTGATTGACACGAAGGCGCAGATCCTCAAGGCAGGCATGATTCCCATCGGGGCAGGACAGAACCAGACGGAGGCCGCTTCGCCCGTGCTTCTTACAGAACAGCCGCGGAAAGTGTGGTTCATTGCCTCGTTGCAGTTGGCACTTGAGAACTTCGCCCGTCTGCCGGATCAGCCCTGTGTGAGTCAGCAGACCATCGAAGCCCTCTGCCAGCGCATCGCCCAGTTAAGGCGCGACGATCCGCAGTGCTATATCATTGTCAGTCTGCACTGGGGGTGGGAGAATCATGTGGAGGTGGTGGCGCGTCAGCGTTATGAGGCGCGTCAGTTGATAGATGCCGGAGCCGACTGTCTGGTATGCCACCATACGCACACCCTTCAGCCCAGTGAGACCTATCAGGGGAAACCGATCTTCTACAGTATAGGCAACTTCATCTTCGATCCGCGTAACGACCTCAATCGTCATGGGGCGATGGTGAGACTGACGATCACGGAGCAGGGGGCCACTGTCGAGGAACTGCCCATTGTCATCAGACAATGCACACCTTATCTTATGAAATAAGTTCGGAGGGACTGACGCCGAATTCATCCCTGAAACATTTCGTGAAGTAACTAGGTGAGGTGAATCCAACCTCATAGGCTACTTCCGAGATGCTCTTGACAGAATCCTGCAACAGACGACGGGCCTTGTGAAGACGGATCGTGCGCAGCAGTTCTACTGGCGACTGACCCGTGAGCGCCTTTACCTTTCTATATAATTGTACGCGCGAGAGACCCAGTTCCATACCGATGGTCTCCACACCTAGGTTGCTGTCGCTCATATGCTGTTCGATATACTCGCGGAATCTGATGATGAACTTATCCTCTTTCTTCTGCGGCTCCTCTGCTGGTGCTTCCGTCTGGCGCACCTCTTTCTCTTCCTCGCTGCCAAAGAGTCCCTTCAGGCGCAGACGGTTCCTTAACAGGTTGTCGATACGGGCGATCAACACATTGGCAGAGAACGGTTTGGTGATATAGCCGTCGGCTCCGCTCTCATAACCCTCCACCTGATGCTTGCTCAGGGCACGGGCCGTGAGCAGGATGACGGGGATATGCGAGGTGGCCATGTTATCCTTCACACGCTGGCAGAACTCCAGACCGTTCATCACTGGCATCATTACATCGCTCACAATCAGGTCGGGCACGATCTCATTCGCCAGTTCAAGACCCTGTTGACCGTCTTCGGCCTCGTTCACCTGATAGCGGTCCTGCAGGATGCGGCGTAGCAGGGTACGGATGTCGGCATTGTCGTCCACAATAAGGATCGTGCTTTTCGAACCGTCATCTTCCACAGGTGCTGGTGGGAGCACTAATTGGGTGGGTGCCATCACCGTGCTCTGACGGTCTGTGGCCAGGATGTCGAGACTACCTGTGGCCTGCACGTCAAGCATCTTGTTGATGAGTTCAATCAGTTGGTTGGTGTTTCGGCGCAGCATATTATAGAGGGCCCTGGTCTCAGGACTGGCCTTCTTGCCTTCTTCCGTCTCTGTCAACTCCTCCAGCGGCCCCTGAATCAAGGTCAGTGGGGTGCGCAATTCATGACTCACCTGGGTATAGAAGTCCAGTTTCTCACGTTCCATCTTGTTGCGCTCATCATTCAGGCGGGCGGTTTGCAGGTAATGGTAATAGATACCGACGATCATCAGGAGCAACAGGAAGATCAGGACGGCAGCCAGGATGGAGATGACCCTGTGGGTGCCGAGTTGCTGCATGTAGGTATCGGTCATATTCTTCAGACGGGTCAGACGCTGTGACTGGCGCACCACCATGTCGCTCTCCAGCATCAGCACGTTGGCGTTTTCACTGGTCACGATGGCTGAGGTGAGCACGGTCTCCTTCGGATACGGCTTTCCATCGAGGATGTCGAGTGCCAGTTGCAGCAGCTGGTCGCCACGGGTGGGGTAGATATACGAGGCGTCGAGGATGTCGTCGCGCACCATCTGGATGCCACCGTACTGACCAGGCAGACCGTCGATACCGCAGAAGAGCGGCAAGGGGATGATCTTAGCTTCGATGAAGGCCCTGCGGGCACCAAGTGCCGAACGGTCGTTATGGGCAAACACCAGGTCGATGTCCTCCAGGTTGCCTTTGTAGTTCTTTACCGTCTCGTAGCCCTTCTCCTCCGTCCAGTCGCTCTGCAGGGATGCTACGATCTCTATCTCTGAACCCTTCAAGGCATCGATAAAGCCCTTATGACGTTCCTCAGCAGGCGAGGAACCTTTCAGACCAAGGATCTCCAAAACACGTCCCTTTCCCTTCAGGCGCATCTCCACATATTCGCCCATCATGCGGCCGATCTCGTAATTGTCGGCACTGACGAAGGCGGTATATTTGGGGGAGTCGGTCTTGCGTTCAAACACAATCACAGGGATGCCTTTATCATAAGCGCGGTTGATGGCTGGGGTCACGGAGGCCAACTGGTTCGGGGCTACGATGAGCAACTGGATGCCGCTCTCTACGAGACTGTCGATCTGCTCGATCTGTCGTTTGGAGTCATCACGGGCTGCCTTGAAACGCAACTCCACACCGTCGTGAAGCATGCTCTCAAGGATCATCTCTGAGTTCTGCCAGTCGCGCCAGATATCCTCAGTACATTGGGATACACCAATCACGTAATTAGGTTTACGATTGGTGCATGCACTACAGATTATGGCTGTAATAATGGTTAGGTAAAGCAGCCTTCGAATCATTGGTTAGTCGGTTATGCGGGGACAAAGTTACGTATTTTTTTTATAAATTGCCATGTTTTCTGTTTTTTTTTCTTATTTTTGCACCCAAACAAACTTAAAATGTGACAAAATGGAAGTTATTAATTTCTCAGAACAGAACAGTATCATCAATCAGTACATGTCAGAACTCCGTGATAAGAGTTACCAGAAAAACCGTCTCACATTCCGTCATAATGTAGAGCGCATCGGTGAGTTGATGGCCTACGAAGTGTCTAAGCGGCTCGACTATAAGCCCAAGACCGTGACGACACCTCTTGGCTCCCTGGAGATTCCGTTGCCGAAAGACGATATCATACTCGGTACCGTGCTTCGTGCCGGACTGCCCTTCCATCAGGGATTCCTCAACATCTTCGATCGTGCCGACAATGCCTATGTGTCTGCCTTCCGTATGTATATCAACCGCGAGCATACCGAGGTGGGCATCCATGCCGACTATATCGCAGCCCCCAGCGTGAAGGGCAAGACGCTCATCATCGCCGACCCCATGCTGGCTACGGGTGGTTCGATGGCAGCAGCCATCGAGGCCCTGCTCATGTCGGGCAAGCCGAAGAAGATCCACGTGTGCTGCATCATCGCTGCCCCTGAGGGTATCGAGGTGGTAAAGGAAGCGCTCCCCGACGATGCCACCATCTGGTGTGCCTCCATCGACCAGGGCATGAACGAGCACAAGTATATCGTACCTGGATTCGGTGACTGTGGTGACCTCTGCTTCGGTGAGAAACTGCAGAGCTTCCGTAAGATTGCTGACAAACGCTGACGCCTATGCTCCAGATACGCTGCAAGAACAATGGCATCACCAAGACCTTCTCGGAAGGAACTTCGCTGGTAGAGGTCTATCAGGCCTATGCCGACGAGTTGCATATGGCTTATCCTGTGGTGTCGGCGAAGGTGAACAATGCGTCGCAGGGACTGAAGTTCCGCCTGTTCAACAACCGTGATGTGGAGTTCATCGATGCCAGCGATGGCTCTGGGCGTCGTGTCTATGTGCGCTCGCTCTGCTTTGTGCTTTACAAGGCGGTGAGCGATGTCTTCCCCGGCAGCAAACTCTTCATCGAGCATCCTCTCGCGCGCGGGTACTATTGTAATTTTAAGAAGCGTTCAGGCGAACCCCTCACTGATGCCGATGTGAAACGTGTCTGCACCCGTATGCAGGAGATCATCGATGCCGACATGCCGTTCCGTCGCACGGAATCCACGACGGAAGAGGCCATCCGAGTGTTCCGAGAGCGCGGCTTCACCGATAAGGTGAAACTCCTGGAGACCAGCGGACAAGTCTATACCGACTATTACACCCTGGGCGACACCGTGGATTACTACTATGGTCCGCTCGTGCCCTCCGCAGGCTATCTGAAGGTGTGGGGACTGGAGCGCTATCAGGACGGCCTGCTGTTGCGGGTGCCCGACAAGCACAATCCCCTGGTGCTGGCAGAACGGGTGGATCAGCCCCGCACTTATGAGGTGTTTGCCGAGAAGGTGCGCTGGGATATCATCATGCGCCTCTCGAATGCCGGTGATGTCAACAAGGCCATCCTGCGAGGCTATGCTTCGGAACTGATCCAGGTTTCCGAGGCCCTGCAGGAGAAGAAGATCGTGAAGATCGCCGAGGAGATCGATGCCCGCTTTCATCGGAAGAAGGATCCCATCAAACTCGTGCTGATCACGGGTCCCTCCAGTTCA
>JAEEGI010007724.1_pt1 | contig 24026 bp, 20 predicted proteins | sample 8958751 | NCBI WGS metagenome assembly JAEEGI01 (sample SAMN16246545, study PRJNA631951) | gut metagenome | biome: gut microbiome; feature: rumen; material: KS-attached | host: Bos | place: Iran: Karaj | collected 2018-10 | reverse complement strand
GCATCGCCGGAGGCCGTGTGCACCGCGGCACACTCAAGGACGGCATGCAGATGACCATCAGTCACCGCGACGGCTCACAGGAGCGCACGAAGATCAAGGAGCTGCACACCTTCGAGGGAATGGGCCACCAGAAAACCGACCATGTGGACTCAGGCGATATCTGCGCTGTCATCGGACTGGAGAAGTTCGAGATTGGCGACACCATCTGCGACCTGGAGAACCCAGAGCCGCTGCCGCCCATCGCCATCGATGAGCCCACGATGTCGATGCTCTTCACCATCAACGACTCGCCGTTCTTCGGCAAGGAAGGCAAATACTGCACGAGCCGCCACATCGGCGACCGCCTGCAGCGCGAGTTGGAGAAGAATCTCGCCCTGCGCGTACAGCCCTTCGAGGATAGCACCGATGCCTGGGTGGTTTCTGGACGTGGCGTTCTTCACCTGAGTGTGCTCATCGAGACCATGCGTCGCGAGGGCTACGAGTTGCAGGTGGGTCAGCCGCAGGTCATCTACAAGGAAATCAACGGACAAAAGTGCGAGCCTATTGAGGAGCTCACCATCAACGTTCCCGAGGAGTTCTCGTCGAAGATGATCGACATGGTGACACGCCGCAAGGGTGAGCTGACGAGCATGGAGAGCCAGGGCGACCGTGTAAACATTGAGTTTGACATCCCCTCGCGTGGCATCATTGGATTGCGCACCAATGTGCTCACGGCCTCTCAGGGCGAAGCCATCATGGCTCACCGCTATAAGGAGTACCAGCCTTACAAGGGCGATATCATGCGTCGGCAGAACGGCTCGATGATTGCCTTGGAGACTGGTACGGCCTATGCCTATGCCATCGACAAGCTTCAGGATCGCGGCAAGTTCTTCATTGATCCGGGCGAGGAAGTCTATCTGGGACAGGTCGTCGGCGAACATGTGCACGACAACGACCTTGTCATCAACGTCTGCAAGGCCAAGCAGCTCACCAACGTGCGTGCCTCGGGTACCGACGACAAGGCTCGCATCGTGCCGAAGGTCATCATGAGCTTGGAGGAATGCCTGGAATACATCAAGACTGATGAGCTAGTGGAGGTGACACCGAAGTCGATGCGCATGCGCAAGACCATTCTCGACCACGACCAGCGCAAGAAGGCCAACAAGGTGTAAGCCTCTCTGTTATTGCTGAAAGGAATCATCCTACATAGAAAACTCCGCATCTCATCATCTGAGGTGCGGAGTTTTTTTTGTATGTTGTTAAGAACCACGGCTGGGTTATCTGAACTGCAGGGCCTCGCCTTGGCTCGTTGTGTCGAAGGTGCCGTCATTGAGGATGATGCGGCCATTGCAGATGGTGTGGGTGACACGCCAGTGCAACAGGTCGCCGTCGAGGGGGCTCCAGCCACACTTGCTCTGAATGAGGGCGGGTGTCACGCCATAAGGTTCCACGGGGCGGACAATAGCAATGTCGGCCTTGTAGCCTGGACGCAGGAAACCTCTATCTCGTATGCTGAACAGCTGGGCTGGCTGGTGGCACATCAGGTCGACGACGCGTTCGAAAGAGACAACGCCCTCGTCGACGAGGCCGAGCATGGCGGGCAGCGAGAACTGCACCATCGGCATGCCTGATGCCGCCTTTGCGCAGCCTCCCTGCTTCTGGCTGAGCAGGTGCGGAGCATGGTCGGTGGCGATGGTGCTGATGCGACCGTCGGCAAGGGCGAGGCGCAAGGCATCGCGGTCGTCGGCTCGCTTCACGGCGGGATTGCACTTGATGAGCGCCCGCTTGCGGCTGTAGTCGGCACTGGTGAAGAGCAGGTGAGCGAGCACGGCCTCGAGGGTGATGTTTCCGCCCCCGAGTTCCAGCTCACGAGCTGTCGACACATGGGCGATGTGCAGGTGGGTGCCATAGGTGCGAGCGAGCTGTGCGGCCAGTGCCGACGACTCGTAGCAGGCTTCCTCCGAGCGGATGAGCGGGTGCAGCATCACATCGGGATCGTCGCCGTAGGCTTTCTTCATCTGCTCCATGTTGCGATTAATAATCTCCGTGTCCTCGCAGTGGGCCATGAGGGGCAGGTCGAGACGTGCGGCAGTTTCGAAGATTTTCAGCAAGGCGCCATAGCGGTCGACAAGCATATTGCCGGTCGACGAACCCATGAAAAGTTTGATGCCCGGTATGCGATGGCGGTCGAGGTCGGCAAAGAGCGTGTAGTTATCGTTCGTAGCACCGAAGAAGAACGAGTAGTTGACGTGGCTCTTTTGGCTCGCCAGCTGGAACTTCTCGTCAAGAGCCTCCAGCGTGGTGGTCTGCGGCACGGTGTTAGGCATCTCGCAGTAGGAGGTGACACCGCCGAAAGCGGCCGCGCGGCTTTCGCTTTCGATGTCTGCCTTCTCGGTGAGTCCTGGTTCGCGGAAATGCACATGGGTGTCGATGACACCGGGAATAACAAAAGCACCCGTGGCATCGACGACCTGGTCGAAAGTGCCACGGGGCTGTTCGTTTTGCTCTAATATAATGTTGGCAATGCGGTCGTCCTCGATGACAACAGAACCTGCAAATGTCCTGCCTTCGTTGACGATGCGGCCATGTTCAATCAGTGTCTTCATGTAGGGTAGTTGGAGTGGTGAATTGTCACTTCGTCGTTGGTGTGGTGGGTGCAGCCAGCTCGTTAGGAGTGGGAGCCGGGGTCACCGGAGCCATCTGAGCGGGAGCAGTCGTGGGCTGTGTGGCTTGCGGAGCCTCGCGCAGACCGTTCATGATCTCCTCGTTCTCCTGGGCTTTCTGATAATAGTCCTTCACGTAAGCGTCGTTCTTGAATTTGTCAGTGGCCTTGCTCATGATGTCCTCAATCCAGGGAGTGAGCTGCGGGTACACATTGCCCGAGGTGACCATCATGAATACGCCGGGACCCAGCACGTTGTCGAAGTTCTCTGTGACGAAGTTCGTCACGAGGCTGTCTTCCAGTTCCGACAGGCGCATCGACTCGGCATTCAGCTGGCGAATGACGACGTCCATATCGCTTCCGTCCATGATAGCCTGGTCGTGTTTGTGTACGAGTTCAAGCTGCTCGCTGCGTAGTTGGTTCCAGCGGTTGAAGAATTTGAACAGCTCGTCGTTGAGCGGTGTGCCACCCACGCTCTGCTGTGTGTTGTCGATCTTGATGTTGATATCGCCGCCCTCGAGCACCAGAGGCAGCACGCTCTCGTCGTCCATGAAGATGCTTGCCATGCGCACCGAGTCGAAGGTTCCATTGAAGTGGAACTGCCCATGCACCACATCGCACGAGTCTACGTTCTTGAAGTCGTTGTCCTTGACGACCTTCAGGTAGAGCATGCGGCCATCCAGGTTCGATACGTTCGACGAACCTTGGATGTTATAAGTGTTCGCGCAAGAGGCAAGTGCGAGTGTCGAGATGAGAGCGTAGAATAGTTTGTTCATATTAGCATCTATTTTTTCCGAGTGCCAAAGATAATATGTATTCTTGAAGTAGGAAAAAATTTTTATGCTATTTAATTGAAAAAGCCCTTGTTTTATGTTTTTTTTATTTTTCCGACCGCATTTCGCTCGATATGCGGTGGGTAGAATAGACTTCCAGAACTCCAGCGATGAGCAGCAGGATAACCCATTTGTTGTACACGTATTCGATGTAGTTGTAGTAGCCCGCCGACCCTGCCGAGCGGAACAACGGCAGCAGGAAGTTGTAGGCGGTGTCGACCATCAGGATGCCCGAGAGGATGAACAACAGGTCGGCAATATTCATGATGCGTTTCAGACGACGCACCACCATGTTGTTGCCTTCGTACATCTGCATCGACTGGATGACACTAAATAGGATGGCGCCCACCAGAAACACCCAGCAGGCCACCCGCTGATGCCAGAGCAGCACAAACGCACCCACGCCAAGGACCATCAGCACCCCGCCGATGATGTATAGAAGGGATTGAATCTTATTGAGTTTTCGCATGATAATACTATTTGTCGGTCTTCTCCATATTATCAAAGACGAAGATGTCCTCGTCGTCGGCTTTCATGAAGTAGCGCTCGCGGGCAATCTTCTCGATGGCCTTCGGGTTCTGCTTCAGCTCATGCAAGCGGACGGAGTCCTCTGCGTGGCGGGCCTCATACTTGCTGATTTCTGCCTTCAGGTCGCTGATCTGCATGTCGTACTGCATGTGCTTCAAGAAGCTGTTGTCGTCGAGGAATCCAACAATGGAGATGCCAATCACTATGACGATGAGGTATTTATAGTGACTCAGGAAATTCCATATTGCATTGATGCGCTTTGCCATATCTTTGAAAGACTTTTAAATTTTTGTGCAAAAATAAAAAATAAAAACGAAATATTCAACTTTTTTCATTACTTTTGCAGAATATTACCGAAAACTTATGGAAGAATACATTGTTTCAGCACGTAAATACCGCCCGATGACCTTCGACAGCGTCGTCGGACAGTCGGCGCTCACCACGACGCTGAAGAATGCTGTGCGCAGTGGAAAGCTCGCCCATGCCTACCTGTTCTGCGGACCGCGAGGCGTTGGCAAGACCACCTGTGCCCGCATCTTCGCCAAGGCCATCAACTGTCTGACGCCTACCGACGAGGGCGAGGCTTGCAACCACTGCGAGTCGTGTCAGGCCTTCAACGAACAGCGGTCGTACAACATCTTCGAGCTCGACGCCGCCTCGAACAACTCTGTGGAGAACATCAAGTCGCTTATGGAGCAGACGCGCATTCCGCCGCAGGTAGGACGCTACAAGGTGTTCATCATCGACGAGGTGCACATGCTCTCCACACAGGCCTTCAACGCATTTCTGAAGACACTCGAGGAGCCGCCTGCACACGTCATCTTCATCCTTGCCACCACGGAGAAACACAAGATTCTGCCAACCATCATCTCGCGTTGTCAGATCTACGACTTCGAACGCATGTCGGTGGAGAACACCATCGCCCATCTGAAGCACGTGGCCGAGCAGGAAGGCATCCAGTATGAAGAGGAGGCGCTGGCGGTGATTGCCGAGAAGGCCGATGGCGGCATGCGCGACGCACTGAGCATCTTCGATCAGGCCGTGTCGTTCTGTCAGGGCACCATCACCTATCAGAAGGTCATCGAAGACCTGAACGTGCTCGATGCCGACAACTACTTCCGCATCGTCGACCTTGCATTGGAAAACAAGGTTTCCGACATCATGGTCTTGCTCAATCAGATCATTGGGCGCGGCTTCGATGGTGGTCATCTCATCAACGGCCTGGCAGCCCATGTGCGCAATGTGCTTATGGCAAAGGATGCACAGACGCTGCCTTTGCTCGAGGTGTCGCGCCAGCAGCGCGAGCGCTATCAGCAGCAGGCACAGAAGGCGCCTACACCTTTCTTATATAAGGCACTGAAGATCATGAACCAGTGCGACCAGGGCTATCGTCAGTCGTCGAACAAGCGACTGCTCGTCGAGCTCACACTCATCCAGGTGGCACAGCTCACACAGCCCGACGATGCCGATGCCAGCGCGGGGCGTAGCCCTAAACGATTGAAATCCCTGTTTCGGAAACTTCTTAATAACGCTCAGCAACCGAAGGCGAGCCAGCAGGGTGCCGCCGTTGAGCGCCGACCAGCCGAGCGCCCGGCACCAAAAGCCGATGCGCCGGCAATACCTGTCACGTCACATCAAAGGCCGTCGGCACCCGTTGCCGCCGACCGTCCTGCATCGACCGTTGCCGACGAAGCACCGGCTGCCACTCCTGTTGCATCTGCCTTCTCACCTTCAGCAGCACCGAAGTTGAAGCTCGGCGAGCTCGGCATCACCTTCCAGCGCTTGCGTCAGGGAGAGAGACAGAAAGCGGCTGAGGCCGATGTGGAGATTACGAATAAGGAGGAGAAGACGGCATTCTCCGAGGAAACACTGCTGAATGCCTGGATTGCCATGTGCAATCGCATGCCACAGAAGATGGTGGCAATGGCGCAGCGCATGAAGAACATGCGTCCCAGCCTCATCGGCGACGACTGCATCGAAGTAGTGGTCGACAACGATCTCCTGCTCACCCAGATGCAAGACATCAAAGGTCGCATTCGTGCCACGCTGGCCAAGGACTTGCACAACGGACAAATACAAATTTCACTTCGCAAGGCCGAAGCCGAGGAAGTGAAACCTATCTTGTCGAAGCGTGAGATTTTTGATGATATCCGCAAGTCGAATCCAGCTGTCGAGAAACTCCGCACCCTGCTCGACTTGCAACTAACGTGATTATTTCTTGTGAATAGTGAATAGGTTATGATTAGCTTTGGAAATATCGTGACTTAAGCAGACAAAGCCACCAGTAAGAGTCATCATAACCTATTCACTCCACACTTGTCACTATCAACTAAAACTAAATGATTCTTATTCCTAACTCGCGACACTCTTCGCGCATCTCTTCAGGCCATATCGAGGCTTGAATCTCGCCGATGTGTGCTTTCTGCAGTAACACCATGCACAAGCGGCTTTGGCCGATACCGCCGCCGATGCTCAGTGGCAACTGGTCGGAGAGCAACTGGCGATGGAAATATAGTTCCTTGCGCTCTTCCTGATGCTCGAGGGCGAGCTGGCGCAACAGGCTCTCCTTGTTCACACGGATACCCATCGACGACAACTCAAACGAACGCTCGAGCACCGGATACCAAATCAGGATGTCACCGTTCAGGCCGGCATGATTCTCCTCTCCTTCAGGGAGGTCAGGAGGAGTCGTCGACCAATCGTCGTAGTCAGCAGCACGGCCGTCGTGCTTCTCGCCATTCGACAAGCGTCCGCCGATGCCAATCACGAACACCGCACCCATCTCCTTGCAGATGGCATCCTCGCGCTCCTTCGGCGAGAGGGTGGGGTAGCGCTGCAACAGCTCCTCAGCATGAATGAAGTGAATCTGCTCGGGCAGGAACGGCTTCAGCTGCGGGTAGGTCTCGCACACCAGGTATTCCGTACGGCGAATGGCAGCATAGATGCGGTTCACCACATCCTTTAGGAATGCCAGCGTGCGGTCTTCCTCACCGATCACAGCCTCCCAGTCCCACTGGTCCACATACAGCGAGTGCAGGTTGTCGAGTTCCTCGTCGGCACGGATGGCGTTCATGTCCGTATAGATGCCATAGCCGCGCTCCACCTGTTGCTCGGCCAGCGTCAGTCGCTTCCACTTAGCCAGCGAGTGCACCACCTCGGCACGCTGCTCGCCCATGTCCTTGATGGGGAATGTCACGGGACGCTCCACACCGTTCAGGTCGTCGTTGATGCCAAGGCCCTGCAGCACGAACAGCGGAGCTGTCACACGGCGCAGTCGCAACTCCGTCGACAGGTTCTGCTGAAAAAACTCCTTGATCTGCTTAATTCCATGTTCCGTCTGTCGCATGTCCAGCACGGCTTGATAGTCTTTCGGCTTAATCACTTTACCCATATCTTTTTACCTTTTGTCTTGCAAAATCACCATATAACTTTATTCGATAACCAACTGTTTTTGAAGCCGCAGTAGTGCTTGCTGCGGTTCGTCATCGATAGTTCGCGACACGTCGCATCCCTAAAAGTTTGCTGCAAAGGTAGTAAATAACAACCGAAAAAGAAAAAATTCTTCCCGCTTTTTGCTTTTTTCATAGTTTTTTTGCTACCTTTGCACCGCAAAAGCCCAATGTTGGTCCCGTAGCTTAGCTGAATAGAGCGTCAGATTCCGGTTCTGAAGGTCTTGGGTTTGAATCCCAACGGGATCACAACATAAATCTCTGTGAGTCAAATTCTTACGGAGATTTTTGTTTTAATTTGGATTTTCGGTTTCTTCGCAAAAATCGTGCATTTTAGGTCAAAATCCGTTGATTGTTTACCTATTGTTTACCGCAAAAATTGAAACGTAACATGTTGACAATCAAAGCAATGGTCAAAAAAGACGGTATGCGTGTTGACCGTAAATTCAACGTAAAGCTCAGTTTTACGTACAATCGGAAGGTAAAAAGACTGTCTACAAGTCTGTTTGTGAATGCCGACGACCTCACTAAATCACTGGCTTTCAAGGATGGTACGGAGATTAAACGTAAGGTTGACAGCCTTGTAGAAACGTACCAAAACATGTGTGACAAACTACAGGTGGATGCCAACCATTATACGTTGGATGAAATCATCGGCTTGCTAAAATCTGACATTGAAAGACAGAAACCCGTTGACTTCATAGAGTTCTGCCAATGGTGGATAGCTACAACTACCATCAAGGGAAGGAAGAATTATCAATCTGCCATAAATGCTTTTACGGCATACTTAGGCACTCAGCATCTTGAAGTTTCGAAGATCACCTCATCTTTGCTAATTGGTTTTATTGATTTCCTTAACAAGCAAAGTGAGGCTAGAGCCAAAGCATTCATAAAAGCTGGGAAGCGAGTACCAACTAACAGGACTGTTTCACTATATTTAGGAAGTCTGCGACATTTATTTTACGAAGCCAAGAAGAAATACAACGATTATGACCGTAACATTATCCGCATCACCAATTCCCCGTTTGAATATATGGCTATTCCGAAACAACAGGCCACACGAAAGAGAGCAATTTCACTTGAACAAATAAGAAACATTTGGCAATTTCCTTATGAGTGTAAGAAGGATGGGACTCTTAAACGCGAAAGTCTCACTAATCTGGCTAAGGACTGTTTTATCCTTTCGTTCTGCTTGATAGGAATGAACTCAGCTGACCTATTCAACTGTACGGAGTTTGAGGACAACACAATTACCTACTACAGAACAAAAACAACAGCCCGAAGACTTGATAAGGCGAAGATGGTTGTAAGAGTCCCGCCTTTTTTAATGCCATTATTTGAAAAATATAGAGACAAGACCAGGAAACGTGTTTTCATGTTCCACCTTATATATAACACCGAAAAGAACTTCAATCGTGCTATCAATCACGGGCTAAAGACCATTGGCAAAGAACTGGATATCATCGACCTTGAATATTATGCAGCTCGCCACTCATGGGCAACTATAGCCCTCAATAAGTGCGGCATTGATAAGTACACCGTTCATGCTGCACTCAACCATGTGGACGAATCCATGCGAGTCACAGACATCTACATAGAGCGAGACTTCGTGAACGAGAATAAAGCGAATGCCAAGGTCATTAAATACGTTTTTGGTAAATAAATCACAGTAAACTCCACTTGGATTTGGTCAGGTGGAGTTTTTTTATTACCTTTGTGTCCATGATACAAGAGTTACCAATATATGAAGATTCGTTGGCTTATACCTTTGACGAGCCTTTACTAGATTATGTTCGTAAAGTTGCAAATTATTTTTGGATGGATTATGACCCAGAAATAAATGAGCTAACAGGCTATTCTTCTGTGCCTCGTAGATTTGCATTACGCTATTTGAACGGAGAGATCGATGTTGCTAACAAAGAATTGTACTGTAAAAGTGTAACACCAAAGGCTACTCGTGCTAAGCACATAAAATACGTGGAAAACATTTATTATGGTCAAGAAGAACACAAAGAACATCATAATGAGGAGGAAAGCATCCCCGATATTTCTATGACTTTGAAAGCATACAACCTTGACAACGCAAAATTCTGGTACTTATGTGTTTTCCTCAAAGATTATGTCACGGGAGAAACGATCGAGGGGGCAAGAATAGAACAAGCCAGTCACAGGGAATGCCTTGAACAGTTTGTGAACTTAGTAAACCAACTTAACCCCGATTTGTTTGGTAGCTCTTATAAAACTACAGGAGAAGCTGAGCTATCATTAAGAGTAGGGAAAGGTAAGAAAAACAAGCTGGTGATTAACAATGGTCATACATTGGCATTGATTAGGGACGGTATTCAATACGTACTCGATAATTATCACAGTGATTACATGGATTTTTCTGAGGTTAACCAAAGCAAAAGACTGAAATCAACAAGAGGCGATATTGTCAGAATTGCGCTTTTCTACAAATACATGCTGTGGTTTCTAGATCATTGTGCCTTAAATAAGAAGGTTGTCAAGGGGGCACTCTATCTATCGACAAGCAAAATATTACTTATATCACGAATGATCTATATATTAGGGCTTTCAGACAACAAGCAATTTTTAGGTGAAAGCAGCGAGACTTATTTGCGTACATATATCAGTGGTTACGAAGATGTCAAGACGAATGTGGACAACAAGTTCTACGGAAGTGGTTTTTAGTCTACAGCAATTACACTTTGATAATCAACAAGTTGGGAACTTTTATTAGTTGTAGTTACCTAAGAACCAAGGGGTATTTTTCCTTTTTATTTTTCCTCTTTCTTCATAATTTTGCACTCAGAACGAAATAACAACTGCAGAGTTAGAGTAGTTCCGAGGGTAACACTCCTTGCCTCAGACGGAGTGAAATAAATTTGAACCTAGGCGTTGTAAAGGTAAGCGCAAAAAGAAATGAAAAATATCTTTTTCAATTTTAAAGAAGTCATGGTTGCAATTAATAAGGCAGAAAAAGACTTGGCTCGCATGAAGAAGCAGAAGATGGCACCAGAGGTAATTGCAGCACAGGAGAGGATTATTATTGACCTGGCGGAACAGAAGAAAAAGTTCGAGAAGGTTGAGCAGTCAAAGGCTGATGGTTCTCTCAAAAATGTTAAGTTGACTTTTGCTATCGTTAATGAAGAGACTATGGAAGTGACGGAGCAAGACTACAAGGTTGCTTTCGTGAAGAACAACCGACCAATTGACCAAAATAAAGTTGATGGGTTTATTACCATAATTGCAAAGGGTAAATACGAAAAGGCTTTCCCAATAATAGCGGTGTCAGCAAAGGTGATGGTAGAGAATGGCTATCAGGTAATTGATATTGATGATAATGAGGTAAAGGATGATAATGCTGATGATTACATCGTAATACTTGACGGACAACACAGAACTATGGCTTTCCTGGAGTGTAGCTTTACCGACCCCAAAGTGGTTCCTAATACATACATTCGCGAAGTTGATAACATTGGTGAGTACCTTGTAGACATCAATGATGTGGGTACAAGTTGGAACCAGCGTGATCGTTTTGCAGTGGCAGCTCTGACTTCTGATGATAAGCTCATTCATGAAATTGCCAGTAGAATACGTGAAGGATTCAATCCCTCAACTGCATCACTGATTTATACCCAAAAGAAGATTTCCAATAAACAAGTGAAGAATCTCCTGCGTGGAGAAGAATTAAAACTGCCCAAGGGTGCAGTAACTAACATTGACAGAGGCAACAGGTTTATTCAACTGTGTAAAGAAGCTGGCATTGGGGTGAAGTTCATTACCAGAAGATACTTTATCAATGCATTTAACTCTCATGCGGTGTCAGTGGGTGAGACTGCTGCTTTTGAGGCGCTGGATAAGCTGAAAAATCAGAATTTAACAGAAGAAAAACTGAATGCCATCAAGGACGACCAAGGCTTTATCAAGATATTAATCGCAGCATAATACATCTTTCCTCTTTAGTGGTGAGCAGGCTTTCAGGTAACTTTGAGAGCCTGCAATACCCGTTTGTAGCTCATTTTATTTTTTATTTTTTTCTTACACCCGCCACTCCACCCTCACAAAATCCCCCCTCTACCCCCAAAAAGTAAGTCAAAACCTATAACAAACCTCAGCCTGTAATCTTAAAACGTAGTCAAGATGTAGGGCGTACTAACATCTGTAGAGATGTAAACATGTAACCTCTCTATCATCATTATTAACCAACAAATCCATTTGAATTATGAACAATTTAATCATGATGCCAGCTGTGGCTACAAACAGCAATCAGTTTGAGTATGCTGACTACGAAGAAATTGTAGAGCAGCCTATGACAAGTTCATGCGTCAGTTTCTTGGACGCAAACACCAATGCTATAGCGATGGAGGAGCTGAGAAATCAGTGTGTCGTACCTACGTGGGCGAATCAGGAATTGACAATCTCACATCAGGATTTCATCGAAGCAGTCCACGATGCAGCACGGTCATTCTATCAAGGTGAGACAGTCACTACTCCTGACGTTAGAGTTTCTCACATCGTTAGGGGCAGAACTCCTGATGCATTAGGAAAACGAGCGTCTGAGCTTCTGGAATGCGAGAAAACGCAGTTCTACCAGAGACTGGCTTTTGCTTTCACGATTCCAACAATCTACGAAACTATCGATGGCCAACGATTGGAGCTGTGCATCGGTGGTGTCCGCAACTACAACGACCTAAACCTTTATAGAGCATCTAAGGGGGTAGAGAAATTCTCTGTTTTTGTAGGCTGGCGAGTACGCATCTGTAGCAACCAAATACTTACAGGTCAAGGCGTAAAGCTCTCCATGGAGGTGATGGATCTAAGGCAACTCTACCAGCAAGTGATGGAACTATTCAACGGTTTCAACCCAGCAAAGGACATTCACCTGATTCAGCAATTATCTAACTCGCACCTTACTGAGACGCAGTTTGCTCAGATAGTAGGACGCATGAGGCTTTATCAGGCATTGCCGCAAGGACTCTCAAAGCGCATCCCACGATTGCTGATTACGGATTCACAGATCAACAACGTGTGTCGTGGCTACTACAGTAATCCTGAGTTTGGAGGTCAAGGCGGTGAAATATCCATGTGGAACTTCCACAACCTTATGACCGAAGCAAACAAAAGTAGCTATATTGACAGCTATCTACAGAGAGCAGTCAACGCCACCGAAGTAAGTGTTGGGCTTAACAATGCCCTTCACGGTGACTCTACCTACCAATGGTTTCTTGGTTAGTAGTTGATAGAGCGGAGGGCATCGCATTCCTTTATATTTAATAAGGAGGTGGTGTCCTCTTTTCTTTTAATGCGTTCAAATAACGAGTGTGTTCAAATAAATCTCTATGAGGTTGTTGAACGCACTCTTTTCGTAACCACTTAATACTTTGATTAAAATGAATACAAAAGCAGTAATCTATGCACGTGTTTCCTCAGTTGGAGACCGTCAAAATACAGATCGTCAAATCTCAGACCTGTTAGACTACGTGAAATACCAGAACCTAGAAATCTGCAAGATTTTTGAGGAACATATTTCTGGAGCTAAGAAGAATTGTGAGCGTCCCATTTTGCAACAAGCTATCGAATACTGTAAGTCTAACTGTGTAGCAATCCTCTTAGTGAGTGAGCTATCGCGATTGGGAAGAAACGCCTTTGAAGTTTTGGCTACCGTGAAAGATCTCATTGACAGCAAAATCAATCTCTATATGCAGAAAGAGCAGCTTACTCTTCTTGATAAGGAGGGTAAACCCACCATTTTTGCCCCTATAATGATAGCAACACTCTCAACATGTGCGCAGCTGGAACGAGAGAATATCAAGTTCCGTTTGAATAGTGGTCGCAAACTCTACATTGAACGAGGTGGTAAGCTTGGCCGTAAGGTTGGAAGCATCAAAACCACAGAGCAGAAACGAGAGGATCACAAAGACATTATCAGTTACTTGAAACGTGGTTATTCTGTTCGCAACGTGGCCAAACTTACAGGTAAAGGAATAAGTACTGTTCAACGGATTAAAACGGAGTTTAATCTTTAATGATTCTTAAATAATAAGCAAGTTCTTGCCCAGTTAAGCGTCTTTTTACTATCTTTGTAAGGTCAAAAGCAGGCTCTTTTCAAGAGTTGAGCTGATGGCAGGGCGTTTAGCACGTTACCTCTCGTTGGAATCTGGACAATTCGCGGCTGAGGGTGATGAGCAAGAACGCCCACGCGGATGATTATATTTCCTCAACAGGATTTATATATCATTGTGGCGTGGGCTTTTGCTTATTATTCAGCCAGGCAGTCCAGAGCCGCAATGAGGTAATAAGTTGAGAGTTCCCACGCCTTTACTATGTTTAACTGCGACTTCTGGGAATCTGGTTAGCATTTTTTATTTTACAAGATGTTTAGTGACGATTCTTATGATTTCATTAATGCTGTAGGGCGAGATCTTCGTGATAAATCACAGTATCGTTTATGTCAATTTAAAATATACAGCCGATCGAATGACTCAAAGGCTATTGAGATTACCAAACAAGGACACCCCGTAAATCTTTTCCTCTTTTATGAATCAGTGGACGGAAGCGGAAAGATTGGCTCAATTGCGATATATGGGTTGTACTTAAATGAATATTTAAAAGCAATTAAGCAGGCAGGAAGCATTTTTGGATTGAAAGTTGATTCTGTTGAGTTAGACGCAGGATTTGATGATTATTTAGATATTTATGTGAATTATTAAAAACATCAATTATGGGACCAAGACATTACGTAGAAGCAATTTTAAATGGTTCGCAGAGTTACCGTCTTAATTTTGCAAAAGTTGTTATTTTCAAAGGTAATACTCAGATCGCCTGTCTTGATGAAGAAAACACAGAAGGAAGAAATGCAGGAACCGTTATCTTTAAGGATTCCCGCTACAGTTTTTTTGGAGATTCGATTAGATTGGCTTTTCGTTGCTTGACAGATATTCAAAAATATGGAGCACTACTAAATTTTGATGATTCTGATTATATTACAATAGATTCTAATAGATGGTTTGAGGTCGCAGTTTTTCCACAAATAGTTATAATGAATTGCATTGAAGACGGAAATATAGATTCTATTTCTTTAATTGCAGATGACGAAGCAATGTTAACTCTCCAAATTCGATCTGGAGAATATGACATTTTAGCTGTTGACCCAATCTTTCAAGACTTAATGGTAAAATAGGGGCACTCAAGTGAAAGATGGGACGATATTATTACCCAAATGCTAAAAATGCTTTAGAAGCGAAGATACAATTTCTTCGAGAGCATCACTATAAAATTCGACATTGTTTCAAAAACTTTGGTTCAGGCTTTGTCCTCTTTGATACAAGAAAGGAAGTAAATATTTGGTACAAAGAACAAACAGGGCATGTCTTTTACAAGAATGAAGAAGAGCACGGTGGCTTTTAGATAATCTCTATTTCTATCTATCTTTAAGTACAAAATAGCATAGTTATTAACGATAAAAGAAACAAATAATAATATGAATTACGAATTCAATAATCAAACAGACAGTAAAATTAGAGAGTCATTGCAAATGCTAAACAATGACTTCTATTACGGGTGTGCTTCAATAGACATAAATACTCAAATCTATACATGCCGTACAGATTGTTGCCAAACATATATGGCGAAAATAAAATTTCAACTACGGAATGACGTAATTTCTTTTATCGTAAAGTCAGATGGTTCTGGCGATTTGGATTATATAAAGATTTTGGATGGGTATTCTATAGACGTAATGATCAATAAGATACGAGAAACAAATAGTTTTTGGGGAATTCCCGTTAAAACTATAGAGGCGAAAATTGATCGTGAATTTAATGAAACGTACAAATATTACATAATAAACGTCCATTAGATGTAAATCAATCCCTACACCCAACCACCCATTTCGTAAAATAATCGTAGTGAGTGGTTTGAGTTTTCAATAAATAACAGTAACTTTACATTCACTAAAAAATATGAAAGCAAAAACGAAGAAACCGTCATTACTGACGAAAAAAGACATTAACAATATATGTGGTGTTGAGATTATAAGCGATTCTAACGAAACCTTTTCTCAGACTTGTGTACGTTATGGTAATTTGTTACATGATGATGAGGAGAATGGCATGACTCCCCATCAATATGAAGAGAATTATATGATTTCTGCACAACTAGCTCTCCAATCCTTTTGTGAGGATAATTCAATAATAACGGAAGAAGAATTCACCACTTGGTACCAACAACTTATTGATGATGAAGAGCTATTCAGGCTTGATAGGCATACGGATGCTCTTTGGAAGGATGCTTGTGAGGTGTTTGATGCTAAAATAAACAAATGGATAGCTGAGGGCGCTTTAGATGCCAACTATAACACATATTGTCTATTCTGTGCAATCATTATTATGGCTATCAAGAGCACATACGAAAAAATGGGGATCGAAAAACTTAATGACAACATGTTCTTCAAAGATTCCATATTGGGGAAATATAAGATAATGGCTCTTGATTATGCTGATAACACTTCACTGAAAGAGTTCGATAATCCCCGTGCATACAATCGCTTTAACGTTGAAGGTTTGATTACATATGCCATGGGAGGGTTTGATGAATATGAAGATTACAGAAAGACGCTCGATATATACCAAGAGGTGAAAGATATTATTTATGAAGATCCAAACCGTTTGTTAAGTGAAACTAAGAAGATACTGGTGCAAAGAGCGAAGCATGACAAGATAAAGAAAATGCAATATGCAGTCCTCTACGCCGCCGCAGTAATAGAATGGTACTTGAAGCACCACTAATTTCTTTATGCTTCTGTTGCTGATGACCCTATTTTTAAGCAAATTATCAAACAAAATCGTTGGTAATGACTTCACAACAGAAGGAAGTGACATTTATGTAGAGTTACTCGGTTTTATATACCCTTCTGTTAAAATGTCACACCAAATGGAGGCTCAGAAATGGGTCTCCTTCTTTTGTTTTAGTTGTGGAACAAAATTTTTCAAATCACTTCTTATAAAGATGGGAAAAAGTTCTCTGCCAAAAATGTTGCACAATAAGGCCGATTTTTTTTGTTTACATTTTTTAACTTTGATTTTCTGAGGCCAAATAATACATTTTTCATATACAAGGGAGGGGGCAGGAGAAGACTAACACAAAAAAGTAAAAGTTGCAACTCAAGAATTTTGGTATTTGTTCCCTATATAAATAGTTTAGTCTTTTCCAACCCTTCATTTTATTAAGGGTGGAAAATTTGGGCTGAGTAAATTTTTGAAAAATTATTGGCTAGAACGACCTCATTATTTTGATAATCACGTAAAAATCACACTCTCAATCGAGTGGTGTTACTTTCAGATATTTGGTGGACAAGAGGCGCAGACAATGCGTCTTTTGTTTTGCTGATGGTGGAACTTTTTTTTTCAAATCGTTTCTTATAAAACAGGAAAAAATTACCATCACACAAATCACCGCAAATCAGAAGATCTTTTATATTGAAGTAGATCGTTCTATTAACTATTAACCAAATATTTGAATATGGTGAATGTAATTAATGCTGGAAACGCTCGATACTTAGCAGAGCTACCAGAATTTCAGGATGGCTTGCCTCATGGCATAGTCAACAAAACCAAAACAGATGTGGGCGGTACTTATGTCGCTGCAAACTGTAGATACAATTACATCATTGTTTGTCCGTTCCGTGACTTGGTGGATAGCATTGCGGCAGACAAGAACAACAAATATGAAGTGTTCAAGTGCTATGGCGGCGTGAAAGAACCATCATTTAAGAAGTACATCAAGGAGCACGGTACACGCAAGATAGCTGTTACCTATGATAGCCTACCAAAGCTCTTACGCTGGATGGATAACAAGACAAAAAGCTGGAAACTCCTTGTGGACGAGTACCATTTGATTCTGGAAGATATGGATTTCAGAGAGACAGCCATCAATGGTCTGCTTCATGAAATCGGAAGGTTCAAGCACTATACTTTCTTGTCCGCTACGCCAATTGACGAAGACTATGAAATCGATTTTTTACAGCAGTTACCTCATTATCGGGTGGAATGGAACGACACGTTGCCTATTACTGTAAAAAAGGTCAGGGCTCCCCATCTTACAAAAGGATTATGCAACCTAATAAACATCTTTCTCCGTGAAGGTTTCCAGATTCCAGACATAGATGGTGAAATCAGAGAGGTTGAGCAACTATTTATCTTCTTAAACTCCGTTACTACCATTAGGCAAATTATCGGCACTCTTGAACTTGATGCTGACGAAGTTAAGATTTGTTGTGCTAATAAACAGAGAAACAGGCTAATTTTGGGAGAATACAAGATAGAGCCTGTAATCAGCCCTAATAAGAGAATTAACTTCTTTACTAAGAAATGCTTTCAGGGCTGCAATCTGTTTTCAAATAACGGTTTAGTAGTCGTTGCCAGTGATGCCTACAGGACTCAGACTTTAGTAGACATATCAACAACGATGGAACAGATTTCTGGCAGGTTGCGAGTTAATGAGGAATATTAGAACGTCTTCCGTAATACGATGATTCACTTATATTCAACTAACTAGAACGTGCTATCAGACGAAGAATTTGAAGCCCAGATGATCAGGAAAGAGGAAGAGGCAGCTCTCATTTTGTCTCTGCAAGAGAAAGCAAGCGAAGAAGAACGTAAGGCTCTCATTAAAAGAGTAAACATTGAAACGGACTTACTTTCAAAAGAGGGGGAATTCCTCGTTAGAAACGAACTGAAAAGGAGGTCGTTTATCTGTAAACAGGAAATCCGTAAGGCATACAGGGACGGACATGGGCTCAGGACATTATATAATAAGTCTCACAAGCTTGTCCAGACGAAACAAGAGCTATGGAAAGATTTTGACATCTTATTAGAAAAGGCTGTTCTCGTTTCTTACGAAAAACTGCTTAAAGACTATCTAGAACATCCAACAAATGAATACGAGGAAGAATATCCAGAGTTTAAGGATTTCAGACAATATCTGAAAGAGACGGAAATGAACAGTCTCAGATGGAACAAAGAGAAGATGCAAAAAGCGGTTGAGGACAAGAAGAAACTCCAGCAAGCATTTAGGGCAATCTATCGCAAAGGAGAATTTGTTAGCAATGAAGCATTAAAAAAGCAACTAGCAGAACAGTTCAAACGATTGGGAATAGGACTCACTCCAAAGGCCACATTGATACAAAGCTGTAGCATCTACTAGGTAGAGAAATGCAGCGTAAGAATCAACGGCAAAAAAGTGAACGGCTATCGTTTTGGAGATACGTTTTTCAAGTTAGCATTTTAATGATATGTTGTACTTCATTAAGAGTGGAAACTACTGCAAAGTAGGCTATTCCAGAGACAAAAATGCTTTATTTAATAGGATGAGATCATACCTGACACATAATCCTTCCTTTTAGATATTGGATTTGCGCAAGGGAGATATGAATAAAGAAAGAGAAATCCACGCACTTATACCACCCGAACTATATCACTATGGTGAATGGTGCGTTTGGAATAAGGAGATAGCATGGATTTGGCTACGCTATTATGGAGTGGAAATCGAATGTTCTTTAGAAGATTATTTCATTACAAGAAACAAGAAGGCAAATAAATGGATTGTCAACGAGTACAAAGACACGCTTTATTTGAATTTCATCAGATATTTTAGCAAGGAGTCCAACTTGGACTTAACAGAGCCTCCAGTAACAGAGTGGAGGACACCTTGATTTTTTAAGTGGTACATCATTAAGAGAAATCTCTTATGGTGTGCCACTTTGCTTTTTACCGAATAATAAATATAGAGGAACGTACATTACTTAGGAAACGAAACAATATGAATATTTTTCTTATTTAGCTCCTTTTTTTATAGAAACATGACTAAATATCAGAAAAAATCACTACCTTTGCAAAAGTTCTGATGTTTACTTATAGTTTACCGAAGGACAAAACGAGAGTTCATTAACGTGGTGAAAATCAATTGGATAGAGGTTTAAGAGATAGAGATTCCGGTTCTGAAGGTCTTGGGTTTGAATCCCAACGGGATCACAAAGGAAAATGGAGAATTAAATAAGAAAGCTCGCTTTCAATTATTTAAGGCTCCTTTTTTCTTTGTTGGATGGCTGGCGCCAGCCATAGGGATAGGCACAGCCAATTCCAACATTATACAGGGAAAGACGTAGTCAATTCAACGGGATCACGTTTGTAACTCCTTACCATAGTCTTGGTGAGGAGTTTTTGATGGTTTGAGGAACAGTAAAGAGAAGATAGTGTAAACGAGTTTGGGAATTTTTCGGTGCGAAACTTTGGTGATTGAAGTTTTTATTGTATATTTGCAAAATAATAACTAAAGCATAGAAATGGAGCATCTGATTCTAGACCTGACGCTGATACTTGTTGTTGCCGGAGTGGTGACACTGGTGTTCAAGAGACTGAAGCAGCCGCTGGTGCTGGGCTACATCGTGGCTGGATTCCTGGTGTCGCCGCACATGCCGTACATCGCCTCGGTGGTGGACAAGGAGAACATTCAGACGTGGGCGGATATCGGTGTGCTGTTTCTGCTGTTTGCACTGGGATTGGACTTCTCGTTCAAGAAGATTCTGAAGATGGGCTTGGCACCTGTCATCGCTGCCGTCTCCACGGTGTTCTCGATGATGGCACTGGGCATACTTGTGGGTAAGGCTTTCGGCTGGTCGCACATGAACTGTGTGTTCCTCGGCGGAATGCTTGCGATGTCGTCGACCACCATTATCTACAAGGCTTTCGACGACATGGGACTGCGGCAACAGCACTTTGCATCGCTGGTGATGAGCGTGCTCATTCTGGAGGACGTGCTGGCGATTGTGATGATGGTGATGCTGTCGACTATTGCCGGCGGGAAATCGCTGGGTGGGAGCGAGCTGCTGATGAGCATTCTGCGACTGGGCTTCATCCTCATCCTCTGGTTTGTGGTAGGCATCTTCTTGATTCCGCTGTTTCTCAGAAAAACGCGCCGGCTGATGACCGATGAGACACTCGTGATAGTCTCGCTGGGTCTGTGCTTCCTGATGGCGGTCATCGCCACGCGGGCAGGGTTCAGCTCGGCTTTCGGAGCCTTCGTCATGGGCAGCATCCTGGCGGAGACCATCGAGGCCGATAAGATTATTCGCTTGGTGGAACCGGTGAAGAATCTGTTCGGTGCGGTGTTCTTCGTGTCGGTGGGCATGCTCGTAGACCCGCAGATACTGCTCTCGCAATGGCTGCCGATTGTCGTGCTCACACTGACCATCCTGATAGGCCAAGCGGTGTTTGGCTCAACGAGCTACATGCTCAGCGGCCAGCCTCTGAAGACAGCGATGCGCTGCGGCTTCTCGATGGCGCAGATTGGCGAGTTTGCCTTCATCATTGCCTCGCTGGGCCTGACGCTGGGCGTCATCAGCGACTTCCTTTATCCGGTTGTAGTAGCGGTGTCGGTGGTCACCACATTCCTCACACCTTACATGATCCGTGCTGCCGAGCCCTGCTACAACCGCCTTTCGAAACGTCTACCGAAGCGCTGGCTGCGACGCCTGAACCACTTGGGCGAGATGCATCACTCCACACAGGCCGAGCGCAGCAACTGGCGCAAGCTGCTCACGCAGATGGGCGTGAACGTAGTCGTCTACAGCATTCTCTCGACGGCCGTCATCGCACCGATGTTCACCATTGCACTTCCCTTCTTCCGTCGCCTGTTGTCTGGTGGCGCTGACAGCTGGTATGCCAATGCCATCACCGGTGTGCTGACCATCTTGTTCATTGCGCCTTTCCTGCGTGCCATGGTGATGAAGAAAAACCACTCCAATGAGTTTCGTGCCCTGTGGACGGAGAGCCGCCTGAACCGCCTGCCGCTTATCTTCACAGTGCTCGTGCGCGTCTTCATAGCTGCCAATTTCGTTTTCTATGTGGTCAACTACCTATCGCACTTCAAAAGCGCAATCATCCTGGTCGTTGCCCTCGTGGCAGTGGTGCTGATGATTATGTCGCGCTCGCTGAAACGGCGAAGCATCCGACTGGAACGACTGTTTGTGCAGAACCTGCGGTCACGCGAAATAGAAGCGCAGGTGCACGGACGAAAGAAACCGCTCTTCGAGGGACATCTGCTCGACCGTGACATCCACATCGGTGAGTTCACGGTGCCGGAGGATTCGCTTTGGGCGGGTCGCTCGCTGGCGGAGCTGAACATCGGTCACCGCTTCGGCATCCATGTGAGCAGTGTGCTCAGAGGCATTCAGCGCCTGAACATTCCTACGGGCGACACTGTGCTCTTCCCCGGCGACCGCATACAAACCATCGGCAACGACGACCAGCTGCAGCAGTTTGCCACTGCCCTGCGCGAAGAGCTCGTGCCCGAGGATGCGGAGATAGAGAAGCGGGAGATGCACCTGCAAAAGATAGTCCTCTCGGCTACCAGTCCCTTCATTGGCAGAAAATTGAAGGAGAGCGGTTTCCGCGAGGACTATGGATGCATGGTGGTCGGCGTGGAGGAAGGTCAGGAACAACTCACACTCGTTGACCCGGAACGACAGTTCGAACAAGGCGACATCGTGTGGGTAGTGGGTGAGGAGTCAGACCTAAAGCGGCTGCTCGATGCATAACAGAGAGTGTGTGCAAGGGTTTGCTTATCGTTTCACGACCTTGCGCCCACCAATCATATAGATTTCGTTTGGTTTGATGTTGCCGTTTGCGATGCTGCGTCCCTGCAGGTCGTAGACGGCAGCATCGTTCATGTTGCTTGTTGCCGGGTCGGCAGAGGGACGGCTGATGCCAGTGGGATCGCCCTGGAAGGCATTCAGTGCCTTGCCCGGACGGCCCTGCGACGTGAAAGCACCTTTGCCATAGGCGTTCCAACCGAGCTTGGTGTAGTAGGCGGGTTTCCACCAGCCATAGAGCTCGGGCTCCCAATAGAAGATGCCTGCACACTGCGAAAGCGACTGCGTCTTGCTGAAGAGGTCGGTCATGACCTGTTCGGCCAGCGTCTCATTGCTCACGGAATAGCCCGTCTCGACAATCATCACCGGCACGCCGAAGGTCTGGCCGAGCGATTTCACGTTGTTGGCAGTCTTCGTGTTCTCGTTTTGCCAGTTGCTCTCAGGATAATGGGAAAGGCCAATCATGTCGAACTTGCCACCGGCGGCCTTGAATTCGCGGTAGAACCACGCATTGTCGTCGGGACCTTTGTCGATGTGCACGATGACCTTTGCCTCGGGCAGCACTGCGTGGACGGCCTCGTAGCCGGCATTGCTCAGGGCAACATAGTTGGTGTAGCGAGCTGAACCCGACTTGTTCCAGTCGATGCGCCCGCTCTCCCAGATCATGCCCGACCGCGTCTCGTTGCCCACCTGCACCCATTGTGGCTCGATGCCCTCGTCTTTCAAGGCCTGCAGGACATCGCGGGTGTGGTCGGCAACCGCCTTCTTCACCTCGTCCATGGAGTAGGTGGCCCATGCCGACGGCTTATCCTGTCGGCCGGGGTCGGCAAAGAAGTCGCTGTAGTGGAAGTCGATGAGCAGGGCGAGCCCTTGCCCATGCGCCCGCCGTGCCTTTGCCAGCACGTCGGCCTTGTCGCACCAAGGACCATAGGCCTTCTCGGGGTTCACCCACACGCGCAGCCGGATGGCGTTCATGCCGATTTGCTTCATCAGCGCCATCAGCTCGGTTTCCTCACCGTTGGCATTGTAGAATCGCTTGCCGTCGGCCTCCATTTCCGTACACCAGCTCACGTCGGCACCGCGTGCGAACACATCTGCCTGCTGGGCCTGCATCGTCAAGGCCGAAAAGGCAGCAAAAACTGAGATAAGAATCTTTTTCATGATCATTCAGTCACCAATAATAAATTGCAGTGCAAAATTATAAAGAAAAAGTTAAAACGGGCAACAGAGCGGGTTAAAAAAGCAAAAAAACGACAGAATAGAGCGTTCGGGAAATCAGCTTTTTTCGTTAATTTTGCTATGCTGAAAAGCAACAAAACAACAAATAAATCAACAATCAAAGCAAGGAATTATGGCAAAGACTATTGAACTGCAAATTGAGAAAAGCCGCAATCTGGCAATTGGTTTGCGCCGCCATCTCGCAACAGGCATCGGCGGTCGTGTGACGATGAGTGAAATTGAGGAGATGGAGCGCGTGGCTACTGCGCTGACAGCCGCCAATGACGAGTGCGACCGGCTGCGTGCCGAGTTGTCGGTGAAAGTGAAGAAAATGAACGAATTGCTCAACATGGCAAAGACGTCGTACCTGGAATACAAGCGCGTCATCAAGGACAACTATCCTCAAGAGCGCTGGGCTGATTACGGCGTTCCCGACAAGCGGTAATGGGGTAAAAGCTAATCAATACCAGCGGACGGCATTGGAATAGCCCGAACGCTTGTCGTACTTCAAAGCATCGGTGAGGGTGGCGGCATTACAGCGGAAGGTGAAGTTATAGCTCGTGTAGGGAGCGAGCACCACCGAGCACGACATGTTGAAACAATGCAGGTCGCGTTGCAATGACGCCGTCGTCATCGATAGCTTCTTGTTATCGAAATCGTAACCACTCGAGAACGAGATGTTCCATCCTTCGCTCAGGCGGAGGTTG
>JAEEGI010007722.1_pt1 | contig 24032 bp, 17 predicted proteins | sample 8958751 | NCBI WGS metagenome assembly JAEEGI01 (sample SAMN16246545, study PRJNA631951) | gut metagenome | biome: gut microbiome; feature: rumen; material: KS-attached | host: Bos | place: Iran: Karaj | collected 2018-10 | reverse complement strand
TGGACACCGTATGCACTAAGCGGGTGCAAAGGTAAGAAATATTTGGCAAACCGCCAAATATTTCTTGCCATTTCTCATTTCTCATTTAACAATGAGCAGGTAGTAGTTCTTCTTACCCTTCTGTGCCAGCAGGTACTTGCCGTCGATGAGGTCGTCGGCAGTAACGGCACGGTTCTGGTCGGTCAGCTTCTCCTTGTTGAGGCTGACACCACCGCCCTGCACCATCTTACGCATCTCACCCTTCGAGGGGAATACGGGGGCTACGGTGGTGAACATCTCGATGGCGGGCTGACCCAGCTGGTCCTTGCTGATCTCGAAGTGGGGTACGCCGTCGAACACGTCGAGGAAGGTCTGCTCGTCAAGCTTCTCCAAACCCTCCTTGGTGCTCTTGCCAAACAGCAGGTTCGAAGCTTCAATAGCAGCATCCAATGCCTCCTGCGAGTGTACCATCACGGTGACCTCCTCGGCCAGACGCTTCTGCAGCACGCGGCGACCGGGATCCTGCTTGTGCTCCTCGACGAGGGCATCGATCGTCTCCTTCTCCAAGGAAGTGAAGATCTTGATATACTTCTCGGCATCGTCGTCGCTGACGTTCAGCCAGAACTGGTAGAACTTATATGGTGTGGTGCGCTTCGGATCGAGCCAGATGTTGCCGCTCTCGGTCTTGCCGAACTTCTTGCCGTCGCTCTTCGTGATGAGCGGACAGGTCAGGGCGAAGGCCTCGTTCTCGTAACCCAGCGTACGGCGGATGAGCTCCGTACCCGTGGTGATGTTACCCCACTGGTCGTTACCGCCCAACTGCAGCTTGCAGTTCTTGTGCTGGTAAAGGTACAGGAAGTCGTAGCCCTGCAGCAGCTGGTAGGTGAACTCGGTGAAGCTGAGACCGTCGCGGGCAGTACCGTTCAGGCGCTGCTGTACGCTGTCCTTGGCCATCATGTAGTTGACGGTGATGTGCTTACCCACCTCGCGGGCGAAGTCCAGGAACGTGAAGTCCTTCATCCAGTCGTAGTTGTTCACCATCTCGGCAGCGTTGGCGTCCTTGCTTTCGAAATCCAGGAACTTCGACACCTGGGCCTTGATGCACTCCTGGTTGTGGCGCAGCGTCTCTTCGTTCAGCAGGTTACGCTCCTGCGACTTACCAGAGGGGTCGCCAATCATACCTGTGGCACCACCCACCAGGATGATGGGCTTGTGGCCGCAGCGCTGCAGGTGACGCAGCATCATGATGCCACACAGGTGGCCGATATGCAGTGAGTCGGCCGTGGGATCGGTACCCAGGTAGGCTGTTACCATTTCTTTCTGGAGCAGTTCTTCCGTGCCGGGCATCATCTGTGCCAGCATTCCGCGCCATTTCAGTTCTTCTACAAAATTCTTCATATTGCGTTCTATTATTATACTTTCGTAACCATTATTTATAAAAGCGGTGCAAAGGTACGAATAAAAAATGAGCTGACCAAATGGTCAGCCCAAATTTTGAAGAAAAGCTATGGTGCACTGCTGCCACCACTGTTCAAGATGATGTTGACCACGGCGACGGCATCAGTGATGGTGATCTTGGGCTTCCCCTCGTCGTCTTTGTCGCCATTGACGTTGGCAGCCACAATATTGAAGTTCGCCGACGGGTTGCCGAGGATGTAGTTCACGATGGCTACGGCATCGGTGATGGTCACCTTACCGTCGCCATTGGCATCGCCCAGGATGACGCCCAACAACCCCTTGGCCGTTTCGCCGTTACCGAAGTCGATGACATAGGCCGTAGGCTGGGCAGCCTCGTCAATCTCGACGAAAGCACGCAGGGCTCCCAACGTCTCGTCGTTGGCAAAGTGCAAGTTCTTCTCTGCCCCGAGGAACAGGATGCTCTTGTTCTCGCCGCTGATGCTGACGGGGTCGTAATTACCGCAGAACTTACCGCTCGTGAAGGCGACGTCCGTCGGCACTGCTACGGTGATGAATTCCGGGTCTTCGTAACTGTCACGGTAGGGATTGGCCACCTGCCCCGTGGCGGTAGTCACGGTGACGTCGTAGAACACGGGGTTGACGATGTTGGCCGCCATCGTCTTCTTCACGATGTACGGCTTGCCGGCCTCGATGCGGGTGGCATCCTTGAAGTTCAGGTAGAGTGTCGTACCATCGATGCCCGTTACGTGGCCGTCACTGGCCGTCTCGGTATCGAGTTCCTTCACGGTGAAGCCCTCCAGCGGCGTGCCACTGAAGTCGTCGATGTCGAAGGGCAGGCACAGCGTGTTCCAGTCGCCGTCGGTGTGGATGGTGCGGCCGCTAAGCATCAGGTTGTGCGTCTGGCCGTCCTTCAGGACAAGGAGCTGGCTGCTGTTATAGGTGCCATTGTCGTCGAAGAGCTGTTCGATGACAGGCGGCTCCACGGTCTTCCCGTCGCTGGCAAACTGGATGAGCACGCTGCCGTACTCACCTTCCTCAGTGGGCGCGGGGAGCAGGAAGCGGTAGTTCGCTGTCAGGCTGGTGAGCTTCGTCACGCTGGCTGTCATTGTCCCGCTCACGTCATCAAACTCCTGCACCAGCGCAAGGTCTTTCACACCGTCGAGGTCGAGGTCTAAGCCCATCGGGTCGCTCTCGTTGTTGAAGTAACCCGTCAGCATGGTCAGCTGGGCAGACAGTCCCAAGGGGATGGCCACCGACTCGCTAACCGCCGTGGCCGTGAGGTCGATGACGTATCCCTCGCCCCACTCGGCATAGAGCGTCAGGCTCTCGCTGAAGGTGTACGGCCTGCCGGCATAATAGCGTGTGCCTGTGCCGTCGGCCTGGGTGTTCCAGCAGAGGAAGTCCTTGCCATCTGGGGCGGTGAAGGTGCAGGCTGGCAACTGCATATCGACGCTCTTGCTACCGCTGACGGCATCCATGGTGCCCGTGCCGCCGTTGGCATCGAAGGACAGCGTAACGGCTTCGGGGATGGTAAGGCTTAGCAACACCCGTGCCTCGCTGCCGAGGCTATAGGTATAGGTCTCGGCGGGGTCGTTGCTGATAAACACGGCGTCGTAGTTCAGATACGTGGAGTAGTCGCCCGCAGCAGCCGCCGCCCACACCTCCTCGGGGATGTGTACCCACAGCGTGGCACTCTGCCCTGCCGCCGTGAGCGACTCCGAGAGTGCGCTAGTATTGGTGTGCGCCCCGGCACCCTTGCGGCCTGTCAGCGTCACCTCGCTGTCCTTATAGAACGTGAGGTTCATGCTTGCGCCGCTGCCCACCAAGGGCGTCACCGCCACGGCATCGGCCACGCGGGCCTGTGCATCCTCGTTCCAGAACCAGCCCATCGTCAGGCTGTTCAGGGTGACGGTGATGTCCGTCCACTCCTGTCCGTAGGGGATGGCGATGCTCGCTTCGCCAGCCGACGCTGTCACGGCGCAGGGCCAGCGTACCGCGAAGTCAGAAGATACGCCACTATTCCAATAATCGCCCTTCGTCACAGCATTCCATTGCGCCTCGGTGCCGTCGAAACAGAGGTTGGCTAAATTTGGGCAGCTATAGAACGTGGATTTGCCGATGCTGGTCACACTCGATGGAATAACGACAGAGGTTAAGCCTGAGCAGCCAGAGAACGCATACGATCCGATGCTGGTCACACTCGATGGAATAACGACAGAGGTTAAGGCTGAGCAGCCATAGAACGCATACCCACCGATGCTGGTCACACTCGAGGGAATAACGATAGAGGTTAAGGTTGTCTCTCTAAACGCATACGCTCCGATGCTGGTCACACTCGAGGGAATAGAGGAGCTTTTGCATCCGTACACCAAAGTGTTCGTAGCCGTTTCGATGATGGCATTGCACCCGTCACGGCTGTCGTATTTAGGGTTACCCTCATCTACTACGATGGTTGTAAGGCTTGCATGTTGCAAGTAATCAATCGCATAGACACGCCCCACCCTGAGCGACGTGACATTCACACCGGTCCAATACTTTGTCTTGACGACTTGTTTCGAAAAATAGTTATCGAGGATGATGTCTTGATTCAGGCAATCGATGGTGAGGAGGCCGCTGTTGTCCAGCGTCCAGTACACGCAGGAGTTATCCTTATAAAGATTGTTTTCATTGGTCCAACCTGCCGCCCACCCGTCACCGCACCAGCCGCAACTGCCATCGGTGCAGCTGACCTTGAGTTTGGGTGAGTACTGATAGTTGTAAACACTCCAGTTCGACATCGAACCCGGATAGGTCACCATACACGTGCTGTTGATTTTGGCAAAGGGAGTTGTATACCCGCCGATACCAGTAGCGGCTTGCCCGAAGGTGACGGACGTTAGGCTGTTGCAGCCTTCGAAGGCCCGGTCGCCAATGCTGGTCACGCCAGGCATGGTGAGCGAAGTAATGCCCGAACCCGTGAAGGCGTTGCCAATCTCTATCATAGACGCGGGCAGGCAGTTCGTGCCTCCTTCAACGGTTTCACCATTGCCATCAATCAGCAGAATGGTCGAAAAATACGTGTTATTCTGCACGTAGGGCATGTTCTCAATCGAGGCGTCCTGGTAGAAACGGATGGTCGTCAGCCTCGTGAACCCAGATAAAGCGTTCCAAGAAAAGCCACTGACCGTTTTGCCACCCAAGGTCTTGGGGATGGTAAGGTCATCTGTAGACGCCTTCTTTTTATCAGGGAGTGTGTTGCCGGTAATGGTGCATGTTCCTCCAGGAGCGTCACTATACTGCCAATATGCGTCCTCTAACGAATCCGCCCGCGCCGTCGTGGCCGTCATTATCACTGCAAGCAGCAGTACCGCCGCCCGCAAAAAGAATCTCTTGTTTGGTTGATCTGTAGTCATTGTATTTAAGAATTAATTATTTGTCCGATGGGTAACTGTACGTGAGTGGTGGGATGGGGGATGAGATTAAAGTTACACCGCCACGCCCGTCCTCATCACTTCGCGATAAATCGGCGAGTCCTCGCCACTCTCTAAGAGGATGGGCTCGATGTAGAGACTTACTTTGTCAACATCACGGCATAGACTTGACGATGTGTCCCACCACGTGCCTTCCTCAATCTTGGGCACGATGACGGCCACGTCGATGTCGCTCCACTCATTGGGGCAGTCCTTGGCGTAGGAACCGAACATCATCACCTTCGTCGCCGGGTCGAAACGTGGGGCGATGACTTCCTTGTAGCGGCGCACCAGCTCCAGGGCGAACTCCTTGGGCAGGATGCCCTGCACGGTGAGTGGCGTGAAGTTCACAGGGTCGATGACTTTTCCTGTAGTTTTTGGAGTATCCATGTGTACAGCTGTTTGGTGGTTTCTAATATCTCGGCAGTCTTTTCACGGTTGAGCGAGCGGGCCACCTCGTCCTTGACTTCCTGATAGCGGGCTTCGATGTTCATCGGCTTGATGAAGTCGAAGAACTTCAGCTGCTCCTCGCTCATCTTCGTGTAGAGACCACAGCCCTATGCAATCTTCTTATGATCGTGGAGGTAGGGCGGGTCGTCATCGCGGCACACGCACCAGTAGGCTTTGAGCGTCTTCTCGATGACCTGATGGCACATGAAGCCCGTGTAGAGCCAGTGCCCAGTCTTGTAGAGGTCATTGGCCACGCTCAGGTCTTCGGCCACGATGTCGAGCCATTTGTCTGCTCTTTCTTTGTTTGCCATAATCGGTTTTTTAATAACTGTGTGCAAAGATACAACTTTTTTCGCAATCTTGTATCGTTTATAGCGTAAAAGTTGCGAAAAGAGGTGAAGTAGCTATACAATGGGGACTCCTGTGTACTCTCCCTTTCTATTTAATACTGTTTTGACTCTGCAAAGATTATCAATTAAAGCGTAGGAAGTAATGAATGAGTATGGAAACTCGCCGACATTCAAAACCAAACTCGCCGAGTTTACTGAAGAAAGTCGCCGAGTTTGCTGACCAAAGTCGCCGAGTTTGGTTTTCGAAAGATTATTAACAACGAGCTAATAAGGCCTTTTTGATGAGTTAAAAAGGCCTTATTGATGGGTTTTAAACTATCAGGAGTGCATTCAAGTTTACGGCACGGGATCGTAGCCGGAGCCGCCCCAGGGATGACAGCGCAACAGGCGGCGGATGGCGAGGTAGAGGCCTTTGAAGGGGCCGTGCTTGAGGATGGCCTGTCGGGCATATTCGCTACAGGTGGGGGTGAAGCGGCATGAAGGGCCTAACAGTGGCGATATGCATAGCTGGTAGAAGCGGATAGGCAAGAGAAGCAACCACCCCAGTGCTTTAGAAAAATAGTGCCACAGCATCTTCATCGTTTCTCGGCTATGCGTTGCAGGAGACTGATAACGCGGGACTCAACTTGTTGCGAGGAGTAGTGCTTGTCGGAGAGCCAGATGAAGGCGAGGGAGAGATGGGTGTTGGGTGATGGGTGTTGGGTGTTGGAGAGCAGCTGCTTGTGATGACGGTAGGCTTCGCGCACCTGACGCTTCACGCGGTTGCGGTCGACGGCATGCTTGAAGTGCTTCTTGGGTACGCTGACAAGGATTTGTACAGGCGCCTCCCCTGAGGGCAGCGCCTGCGTCATAAATACGACTCGTAAAGGGAAGGCGGACAAGGACTGGCTTGTTCCTCCGCCGAAGAGCGTCTCTATCTGCTTACGGCTGACAATGCGCTCCGCTTTCTTGAACGTTGAACGTTGAACGTTGAACATTGAACGTTAGTCTTCATGCTCCAGCAGATAGTGTTGCAGTGCTCCAGTCATAGAAGGATACTTCTCGCTGGGAGCTTCCAGGTCCAGACGCAGACCAGCATCGCGTGCAGCCTTAGCAGTGGCGGGACCGAAGGTAGCAATGGCGATGTCACCCTGGTCGAAGTTGGGGAAGTTCTTGGTCAGGGCCTCGATGCCTGAGGGGCTGAAGAAGATCAGCATGTCGTAGTCGAACGTCTTTACTTCCTCAGGAGTAAAGTCGTTGCTGACGGTACGGTACATGACGCATTCGCAGTGATTCAGCTTCTTTGAGTCGAGGAGAGTCGTCACACTGTTGTTGTGAACGTCGCTCATAGGCACCAGATATTTCTCATTCTTATGCTTCACCATAGCGGGCAGCAGGTCGTCAATCTTGCCGGTGGTTCCGAAGAATACCTTGCGCTTGCGGTACTGTACGTACTTCTGTATATAAAGCGAAATAGTTTCGGTAACACAAAAATACTTCATATCCTCGGGAATGGCGACACGCAGTTCCTTGGCCAGCGTGAAGAAGTGGTCAATGGCGTGACGTGATGTGAAGACAATAGCCGTGTAGTCGAGAATGTTAACTCGCTGGGCACGGAACTCCTTACTGGTAATACCTTCTACCTTGATGAATGGGCGGAAAACAAGCTCAACCTCAAATCTGGAGGCGATGTCGTAGTAGGGTGACTTCTCACTGGAGGGCTGTGGCTGCGAAACCAGAATCTTCTTGATCATAAATGTCCTAAAAATTTATTTTCAAACTATTTGCCGTTAATACCAATGTGCCAGCAAAGGCAAGCAAAGGAATGATTTCGAGGGTGCAAAAGTACAAAATAATCTGCAATTTAACGACATTTTGCCGGAAAAATATCACATAGGACTTGTAAAACGTCAGTAATTTAATGATAAACAAGGCAACACCGAAGTAAATAAGCGTGTTCCGCATGCTTAGATTGAAGTAGGCCTGTAGGACGACGGCAGGGAAGAGGAGGACACCCTCAAGGGAAGTGATAAAGAGAACGGCCTTTATCCATTGTCCGTTTCTTTTACCGTCGAAGAAGACTGCGTTGACGATGGTATAGAGGAGCATTTTGAGTAATAGATAGGCAACGGACATACCCAGGTAGATGGCGATAAGGTGGTACTGTGACTGTAGTATAAAGGTATCGCCGAAGGTGTCAAGGGTATAGAAATAGAAAAGTAGTGAAACCAGAATGCAGGTGAGGAATACCAGAAAGGCTTGGAAGCGTAGCTCGTTGGAAGTCTCGGTCACTTCCGTCGTACCTTCGTGGGGCAAGTAAAAAAGGTTCTTTGCCTGTCGCAGGATGAAACTGCGGGCATTGGCAAAGGAGATGATGGCCATGATGAAGCAGACGAGCAGTAACGACGTGATGATGTTGTCATTATGCACGCTGTAGGGTATGGGGTCGCCTGAAACGCCATAGCGTCCGCCAGGCAGTTCGGGGTGGAACAGGGAGTCTTTTGAGAAAAAACCTTCGCGGTAATATTGGGGCAGTTGCACGTCAAGCATGTTATGCCCTTTGTTATGGCCCGGCAGGTGCAGCGTGTCAGGGCGGTTGCTCCAACGGATCTTCGAAGGCTTGAAGTGAGCCTGGATGGCAGAGTCTTGCTGGGCAGGTGTGGCGTTGCGTGGCAACCAGCTCAGCACCATAGCGGGAGTAAGAGGAGTGTGCTTTGGGGCAACTGAATCACCCTGCACACTCACTCCTGTCTGTATGATGCTGTCTTGTTGCAGTACCATCAGTTAGAGTCCAAAGGCACGTTTGATGTCGTCAACACGATCCAGCTTCTCCCACGTAAACAGTTCGACATCGATGGTCTTGGTCTCGTGGTAGCTGCTGGTGAAGGTCTTCTTGACCACTTCCGACTGACGCCCCATGTGACCATAGGCTGCTGTCTCAAGATACATGGGCTGGCGCAACTTCAGCGAACGCTCAATGGCTTTCGGGCGCAGGTCGAAGAGTTGCTCGATACGCTTGGCAATCTCAGCATCACTCATGTTGACATGTGAACGGCCATAGGTGTTGACGTAGATGTTCATGGGTTTGGCCACGCCGATGGCGTAGCTCACCTGTACGAGCATCTCGTCAGCAACACCGGCAGCTACCATGTTCTTGGCAATGTGGCGGGCAGCATAGGCGGCAGAGCGGTCAACCTTGCTGGAGTCCTTGCCGGAGAAGGCACCACCGCCATGGGCACCCTTACCGCCGTAGGTGTCGACAATGATCTTACGGCCTGTGAGACCGGTATCGCCATGAGGTCCTCCAATGACGAACTTGCCGGTGGGGTTGACGTAGTATTTGATGTCGTTGCCAAACAACGACAGCACACTCTGGGAGTGGATTTTCGACTTGACGCGCGGGATGAGGATGTTGATGACGTCTTCGCGGATGCGCTGTAGCATTCGCTCGTCGTCGCTGTCGAACTCGTCGTGCTGGGTAGAGACAACGATGGTATCGATGCGCTCGGGAATGCCAGCATCGCTGTACTGGACGGTAACCTGACTCTTGGCATCAGGGCGCAGATAGGTCATCTGCTTGCCCTCCTTGCGGATCTCAGCCAGCGTGCGCATGATGAGGTGTGCGAGATCAAGGCTCACGGGCATCAGATTCTCCGTTTCGTTGGTGGCATAGCCGAACATCATGCCCTGATCGCCGGCACCCTGCTCGTCCTCATTGCCATTGTCAACACCGCGGTTGATGTCGGCACTCTGTTCGTGGATGGCAGTGAGAATACCGCATGAGTTACCATCGAACTGGTATTCAGCCTTGGTATAGCCTATCTTCTTAATCGTGTTGCGGGCAATGGTCTGCAGGTCGATATAGACGTCGCTGCGCACCTCACCCATCAGCACCACCTGACCCGTCGTGACAAACGACTCGCAGGCCACGCGGGCCTTCGAGTCGTATGCCAGAAACTGGTCGAGTATTGCATCACTGATCTGGTCGGCCACCTTATCGGGATGGCCTTCCGATACAGATTCTGATGAAAAGAAATAACTCATTCTTCTTTTAGTGGCGTTATTACGTTGTTACGTTATCACGTTCTTACGATAAATATTATTACTTGGTTTCGGGCAGCATGATGACCTCGATGTGGTTGCCGCTCTTCAGGAGCTCGTTGAGGAAATCACGGACACTGTCGACGGTCAGAGCCTCGACGGTCTTCTTATAGTCGGTGTATGAGTCGATACCGAAGTCCTTCCAAGTAGTGATGGTGTTAATCCAGAAATGATTCTGCTTGGCATTGACATCAATCTGCTTCAGCATGTACTCCTTCACCTTGTTCAGCTGGTCGGCATCAACAGACTTCTGCATGTTGGCAATACCTTCGTGGAGCAGACGGATTGCAATCTCCTGCTTGTCAGGATTCATGGGGCAGTACGCCTGCAGCATAGCCTTGGGCTGACGGGTGCTGACGTTGAAGCCGCCAGCGGCACCGCAAGAGTAAGCGGCACTCTCGTCCTCGCGGATGGTCTTCAGGTAGATCATCGACAGGATCTGACCCACGGCGTCGAGCTTGACGGTGTTCTCGAGGGTGTAAGGCATGTCGGCATACCACGTCTCAAAGGCTATCGCCTTAGGAGATTCGGTCTTGACGGTGAAGTTGTTGACGACCTCACCCTTGGCAAGAGTCAGGGTTTCGTTAAAGTCCTCGGGCTGGGCACCGGTAGAGGGCAGAGAAGCGACATACTGCTCGATGAGCGGACGGATGGCCTGTTCGTCGAAGTTACCACAGAAGATGAAGGTGAACTGGCCGGCATTCTTATAGCGGTCCTTGGCCATCTCGAGGATGCGGTCGTAGTTGATGTCCTTCAGATCCTTTACGTCAATCTGTGTGAAACGGGGGTTATGGGCGTAGAGCGTGGTAGCCAACGAGTCAGAGAAGACGGCTTCTGGATTCAGCGACTTGTTCTTCAGACCCATTTCCAAGGCAGTTAAGAGGTTCTGGAACTGCTTCTCGTCCTTGTTGATGGCAGTGAAATAGAGATACTGCATCTGGAACATGGTTTCCAGATCCTTCGGGGTAGAATGAGCCGTAACGTACTGACGGGTGTTGCCCATCGTAGCGTCGGCATTAACCTCCTTACCAGCCAGAGCCTTCTGCAGCTCGTTGCTGGAGAAGTTTCCAAGACCGCTCATGCCAATAACCTGGTCGAAGACCTTTAGGTTGGTGTAGTCGGCAGCACCAAATATGGACTTACCACCCATGGAGTAGGCCTGCATCTGTACTTCATCATCCTTGAAGTCTGTCTTCTTCAGGATGGCGGTAGCACCGTTCGAAAGCTTCAGCTCTTTGTAGCCGAAGGTGGTGTTCTCAGTCTCAGAGAGAATCTTACCAGCCTTGATAGTGGTAACGTCTACCAGAGGTTCGTTCTTCACGTTATCCACGTATGCCTCAATCTTCTCAGCTCGAGCAGCGGCAATGGCAGCAGCCATGTCCTTTTCAGTGACATAGGTCTTGCCTTCCTTCTCCTGGGCAAACTCCATTACGACGAGGTTGCTGTCAGTTACGGAAATCAGCTCGGGAAGGGCTTGGTTGATGGCCTCGACGGGAATGTTCGGAGCCAGCATCTGCATGGTCTGGAAAAGCACATCCAGAGGAGGAATAGGCTCGTTGTTCAGGTAGTGGTCGCGGTATGCGTTACCAAATTCGGCATTCTTACGCTTGTCGCGGTTGGTGTACTGCTTCTCCAAGCTGCTCAGGTAGTCGGCCTTGGCACGCTCATACTCCGAAGCAGTGAAACCGAACTCACGGGCACGGCGGGCTTCTACATACAGTGTCTTGAGTGTCTCGAGATCCTTACCATCCTTGGGATAGCCTTCCAGTGCAAAGCAATCCTTGGTACGCGACAGGATATATTGTCCGTCGTCGGCACTTGCTTGGAAGAAGGGACAGGACTCTTCCTGCGTCATCTCCTGCAGACGTTGGTTGAACATCCGGGAAATAACGCTCTTGACATAGTCCTCTATGAGATAGGACATGGTTCCCTTGTCCTCAGGCTTGGTAGCGTCATGCTTCATCACGATGCTCACCTCACTCATCTGCATCTCCTTGTCCTTCTCTGATATGTAAATAGCCTCCTTGGTGTCGGGAACCGGCTCAGGAATGACCTTCGCAGCATTGGGATCCACCTTGATGGGGCCAAACAGCTCCTTGATCTTAGCCTCCATGTGGTCAACATCAATGTCGCCCACTACGATGATGGCCTGGTTGTCTGGACGATACCACTTCTGATAATAAGCACGCAGGGTCTGGGGCTTGAAGCTGTCAATAACTGACATCAGACCGATAGGCAGGCGCTCACCATATTTCGAGCCGGGATACATCTTCGGCAGTGCACGCTGATACATACGCATGCCGGGACCTTCGCCCAGGCGCCACTCGTTATGTACGACGTCGCGCTCCTTGTCAATCTCCTCGGGATCGAGCAGCAGACCGTTGCTCCAGTCTTTCAGAATCAACAGACAAGAGTCGAGGGCTGTAGCACGTTTGGTGGGCACGTCGCAGACACGATAGACGGTCTGGTCGATAGAGGTATAGGCATTGAGGTCGCTACCGAACTCTACACCGAGAGAACGGGTGAACTCGATGATGCCGTTACCCTTGAAGTGCTCAGAGCCATTGAAGGCCATGTGCTCCAGGAAGTGTGCAAGACCACGCTGGCTGTCATCTTCGTTGATAGAGCCTACGCGCTGTGCAATGTAGAAGTTGGCCACATGTTCGGGATATTCGTTGTGGCGAATGTAATAAGTCAGTCCGTTATCCAGCTTTCCAATACGTACGGCAGGGTCAACGGGAATAGGCGGCATTTGCATCTCCTGTGCCACCATCACTGCAGAGCTGAATACCATCAGCGCTGTCAACAAAAATTGTTTAATTTTCATAATAGTATGATAGTTTATGAATAAATATGCCAATTAGACGCACAAAGGTACACAAAAACTACACCTTATGTGCGAAAACGATGAGAATATTAAAGTTTTTTATATAATAATGGTGGCACTCCCCTTCAGGAATGCCACCTTATTATATATATGAACAAGGATTAGTTGAAGAAATACTTTACACCGACTTGCAGGCGCCAGCACTGACCGCTGGTGTGACTATAGTCCCATGTTTGGGTAATCGGTGTTCCGTCGGTATTGCTGTTCATCACGTAGATGGGAGCAGCACCGTTCTTGACATCGGCCACATTCTTCAAGCGAAGAATCTGACCACCGTTGGCTGTGGCACCCATGTTCTTCTCAACACCCCAGCGTGAACTGAACAGGTTGCCGATATTTTGGAAGTCGGCACTCAGCTGCAGCTTGTGGAAGGTGTTGCCCACCTTGAGGTTGAAGTCGTGAGCCCAACGGAAGTCGAAGCGGTGTACGAAGGGAGGATGCGCAGCATAAGCCTCTGCGTATTCGCCCTTGTGGTTCTTCAGATAGTCGTCCTGCTCGACGTAGTTCCAGAAAGCGATGCGGTCATCGTCTGTGGCAAACTTGATCTCGCTGTCATCACGGGGGATATACATCAGGTCGTTGGTCAGACCGTCACCATTCACGTCGTTGCTGTAATAGTAGCTGTAGCCCGTCGGACGGTAGCCCTCATAGAACAGGGTGTAGTGGTCGTATTTGGTGCTATAGGTGATGCTGCCGATGAAACGATCAGGAACCACGAAGCTTGAGGGCTGCAGGGTAGCAAAGCGCGGACCGTTGACAGAATAGATGGCGTTAACCACTGAGCTGGCGTTAGAGCCGGGCAGACCAGAAATATTCTTGTTGACGGTATGGGTATATGATGCCATGATGTGCAATTTCTCAACAGGTTCGGCATTCAACGTCACGTTGGCCGTCCAACCGTAACCCTTCGAGGTATTGGTCAGCACATAGGTGTCCCTGTTGTTGATGCGGTAGTCTGAAGGATAGATGAGACGGTTGTCGGCACCAGGCATACGAGCCCATGAGGAGTTGTCGCCCTTGACATCCCAGTTCTCAATCATCACATCCTGCAGCTGCTTGGTGTAGGTGAACTCACCGGTCAGCGACAATGGGAAGGCGATGGGTACGTTATAGTCGACGGCGATACTGCTCTTCCAGACCTGTGGCATCTTGAAGTCGGGATCGACAGCGGCGATAGTGCTGGGCACCGTGCCGTCCTTAGGCTCCTTGTTGGTCAAGGCTTTGGGATCGATGCTGGCAATGAGGTCGCGCATCTCGTTCTTGTCGGTAACCAGACCACCCTGGAATGCTTCAAGTATGGCAGCGGTGTAATCACTACGGTCACTGCGGAACTGATACTTCGACATACCGGTGTTACCAGGCATATTGGTGAAGAATACCAATGGCAGACGACCTGCGAAGAGTCCCGTACCACCACGAACCTTCAGCATCTTGTCGCCCATGACATCCCACGTAAAACCGATACGCGGAGAAATCTGTACACGGCTCTTAGGCCACTGACCAGTCGTCAGACGACGTCCCTCGAAGTCCAGTTCGTCAATCTTCGAGTTAGCCATCAGGTCATCATTGTCGAAGACGAGGTCATCGAAACGGATACCGGCAGTCAGCTTCAGTTTCTCGTTGACATTCCACTCATCCTGCAGGTAGAGACCCCACTGATTGAAGGCCACCTTGTCCTTCGGGTCATCATTGCCATTGTAACCCCATGTCAGGGCAACAGCAGCAGGAGCGGCACCGTTCATGAAGTCATCCATGCTGTTATAGAGGTAGGCACCCGTACCATTGCGGTTGTAGGAGTTGAGGGCATACTGGTGCTCGAAGCTCAGACCGGCCATCACCTTGTGGGCACCCAGATAGAAGGTGGCATTATCGGTAACTGTCGTTGTCTTGTTCTTGACGCTGTTCTTCCACGTGAAGAGCTCGTAACCCAGTGAGATGTAAGGACGCAGCTCGCCATTGGCGTTTGGTGACAGAATCTGTACCCAGGGGAATGCGGCAGAATTGCTGTCGCGGATGGGGTCGTCAACGTCAGAATAGGTCACCAACAGCTCGTTGTTGAACTTCTGACTGAAGCGGCTGTTCAAGTTGGCAGAGAACGTTGTGGCATTCTTTTCTGCCTTATAGAATGTGTTGGCATAACCCATAGAGGTCTGCGAGAAGTGCCCCTCCGTATTGTAGTTCCAGGACTTACCGAAGTCGTTTGACGTGGGGCTGGGAGCATTCCATGCCACATTGCTGGTGTGGTTGAAGCGTACGGCCAGATGGTGGGCATCGGTGATGTTCCAGTCGATACGTGCCAAATACTTGATATTGCTTTCGTCGGCGGGGAAGTCTGTCCACGAACCAGTGTCGTAGCCATAGCGGTTACGGACAAAGTTGGAGATGGTCTCCAGGTCGGTCAGCTTCGTGCGTGAGATGCTGTTGTTGACATCTGCCACGCCATCCTCAGAACCACGCCACTTGGTGACAGTAGTAGGAATGATGGCTTTCTCGAAGTTGGCGAAGAAGAACAGTTTGTTCTTGATGATCGGGCCACCGAGCGTGAAGCCATAGGTGGTCTTGCGGTCTTCCGTACGTGCTGCCAGCTCTTGGTTGTCAACACGGTTACCACGCATGTTCTCGTTGGTGTGATAGACGTATGCTGTACCCTTGAAGGTGTTGGTACCAGACTTCGTAACGGCATTGATACCACCACCGATGAAGTTGGTCTGACGAACGTCGAATGGGGTAATCACCACTTGTATTTCGTCGATGGCATCCAGTGATACGGGAGTACCGCCACCGGGCAGACCGGACGACAGACCGAAGTTGTTGTTCATGTTTGCACCGTCCAGCGTGAAGTTGGTCATACGACCGTTGGCACCGGCAAAGCTCATGCCATTAGCGTATGGTGACAGCTTGGTAATGTCGGTGATGCTACGGCTGACGGTAGGAATCTCCTGAATGGTGCGGCTATTGATGTTTGTCGATGCGCCCATCTTGTCGCCAGCAAACTTCGACGCCTTACCGCTGACCACAATTTCTGTCAGCTCGTTGGCATTCTCTGAGAGCCTGACGTTGAGATCATAGGTCTCTGCCAGCTGAAGAGTAATGTCCTTGAAGGTTTTTGTCTCGTAACCGATGTAACTGACGGTTACAGTGTACGGGCCACCGCTACGCATACCTTGAATGGTAAAGCGTCCGTTGACATTTGTTACTGCAGCATACTTAGTTCCGGAAGGTTCATGGATAGCCTGAACAGTGGCGCCGATGACCTCTTCCTTAGTGTCCTGCATGGTCACCATTCCGCTGAGCGCTGAGGTGGTGACCTGTGCCATGATAGTCAACGTACATGTTAACATCAAGGCGATTAAAGATAGAATTCTACGCATATTGATCAATATTTAGTATTTTTTATGCTGCAAAATTAATAAATATTTTCTAAACTACACGCTTTTTTGCTATTTATTTTTAGGATGTTGTTAATTTCTTGATGATAAGATATCTATATGTCTCTCTGTCGGGTACCCATACGAGCCTCTACAACGTTTACTACATAGTCACCAAGCTTCTCACACTCATTGATAATATCCATATAAATGGTACCAACGGCATAGGTGTATTCGTGGTTGTTGATGTCGTTGATATTCTGCGACTTCAACTGGTTGCGGTAGTTGTTGATCTCGTTTTCGATATTGAACGTGCGGTTGATGTCGAACGCTTCCTTTCGGCCTATCATCAGTTTGTTCATCTGCGTGAGCGATTGGTCAGTGAGGGCCATCATCTGGTGGATATGCTCATACTGCTTCTCTACGAAGTGGTCCTCCTTACCGTTATATTTCCGCGAGATGGTACGCGCCATGTTGTAGCAGGCATCACCGATACTCTCCAGCTCTGATATCTCACGGAGCATGGCACGGATCTTGGCCTTCGTGTCGTCAGAGAGGTGGGCGTCACTGACGGAATCGAGATACTTGGCAATCTCCAACTCCATGTTGTCGCTGATGCCCTCATACTTCTCGATACGGGTAAACAGCTTATTGAAGTCGCCTGCTTTGCTGTCCTTCTTGTTATTGGCACTCGACGAGAGGTTGAGCAGGTCGCGCACCATGCCAAACATACGCTGCATGCGCTCTGAGAACGCCTGTATCTCCTTTTGTGCCTCAAGCACCGAAAGCTCTGGGGTTTTCATGAAGCCAGCTGTAATGAAGTGCAGGCGGAAGTCCTCTTCCTCGTCCAATTTCTTGGGCTTGATAACCCAGCAGACAAAGCGCTCAATCTGAGGAATAAACCAAATGAGGATAAGGGTGTTGACCACGTTAAAGCAGGTGTGGAATGCTGCCAGCACGAAAGTCAACTTGGCAGCGTTAGCCAGGAAAGCCTCTGACGATACCGCATTCTTTGCCATCGACACATCATAGCCCACCAGTCCGCAGACGGCATCGATGAAAGGACGGAACACAAACAGGATCCAGATGACACCAAACACATTGAAGAACATGTGAGCCAAGGCAGCGCGACGTGCCTGTGTGTTGGCTGATAAGGCAGCGAGGTTTGAGGTGACCGTCGTGCCGATGTTCTCACCCATCACCAGTGCGATACCCTGATAGATTGGCAGTGCACCGCTGGAGCATAGGATCATCGTGATGGCCATTACCGCTGCAGACGATTGTACGCAGAATGTCAGTATGCCGCCAAGCAGCAGGAAGAGCAGGGTGGTCAGGAATGAGTCTGGATCGAACGAAGCGAAGAAATTCAGGAGTGCCTGATTGTGTCCCAAGTCCATCTCTGCACCTGTTACCCTCAATGTGGTGAGTCCCAGCAGCAGCAGTCCCAGACCGAAGAGAAAGTCGCCGATGTAGCGGTGCTTTTTCATGTAAATCAAGATGATACCCATGAAGAAGCCGATATATGACACGATGCTGATATCGAACGACATACCTGCTGACATAATCCATGCCGTCAGTGTCGTTCCGATGTTAGCACCCATGATGACTGAGATGGCCTGTGCCAGTGTGAGCAGACCGGCATTGACGAATGACACTGTCATCACCGTAGTGGCAGTCGATGACTGTACAGAAGCCGTTACAAGCGTACCAGTGAGCATACCTGTAAAACGGTTGGTGGTCATGGCTCCCAAAACGTGTCGCAACTGGGGACCTGCCATCTTCTGGAGGGCCTCACTCATTGACTTCATACCGAACATCAACAAGGCCAGTGAGCCTAAAAGCTTAAAAATTACCCAAATTGACATAAATATTTAATATTTAATTCTTAATATTTAATTTTTCTTCGTATCTTTGCCGCACTTAAACTATCGTCTTATGGAACAGCAAATCAAAATCCGTTGCAAAAATAATAAAAAATCTCTAAATGTAAGCATCGGAAGCAATCTTTCTGATATTTTTTCTCTTTTTGGGCTAAAAATGGAGTATGGTCCCATCAGCGCACGTGTCAATAACAAGGTAGAAGGAATGCACTATCGGGTCTATAAACCTAAGGATATTGAGTTCCTTGATCTCCATAATTCTTCGGCCATCAGAGCCTATACGCGAACGCTTTTCTTTGTGTTGAACAAGGCCGCCCACGACCTGTGGCCAGACTGTACGGTGGTCATTGATATCCCGGTGTCGAACGGCTACTATGTCGATGTGCGTCTCGACCGTCCGGTTACGCCCGATGATATTCATGAACTCCGTCAGCGCATGCAGCAGATTATCGATGCCGCCATACCCATTCACCGGCATGAGACAACTACCGAGGATGCCATCCGCATGTTCCGTGAGTCCCGTTCTTTCTCGAAAGTTAAGCTGTTGGAGGGCTCTGGTTCTCTGTACACGACCTATTATGACATCGATGGTTATGTTGACTATTATTATGGTTCGTTGCTCACCAACACCTCGCAGCTGTATCTCTTCGGGCTGGAACCCTACTATGATGGCATGTTGCTGCGTATTCCGTCACAGGAGGATCCCTCGAAGCTTGGTGCATTTATCCGCCAGGACAAGATGTTCGAGATCTTCAAGGAGCATCATCGTTGGCAGACTATTCTGGGTATGCGTACTGTTGGTGACCTGAATGATGCCATTGTCAAAGGACGTAGCAACCAGCTCATTCAGCTTAGTGAGGCCCTGCAAGAGAAGAAAATAGCCCAGATAGCCGATGAGATTGCCTCGCGGAAGACCATCAAGATGGTACTGATAGCAGGTCCCAGCAGCAGTGGTAAGACCACGACCTGTAAACGCCTCTCCGTGCAGTTGGCCGTGAATGGTCTGAAGCCTATCGGCATCTCACTCGACGACTATTTCCTCGATCGCGAGCAGACCCCGCGTGATGAGAGTGGTGACTACGACTTTGAACATCTGCACGCCCTGAACATTCCGTTGCTCAACGAACAGATGAACGCTCTCCTCCATGGTGAGGAGGTGGAGCTGCCACGTTACAATTTCCAGAAGGGCAAGAGCGAGTGGAGTGGTAAGAAGCTACAGCTTAAAGGTAAGGAGGTATTAGTGGTGGAGGGTATCCATGCGCTGAATCCGGAGTTGACATCCCAGATTCCTGACGAGCAGATATTCCGTGTCTATGCCTCGGCACTGACCACCATCCTGCTCGACAATCATAACTACGTTCCAACAACGGACAATCGTCTGTTGCGCCGAATCATCCGCGACTACAAATATCGTGGTGTGTCGGCACAGGAAACCATCCGTCGCTGGCCGAGTGTTCGCAATGGTGAGAACCGTTGGATATTCCCCTTCCAGGAGAATGCTGATGCGATGTTCAACTCTGCCATGCTGTTTGAGCTGGCAGTAATCAAGAGTCAGGCCGAGCCGTTGTTAGAACAGGTCCCCGAGAACTGCGTGGAACATGCCGAAGCCTATCGACTGCGCAAGTTCCTGCGTTATATCCGTCCCATACCTGAGGATCAGATACCTCCCACCTCGCTGTTGCGTGAATTCTTAGGCGGATCGTCGTTCGAATATTAAAGATGAAAGATGAAAGATTAAATATTAGAATACATTATTATATAAACAAACACAACTATTATGACAAATCTTTTTTCATTAGAAGGTAAGGTGGCACTCGTCACGGGCGCTGCCTATGGTATTGGTTTCGCCATGGCTGAGGCTTTGGCCAAGGCAGGTGCAGAAATTGCATTCAACTGTCGCGGACAGGAACACATGGATAAGGCATTGGCCGAGTACGAGGCCAAGGGTATTAAGGCTCACGGCTACATCTGCGACGTCACCAACGAGGCTGACGTACAGAAAATGGTGGCTGATATCCGTCAGGAGTTGGGGCACATCGATATCCTTGTTAACAATGCAGGTATCATCAAGCGTATCCCCATGCATGAGATGACACGCGAGGAGTTCCAGCAGGTCATTGATATCGACCTCGTTGGTCCGTTCATCATGACCAAGGCCGTCATCCCTGAGATGATTGAGCGCCGTGAAGGCAAGATTATCAACATCTGCTCGATGATGTCCGAGTTGGGCCGTGAGACGGTCAGTGCCTACGCAGCTGCCAAGGGTGGCCTGAAGATGCTGACGCGTAACATCTGTTCTGAGTATGGCGAGTATAACATCCAGTGTAATGCCATTGGCCCGGGTTATATCGCTACACCGCAGACTGCTCCGCTTCGTGAGCGTCAGGCTGATGGCAGTCGTCATCCGTTTGACAGCTTCATCTGTGCCAAGACACCTGCCGGACGCTGGCTCGACCCAGAGGAATTAGGTGGTCCCGCCGTTTTCCTGGCCTCTCATGCCTCTGATGCCGTCAATGGCCATGTGCTCTATGTCGACGGAGGTATTCTGGCTTATATCGGCAAACAGCCCAAATAAACGAATACATATCAATAATGAAGCCCCGATAGATGTCGGGGCTTCATTTATTTCTTCTTGGCTTCCTTTTCACGTCGCTTAGCCTCTTTACGAGCCTCTTTCTCGCGTCGCTTGGCCTCTTTACGGGCCTGCTTCTCGCGCTTGCGCTGTTCTTTCTTAAGCTGTTTCTCAAGCTTACGGGCTTCCTTGGCAGCTTCTTTGGCCGTCTTGCGCTCGCTTTTCTGCTCGGCCTTCTGCTTAGCCGACTCTTCCAGCGCGTCGCGTAACATCTCCTTATCGAACGTGAACACATGACCGAGGATACCCAGTGAAAGGGTCTTCCTCTCGTCGCCGAGTTCTACAAAGGTGGTGTTGAAAAGCAGATAGTTGTCTACCTCCAGCTTGGAGTTCAGGGCCACCTCAATGGTTTTGTTCACAATACCCTTGCTCAGATTGGCCAGGATATTGTCACCGATGCCCCGTTGTCTGGCTTCATCATCCACATACGCCATGATGGCTTCCATCATAGCTTCTTTGTGTGCCTTCTTCTCGGGCACTGTCTTTACCATTACCACTGCTATCAGCAGTACGATGGCACCAATCAGTAATTTCTTCATCCTTCTGTTCTATTTATAATGCTTCCAGCATGCGCTTGATAACCACTGAGCAGGATATCTCACGGTTGGCAGCCTCGGGGATGACGAGACTGTTGGGGCTCTCGATGACGTCATCAGTGACGATGAGGTTGCGGCGTACTGGCAGACAGTGCATGAACTTGCCGTTATTCGTCCACGACATGTGTTCGGTGTCAACAGTCCATGAGCGGTCCTCACAAGTAATCTTGCCATAGTCGGCAGGATTTGTCACGCCGGGATTCGACCAGTTCTTGGCATAGATGAAGTCAGCACCTTCGAAAGCTTTCTTCTGGTCATACTCCACCACGGCATTGCCCACGAACTTGGGATCGAGCTCGTAGCCTTTAGGATGGGTAATGACAAGGTCGACATTGGGGGCGGCATTCATCCACTGGGCGAAGCTGTTAGGCACAGCCTGTGGCAGGGCACGGCAGTGGGGTGCCCAGGTCAGCACGACCTTGCACCTCCCCCGGCCCCTCCGAAGGAGGGGAGTGCCTGCGGTGTCATAAGCCCCTCCTTTGGAGGGGTTGGGGAGGTTCTCCTCAATGGTAATGAGGTCTGCAAAGGCCTGCAGGGGATGTACGGTGGCAGTCTCCATGGCGAATACAGGACGTCCTGAGTACTTGATAAACTGATTCAAGACGGTCTCGGCATAGTCGTACTCGCGATCGGTGAGTCCGGCGAAGCTGCGTACGCCGATGAGGTCGCAGTAGCAACCCATGACGGGGATGGCCTCCAACAAGTGTTCACTCTTGTCGCCATCCATAATGACGCCACGCTCAGTTTCCAGCTTCCAGGCACCAGCATTCACATCGAGTACGATGACATTCATGCCGAGGTTCATGGCAGCCTTCTGCGTCGACAGACGCGTACGCAGTGAGTTGTTGAAGAAGATCATCATGAGGGTTTTGTTCTTGCCCAGATGCTGATATTTATAACGGTCGTTCTTGATTTCGAACGCTTCGGCCATCGCCTTTTCCAGGGGGCCGATATCGCTAACATTAATAAATGATTTCATCGTCGTTATATCGTTATGTCGTTATTCCGTTATGTCGTTATATCGTTATTACGTTATTCCGTAATTCCGTTATCCCGTAATTCCGTTATCCCGTAATTCCGCAATTCCGTTATTCCGGGCTTACGGCCTTGTCTGCCCTTCGCCCTCGATGAGCCACTTATAAGTGGTGATTTCCTCTAAGGCCATAGGGCCGCGGGGACCAAGCTTCTGTGTAGAAATGCCTATCTCGGCACCCAGTCCGAACTGGGCGCCGTCAGTAAATGACGTGGGTGCGTTCCAATAGACGCAGGCAGCATCGACATGGGCCTGGAATCGACGGGCCGTTTCTTCGTTCTTCGTGATGATGGCCTCGCTGTGTCCGCTGCCATACTGGTCGATATGTGCCAGGGCTTCATCAAGAGACGTAACGGTGCGGATGGCCATCTTGTAGTCCATGAATTCCGTACCGAAACTCTCAGTGGTAGCGGGTTTTAACAGAATGACAGGATAGTGGCCTTCCAGCAGCTGATAGGCTGGGGCATCGGCATACAGCACGACCTTATGGTCGAGTAGTGGCTTCACCAACTCGAGGAGGTCGCCCAGACGCTGTTCATGGATGATCAGACAGTCAAGGGCATTGCATACGCTGACGCGACGTGTCTTCGCATTGCAAACGATCTTCTTGCCCATCTCCAAATCGCCATCAACGTCAAAATAGGTGTTCACGACGCCTGCACCAGTCTCGATGACAGGAATACGGGCGGTATCGCGGACGAAGTCGATGAGACGACGGCCTCCACGTGGGATGCAGAGGTCGACATAGCCTACGGCATTGAGCATCTCACCCGTGGCCTCATGGGTTGCAGGCAGCAGTGTGACGACGTCGGGATTGACACCGAAGCGTTCCAGCACCTCGTGGATGAGTTCTACGCTGGCCTGATTCGACAGGTCGGCATCGCTACCTCCTTTCAGTACACAGGCATTGCCACTCTTGAAACATAGTGAGAAGACGTCGTAGGTGACGTTGGGACGAGCCTCGTAGATCATACCGATGACGCCAAAGGGTACGCTGACGCGACACAGGCGCAGTCCGTTGGGCAGCGTCTTCTCCTTTGTCACATGACCCAGTGGCGAGGGTAGGGTAGCGACATTACGCATGTCACCAGCGATGTCGTCGAGTCGCTTGTCTGTCAGTTGCAGACGGTCATAGAGTGGATTCTTCGGATCCATCTTCGCCAGGTCTTTCTCGTTGGCGACGAGGATACGCTCTTTATAGTCGATGATGGCATCGGCTACAGCATTCAGTATCTCGTTGCGCTGCTCGTCGGTGAGCAGTGCCAGCGTCTTGCTGGCTTGCTTGACACGCTTGAAAGTTTCTTCTAATTTCATGGGTGTTGTTGGGTGTTAGGTGATGGGTGTTGGGTGATGGGTGTTAGGGGATGAACTCCGTATGTGGGGTTTCGTCTTTCCGTTCAATGAGGTCCACGAGGATGTTCTCACGCTCACCGTTGGCAATGATGACGCGGATGCCGGCCTGCTGCACCTTCTGCGCTGTAGTGTATTTCGAGTGCATGCCACCACGCCCGAAGGCACTCTTCTCCTCCTTGATATACTGGGAGAGGTCGGTGTCTGGTTCCACAAAGGGAATGATCTTCGAGGCTGGGTCGTCGGGATGTCCGTCATAGATGCCGTCGATGTTGGAGAGCAGGATGAGGGTGTCAGCCTTCATCATCTGTGCGATGAGACCAGACAGCTCGTCGTTATCAGTAAACATCAGCTCCGTGACGCTCACCGTGTCGTTCTCGTTGACAATAGGGAGCACGTCGTTCTCGAGCATCACCGTCATGCAGGCCTGCTGGTTACGATACTGCTCACCAGGCTGGAAGTTCTCTCTTGTCGTGAGCACCTGGCCCACATGGATGCCGAACTCGCGGAACAGGTCGTAGTATAGGCCTACGAGCTTCACCTGTCCGATGGCGCTGAA
>JAEEGI010007719.1_pt1 | contig 24037 bp, 27 predicted proteins | sample 8958751 | NCBI WGS metagenome assembly JAEEGI01 (sample SAMN16246545, study PRJNA631951) | gut metagenome | biome: gut microbiome; feature: rumen; material: KS-attached | host: Bos | place: Iran: Karaj | collected 2018-10 | reverse complement strand
AACTTGTCGGTTTCGATCCATTTACCGATCTTGCCGTCTTGAGCGTCGAGATCCCATTTGATGTTACCGCTTTGAAACTCACGGATGCGAAACTGCTGAAACCGGGAGAATTCGTCATCAGCATCGGAACTCCTGTATCGCTGGATTATGCATCGAGTGTCGCGTTGGGGATGGTTTCAAAAGGGATCCTTACGGTCGATAACAGCATCATGTATAATGGCTCGAGATCGGTGTATTATCTGGATGTGATCTCGATCAGCAGCGATCTGGAAAGCGGATATTCCGGAAGCCCTTTGATCAATATGAACGGAGAAGTGGCGGGAATGGTCACCATGAAAACAGACAGCGACCAGACATTTGCTTTGACTGCCAACGAGATGCAGCGTGTTGCCGACCGTCTGATCGCCGGGCAAGAAGTCGAGAAAAAACAGTTCGGGATCAGAGGAACTTATATCAAAGAGATGCCCGCATATGAAAAGACCAACCTGAATCTGGATCTGGAGATCATCTCCGGATTGTATGTCGAGAAAGTCAGAGAAAACTCGCTGGCTGCCCAGGCGATGGTCAGACCAGGAGATGTTGTTGCGAAAATCAACGGGATCGTCATCGAAGACCTGGATGATTATCTGGATGCGGCATATCTGCCAGCCGAGGAACTGTCCTTTGAAGTCATCCGCAATGGCCAGATTCTGATGCTGGGTGCGCTTCATGATTAAACTGATTTGCGTAGGTAAAGTAAAAGACGAGCATCTTCTCGCGCTGATCAATGATTATCAGCGTAAAATCAGCCGTTATCATAAACTGGAAATCATCGAAGTCAAAGATGAACCCATCAGAGACAACGAAAAACAGGTGCTTGATATGGAAGCGGATCGTCTTCTGAATGTGATCGACAGGAATGATTATGTGATCCTACTGGATCTGCATGGCAAAAGCATCGATTCCATCGGACTGTCAGAGAAGCTGGATCAGCTATTTATCCGTTATCCGAGGATCTGTTTCGTGATCGGAGGTTCGCTGGGTCTGGGAGAAAAGATCCTGGAGCGGGCGGACGAACGTCTGAAACTCTCGGATCTGACTTTCCTGCATCAGATGACAAGGCTGATCCTTCTGGAACAGATCTATCGCAGTTTCAAGATCCTGAATCATGAAACATACCACAAATGATCGTATTTTTGTCTTGAAAATAAAGCGCTTACATTATTATAATATTTATTAGATAGTATTCTAGAAAAGGAGGACTAGAGATGAAGGAAATCAATGTATTGGTAATTGATCCGGTAGGCTTGCACGCTCGTCCTGCAACAGTTGCTGTGAACGCTGCCAGTAAATTTAAATGTGATGTCAAGGTTTCGTTCAAAGAGAGATCTGTGAATATGAAATCGATCATGGGTGTCATGTCATTAGGTATCCCGACTCAATCCGAAATCACGATTACATGTGAAGGCGAAGATGAAGATACAGCAATTACATCTATTGAAGAAATCTTGAGAACACAAAAGGTGATTGAGTAAAAAAACAAAGGGAAGAAGTTCTTCCCTTATTTAATAATAGGGGGTTATTTATGGATTACATCGAGAAATACAACTATTGGGTGAATCATCCTGCATTATCGGATGAAGAAAGAGAAACGTTAAAAGCGATGTCCGAGACGGAAATCAGGGATGCTTTCTATACGGATGTGGCATTCGGCACGGCAGGCATGCGGGGTCTGATGGGCCTTGGACCGAACAGGCTGAATATCTATACGATCCGAAAGGCGACTTTGGGCTTTGCGAATTATCTGAACAAGACCGGTAAGAACAGCGTAGCGATCGCCTATGACAACCGTTTCAATTCCCGGGAATTCGCTTTCGATTCCGCGGCGCTGCTGGCGAGCCATGGCATCACCGTATACATTTTTGATTCCCTGCGTCCGACGCCGGAACTTTCATATACGGTCCGCTATTTCCATTGCGATGGCGGCATCATGATCACAGCCTCTCATAATCCGAAAGAATACAACGGCTATAAACTCTACGACGAGAACGGCTGTCAGTTGATTCCGGAACTGGTGGATGCGATCATCGAAGAAGTCGGCAAGATCGACGATGTCTTAGGTATCAGAATCGGCGATTACGATCAGTCGCTGATCCATATCGTCGGTCAGGAAGTCGATGATGCTTATTATAAGGATTGCCTGAGCATCGCTTTACGTAAGGATGTCGACAAGAATTTCAAGATCGCTTTCTCGCCTGAACATGGCGCTTCCTATCACGCGGTCATGGATACGCTGAAAGCGGCAGGCTACGATGTCGTGGAAGTCGCGGCGCAATCCGTTCCGGACCCTGCTTTCGGTGCGACCAAGACGCCGAATCCGGAGGAACCTGGAGCTTATGAAGAAGTGCTGAAACTGGCCAAAGAGATCGGCGCCGAGCTGCTGCTGGTATGTGACCCGGATGGCGACCGCATGGGCGTAGGAATCAGACATCATGGCGATTATGTGGTCCTCAACGGAAACCAGACCGGCGCGTTGCTGCTGGAATACATTCTTTCGACGTATGAAGACCTGGGCATCAAAGTGGAGAATCCATGCATGTTCAATACGATCGTCACCAGCGATATCGGCGAAGCGATCGCCAGATATCATGGCGTAGATAACGAGAGAACGCTGACCGGTTTCAAATATATCGGCAACAAGGTCAAGAAATACGAGAAGACCCATGAGAAGAATTATGTCTTTGGCTACGAAGAGTCCTATGGCTCCCTGATCAAGCCGTTTGTAAGAGACAAAGACGCCACGCAGGCGTGTCTGATGCTGGCGGAAGCATGCGCCTATTACCGCAGTATCGGCAAGACACTGCTGGATGTCATGAATGAAGCATATGAGAAAGTCGGTTACTACTATGATACACAGTTCTCTATTTCATTGCCTGGAGCGGACGGCAGCGAGAAACTGCAGAGGATTATGGGCAAGCTCAGAAGCGAACCGCTGCAGGTTCCCGGCAGAGAAACGTTGAAGATCGAAGACTACAAGCTGCAAAAGACTTACGAAAAGAACCAGGAGCATGATCTGCTTGGGCATGACGTATCGGATGTTCTGAAGTACTATCTGGACGATGGATCATTCATTGCGATCCGGCCGAGCGGAACGGAACCGAAGTGCAAATGCTATCTGTCTGTCAAAGATAACAGCATGGATGCCGCCAAGGCGAAATGCGCCGATTTCATCACTTATGTAAAAGAAGTCATGCAATGATTTCCGATATCAAAGAATCTGCTTTGCAAGAGAAGATCCCGATCATTCAGGATGGGGGACTGCTTTTCTTATTGGGTCTGATCGTCGAGAATGAATATAAAGAGATTCTGGAACTGGGTACGGCTGTCGCTTACAGCGCCATCAATATGGCTTTGCTAGATGACGAGATCCATATCGATACGATTGAAAAAGATGACAGGATGTATGAACAGGCAGTCAGAAACATCGGGGAACAGGGTCTGTCGGATCAAATCAAGGTCTATCATATGCCGATCGAAGAATTCAGGACCGATAAGATGTATGATCTGATCTTTGTCGACGCGGCGAAAGCCCAGTACGGGAAGTATCTGGAACAGTTCATCGGCAATCTCAAGGATGACGGGAAGATGGTATTCGATAACATGATCTTTCATGGACTGATCTATGAAACGGAGCGGATCGGATCGCGAAATCTGCGTAATCTGGTAAAAAAGATCCGCTTATTCAGGGAAAACATGCAGAACGATGAGCGTTTTGATATAATGTTGTTTGATAACATTGGCGATGGTATTCTTTTACTATCGAGGAGGAAGGATGAAACCTGAGAATATTATTTTACTGGGTTTTGTGAATCAGGCAGTCGACTATCTGGAAAAACACATGGATGATGAGCCGGACAATGCCGTGGCAAGACTTCGCAATATAGACTTGAATTCTTTGAAAGAAGCTCTGGATAAGAATCTGGATGCTTCTTTAGGCATGATGACGACGACGATGAACAGTCTTTTGAAAGCCGGTTCGGATTCTTTCGATTCTTTTGTCGAGAGTCATGGCAACAGAGAGGCGCTGAGCGATGAGATCAATCATCTGTTTGATCTTGACCAGAATGGCGATGTGTCGGAAGACGATATCACCAACCTGATGGCTTACTATAACCTGGATACTTCTGATGGCAGTGAGCCTGTGGTAAAAGAGACCGTACAGCAATCGGAACCTGAAGTAAAGCAGCAGGCGGAATCTGAAACGAAACAGGGAGAATCTGCCGGAAATGAAAATGAAGAAGAAACGGTTTTTGAGATGTCCGATGAAGATACGCAGCTGCTGAAACTGATCAGTCAGAATGTCGGCAAAGTCAATCAGGGACAGCCGTTGCAGCAGGATGCGTCTGCGAATGCGGATAACGATGAGAAGAAACTGGATCATATCTTCTCTCAGGTCATCAGCCATCAGGATAAGAATTATATGAACGCCAATCCCGGAACCTTTGCTTCTCAGGATGTCGAAACGCCTGATTCCAGCGACCTGATGAGTCTGGTCAAAGACATGCAGCAATCCGATATGAAATACTATCAGGACATTCCTGCCGTTCCGGTAAAAGATCCTGTACCGCAGCAGGATGATCATTTCAGTAATAACTACTTATCCGAAGAGATCATCTCCCAGCTGCGTCAGAGAATGATCAAGGAAGATGAAGAGAAAAAACGGAAAGAAGAAGACTTTCAGGAGATCTCCGATAAGATACAGCAGGCTTATCCTTATCTGAAATATGATTTCATTAAAGCCGTGTTCGATATGAAGGACAAGATTGCGGAAGACTATCCGCTTGATGTGGCGATCATCATTCTGCATCGTATCGTATTCAAAGATGTCGAACATATGCAGCAGTTTATCGAGATCGCGATCAATCATGGCTATTCGGTCAACGCGGATGAAAAGAGACTGCTGGCGGATGTATTCAAGCAACATATCAATGCGGATGGCACGATCATTACTTCGATCTTCGATGTGGCGAATCAGTGCGCTTTGCTGGACGGACGCTATGAAGGCTATCGGGTATTGTTTGAAGAAAGAGCTTAGTGAGGTAGGATGATGGACAAGACAGAAGAAAGCAAGATTTTTGAAACAGAAACGGTTACGATACCGGATTTTGTGGAAGATAAGACAGAAACGCCTGAAACCGCGGAGAAAGATTCCTCTACGGGCTATTCCGATCCCGATCTTTCGATTTTCAAGATGACGGATGAGGAACTCTACGATGACGACGAAGACGAGCAGGATGAGCCGTCCGAGAGAAAAAGAGGCGGAAATGTTTCGCTGATCCTTTGCGTGATCGCCATGCTTCTGCTTCTGGCGACATCGATCGCAGCGGTCTATTACGCCTACAAGCAGCATCAGGCTTACGTGAAAGCGAATGCCGGCTATCTGCAGCTGCAGGCCAACGAGAGCGCCTATAAGAAGCAGATCGCCGATAAGGATGCGCAGATCGAAGAACTGAACAAACAGATCGAGGAACTGAAAACAAATTCCTCTCCATCTGTTCCTTCAGAAACAGGAAAGCTGGTTTATGAGATCGTTTCAGGTCCGATCCAATTCAGGTCGGCTCCGGATTACGGTTCCCCGACAACGACCTATAACGACAAAGAAAAAGCCTTGGATGGCGAGAGATACCAGGTAATGGAAATCATCGACGATGAAGTCGATGAAGGACGTCAGTGGGCAAAAATCAAAGACGGGGTCTATTTCTGCATCGGTTTCCCGAATGATGTCTGGGCGAAGAAAGTAGACTGACAAAACCTTTATGAATGAAATCATCAAGATCCGCGGCAATAAGAGACTTCATGGCGAGGTTACTGTTTCTTCCTGCAAGAATTCGGCAGTAGCTATTTTGCCATCGGTCGTCTTGGCCAGCGAGATCGTAAAACTGTATGATGTTCCGGAAATCGAAGATGTCAAAGTCCTGGTGAAGCTGCTGGGGCTTCTTAATATCGATGTCAGAGCCAATGGCGATGAACTGACCATCGATCCGACCGAGATCTGCAATGTCGATCTTCTGGATGACGATGTCATGCGCTTGAGAGCTTCTTATTATTTCATGGGAGCCCTTTTAGGACGTTTCAAGCATGTGAAGATGTATTCTCCGGGCGGATGCAACCTGGGCCCGAGGCCGATCGATCTGCATCTCAAGGGCTTCGAAGCTCTGGGCGCGACGATCCGGCAGGGGGGAAATATCATCGAGATCGACGCGGAAGTACTGAAAGGCACGGATATCTATCTGGATTTCGCTTCGGTAGGTGCGACTATCAATATCATGCTGGCGGCATGTTTTGCCCAAGGCAGAACGACGATAGAGAATGCCGCCAAGGAGCCGGAGATCATCGACCTTTCTTCCATGCTGAATAAGATGGGCGCCCATATCAGAGGCGCAGGCACTTCGGAGATCACCATCGATGGCGTATTCCGTCTGAAAGGTTGCATCCACGATATCATTCCGGACCGTATCGAGGCGGGAACCTACATCATCGCGGCAGCGGCGATCGGCGAAGATGTGACGATCAAGAATGTCATTCCTCAGCATATCGAAGCGCTGACTTCCAAACTGGAAGAGATGGGCGTCAAACTGATGCAGGGGCCGGACTATATCCGGGTCATGGAATCGGACGATCTCAAAGCCGTCGATGTCATCACCCAGCCGTTCCCCGGTTTTGCGACCGATCTGCAGCAGCCGTTGACATCCCTGATGACCAAAGCGGTCGGCACCTCCCATATCGAGGAAACGATCTATGCGGAACGTTTCAAGCATTGCAACGAACTGAATCAGATGGGCGCGGACATCCAATATCAGACCGGCAGTTCGACGATCCATGGCGGAACGCCGCTACATGGGGCCGATATCTTTGCGACCGATCTGCGTTGCGGAGCGGCTCTTGTGATCGCAGGACTGATGGCGGATGGTGAGACCAATATCCATAATGCCTATCACATCTATCGCGGTTATGACTCGATCGTCAGCAAGCTTCAGGCGCTAGGAGCGGATATCGAATAAATGCTTGAATATAGGCCGGATTCATGTTATATTAAATAGGCGTTAACTTTCTTTGGATTGACAAAGATATCCAAGGCAGAAGGAGGAAAAGATGAAAAAAGGTATACATCCGAATTACTACAAGGTCACGGTTACCTGTGCAGGATGCGGTGCGACATTTGAAACCGGTTCGACGACAAAAGACGGTATCAAGGTCGATACTTGCTCGAACTGTCATCCGTTCTATACGGGAAGACAGAGATTCACTGCTTCACAGGGCAGGATCGAGAAATTCAATAAGAAGTATGGCTTAAAGAATGATCAGAAATAGAGGCGAGACCTCTATTTTTATCGTTTATAATAATTTTGAAGGGGTGACATATGTATCAGAGTTATAAAGACGGCTGGATCGAAACGATCAGCGGCTGCATGTTTGCAGGAAAAACGGAAGAACTGATCCGCAGGATCAAGGTTCTGGAATTTGCGAAGAAAGAGATCATGGTTTTCAAGCCGGTGATCGATAACCGTTATTCGGATACGAAGGTCGTTTCTCATGCGGGTTCTTCGGTCGAATCGCATGTGATCGTCAAGGCTTCGGAGATTTTGGATCTGGTCAAAGATACGACGCAGGTCGTAGCGATCGATGAGGTCCAGTTCTTTGATGACGAGATCTGCGATGTCTGCAACGAACTGGCAGATCGCGGCATCCGTGTCATGGCTGCCGGTCTGGATACCGACTTCAGAGGCGAACCGTTCGGGCCGATGCCTCAGCTGATGACGGAAGCGGAATTCGTCACCAAACTCGCTGCCGTCTGCAACAAGTGCGGCGCTCCTGCGACCAGGACCCAGAGGATCATCGATGGCAAGCCTGCCTCATATAACGACCCGATCATTCTGGTAGGCGCTTCCGAATCCTATGAAGCAAGATGCCGCCACTGCCACGAAGTCCCGGATAAACCCCGTATCACGTTTGGTAACTGATCATGGACGCAAGGATCGTAAAATTACAGGAAATCGAAAACCGTTTTCAGGAAATCAACGAGCTCATGCTGAAGGATGAGATCGTTTCTGATGTGAAGAAGTATACGAAACTGTCGAAGGAACAGGCTTCTCTGAAGGCGGCTTATGATGCCTATCAGGATCTTAAGAAGTATCAGCAGATCATTGCGGATGGCGAAGAGATGCTGAAGGACGAAGACGAAGAGATCCGTTCGATGGCTGAAATGGAAGTCAATGACGCCAGAGAGAAACTGGAAAAACTGGATGAGCGTATCGAGGAGCTGCTTCTTCCGCGTGACCCGGAAGATTCCTACGACTGCCTGGTGGAAATCAGAGGCGCAGCCGGAGGAGATGAAGGGAACATCTTCGCAGGCGATCTGTTCCGTATGTATTCCTACTATGCCGACAGTCTGGGTTACAAGGTAGAAGTCATGGAATCTTCGGAATCGGAAGCAGGAGGCTATGCTTTGATCAGCTTTGCGGTCAAAGGCAACGATGCCTACCGTCATTTCAAATTCGAATCAGGCGCCCATCGCGTGCAGCGTGTTCCTAAGACCGAGACCCAGGGGAGAGTGCATACTTCTACCGCAACGGTCATCGTTTTTCCGGATGTCGAGGATGAAGATGTCGAAATCAACGAAGCCGATCTGGAAATCGAGACCCACCGTGCATCCGGCGCAGGCGGACAGCACATCAACAAGACCGACAGTGCCGTACGTATCGTTCACAAGCCGACCGGTATTACCGTCAACTGCCAGGATGGACGGAACCAGATCGCCAACAAGGAAACGGCGATGCGCATCATCAAGGCCAGAGTCTACGACTACTATAAGCAGCAGAAACTGGAAGAAGAAGGTGCGATCCGTCTTTCCAAGATCGGCAGAGGCGACCGTTCCGAAAAGATCCGTACCTACAACTACCCCCAGAACCGTGTTTCCGACCATCGTATCGGTCTGACCATCAACCAGCTGGATCGGATCATGGAAGGCAAACTGGACGATATCGTCAATGCTTTGCTGGAGAACGAAGCGAAAGAGAAACTGCTCAATGGCAACTTATAACCAGCTGATCCATCAGTATCGCGATCTTTTTATGAAAAAGAGTCTTTCACCGGAAGTGGTGAAAGCTTTTGTCTTTGAGCTTTGCAACGAATATGGAATCAATCTGTATCTTGATCTCGATAAGGAAGCGGATGAAAAAGTGCTGCAGAAATTCAATGACGGGATCGGACGTCTGCTGAATGACGAACCGTTGAATTATGTATTAGGATATACCTATTTCTATGGCTACAAGATGATCGTGAATGAAAAGGTACTGATCCCCCGCCCGGAAACGGAAGAGCTGACTGCGCTGATCCTTTCACAGTATGATGAATACTGTGCAGGACGTGATGTCGATCTTTGCGATGTAGGAACGGGCTCAGGTGCTATCGCGATCGCTTTAAAGAAAGAAGAAGACCATCTCAGGGTCTACGCTTCGGATATTTCGGAAGAAGCCTTGAGCGTCGCAAAAGAGAACGCCTTGCTGAATGACTGCGAGATCTCGTTCTATCAGGGATCGATGCTGGAACCGTACATCGGACATGGCATCAAAGTCGATATTCTGGTTTCCAATCCTCCTTATATCAAACAGAATGAAGAGGTCGAACGGTCGGTCTACGATTACGAACCGCATGTGGCACTGTTCGGGGGAGACGACGGATTGCGTTTCTATCGGGAGATCTTCGAGAATGCCCACAGGATCATGAAGGAACAGGGAATGCTGTTTTTTGAGATCGGCTATGACCAGAAAGAAAATCTCACACGGCTGGCGGAACGGTATTTTCCTGATTCGACGATCCGGGTATTCAAAGACATCAACGGGAAAGACCGGATGCTGATGATAAAACTGAAATAAAAAATATGCTTTCACATATTTTTCACAAGCCGATGATATAAATATATTGTAATAATTTTTTCATTAACAATCTTCCAATTTATAAGCAGAACAGATAAAGCCCTCGCCAGGGGCTTTTCTGTTTCTTATACTTCGAGTTCCATGATGTAGTCGTCCATCACATAGCCATGTCCGATGTCGTTGACGACCGCATCGGTCACTTTGAAACCGAGATGGAGATAGATCTCATAGGAAGGGGTATTGTATTTGTTCACTGTGAGATAGATCCTGCGGATGCCGTTGTCCCGAGCATAGCGCCGGCAGTCTTCAAAAAGGATCCTGCCCAGTCCTTTGCCTCTTTCCTCTTTGGCGACATACAGTTTCGATAAAAAGATGCGATCCTTTTCCTTGACATATTCCGTGAATCCGACCGGTCTTTCTTTCTCCATCAGCGCTTTGAATACCGCGCCTTTATCTATCAGATCCGCGATCGCTTCGGGCGAGAGAAACAGATCCGCCATATAAACGGCCTGCTGATGGCCGATTAGGTCGTTGTAATAATCGATAAACACTTCGGATGCGAAATCTGAAAGAAAACCTGCTTTGTTTTTATCTATCTGCAACAGTTCCATAGCTACATTTTAGCATTTATTAATGATAAACTATTGATGAGGTATTCATATGAGTTTAACTGCAGGCATCGTCGGATTGCCTAATGTAGGCAAATCCACATTATTTAACGCAATCACCAATTCAAGAGTAGAAGCCGCGAACTATCCTTTTGCGACCATCGAACCGAATGTCGGCGTGGTCGAAGTCAAAGATCAGCGGCTGATCGATCTGAGCGAACTGTTCCAGCCGGAACGGACGATTTTTACCACGTTTGAATTTACCGATATCGCCGGTCTGGTCAAAGGGGCGTCCAATGGCGAAGGCTTGGGAAACAAGTTCCTTGCGAACATCAGGGAAGTCGATGCGATCTGCCATGTGGTCCGCTGTTTCGAAGACAACGGCATCACCCATGTCTATGACCGTATCGATCCGGTCGATGATATCGAGATCATCAACTATGAGCTGCAGATGGCAGACATGGCATCCTGCGAGAACCGGATCAGCAAGGTCGAGAAGAAAGCGCTCAATACGAAAGACAAAGAGGCGATCTTCGAATATGAACTGTTAAAGAAAGTCCATGATGCCTTAGGAAGAAACGTCAATATCCGTTCGCTGCAGTTCAATAATGAAGAAGCGGAATATCTGAAACAGTTTCATTTTCTGACGGCCAAACCGGTCATCTATGTCTGCAATATCAAGGAAGATGAGATCAATGAGCCCGATACCAACAGGTTCTATCTGGCCGTCAAGGAATATGCGGAAAAGGAAGGCTCCCAGGTCGTGCCGATCAGCGCGAAGATCGAAGAAGAGCTTTCCGATCTGTCCAAGGAAGAAAAAGAAGAATTCCTTCAGGAGCTGGATATCAAGCGCAGCGGTCTGGATGAACTGATCGCCAAGGCATATAAGACTCTGGGATTGGAAACTTTCTTTACGGTGGGAAAAGACGAATGCAGAGGCTGGACCTTCAAGAAAGGCTACACCGCGCCGAAATGCGCAGGAATCATTCATACAGACTTCGAGAAAGGCTTCATCAGAGCCGAAGTCTATACCTATGACGATATCATGGAATATCGCAGCGAAGCGAAACTGAAAGAAGCGGGAAAGATCAGACTGGAAGGCAAAGACTATCAGCCGAAAGACGGCGATATCATGTTTTTCCGTTTCAATAATTGATGACAGAACTTGAGGATTTCAAAGGAAGGTTTCTGGCAGCGGCATCGGGCGGTCCGGATTCGATGGCGCTTTTGGATATGCTTGGAAAGACAGGCTGTTATCTGGAAGCGGCGCATGTGAACTATCATAAGCGGGACACGGCCGATCGCGATGAAGGACTGGTCAGACAGTACTGCGCGGATCATCGGATTCCTTTTCATCGTCTGGATGTCTATCCGGAAGAAGTCGAAGGCAATTTCCAGGCCTATGCAAGGAAAGCGAGATACTCTTTTTTTGCATCGCTGTGTAAAGAGAAGAAACTGGAAGCGGTCATGGTGGCGCATCACCGGGATGACATGATCGAGACCTATCTGATGCAGAAGGAGAAAAAACTGGGCGTAAACTGTTACGGATTGGCGGAAGATACGGTCATCGAAGGGGTGAGAGTCATCCGGCCTCTACTGGAAACGGATAAGAAGACTTTGCTGAGGTACTGTCAGGAGAAAGGGGTCCCTTACGGAATCGACGAATCGAACCTGACAGAGGACTATACGCGCAATCAGATCCGTCATCGGATCGTTGAAAAGATGGATGATACCGAAAAAGCGGCGATCATCGAAGAAATCAATGCTTTGAATCGGTCCCTGCAAGAGAAACGCCGGATCATGCGAAACGATTCCCGCGATCATTATGAAGTGGAAGAATTCCTGACTTTGCCCTATCTGACCGATCGCTTGCGCCTGGCATTTCCCGGTCATTCTCGGCGTTATTATGAAGAGATGCGCAGACAGATTGCCGAGACGGAGCGCTGCGTTCTTAGAGATAACAGAACGATTCTGGCAAAAGAATACGGATCCATCGATATTTTCCCGATCCCTGAGGATTATGAATATGTCTTTTACTCCGTGAAAGAGGCAGAAGAAAAGGACTTCGATCATTTCCGGATCAGCCTGAGCGGAGACGGCACCGAAGCGCTGACTCTCTCCGCAGAAGACTATCCGATCACGATAAGAAACCCCAAACCAGGGGACGAGATCCGGATGCGCTATGGCACCAAGAAGATCAGACGCTTCTTTATCGACCGCAAGATCCCTCTGAAAGAACGCCTCACCTGGCCTGTCGTTACCAACCGAGAGAACGAAGTGATCCTGCTTCCGGGTCTGGGCTGCGATCGATATCATTACAGTCAAAATCCTGATTTATATGTGCTAAAATTATAGTATTACGGAGGTTTATCTGCCATGATGCATGATGATGTGAAAGAAGTCTTGATCAGTGAAAATGAAATTGTTGAGAGATGCCGTGAACTGGGTGCGCAGATCTCCGAGGATTATGCGGATAAGGATCTGGTGATCGTCGGCTTGCTGAAAGGTTCGGTTCCTTTCATGGCGGAACTCATGAAGAATATTTCGATCGACTGCGAGATCGAATTCATGGCGGTAGCCAGCTATTCCGGAACGGAATCGCAAGGCGATGTCAGGATCATCAAGGACCTGGACCGTTCCATTCAGGGCGAAGACGTGCTGATCGTCGAAGATATCGTCGATACCGGAAAGACTCTGCTGAAAGTCAAAGAACTGCTGTATTCCAAAGGAGCCAGATCTGTCAAGGTCGTCTCTCTGCTGGACAAGCCAAGCCGCAGGATCGTTGATATCCAGGCGGAATATGTCGGTTTTACGGTCGAAGATAAATTCGTCATCGGTTTCGGCCTGGATTTCAACCAGAAATACCGCAACCTGCCTTATGTCGGCGTACTGAAAGAAGAATTTTATGAGGTTTGATAGATGAACAATAACAATAACAACCGTTCGTTACTGAATCTGATTCCCTATCTGATCGTCTCCATCTTCCTGATGATGATGGTCTTTTCGAATCCGAACCGGTATACGAACACCGAACTGGATTATAAACAGCTGAATCAGCTGATCCAGACCAAGAAGATCGATTCCATGAAGGTCACTGTCGACTACAATACGATGACCATTACCGGCGTTTACGAGGAAAAAAATGGTACCTATCAGTTCAAGTCCATCATTCCGAATACGGAAAAGACCGTCGATGAGCTGATGGAAGAACTGAAAGATGTCGACAACGTGACGTTCGTCGATGCGAATGCTTCGAACTATCTGCTGGAAATCGTCAGTTCCGTGCTGCCGCTGGTCGCATTTGCGGTCGTCGGCGTGATCCTGATGAACCGGATGGGGGGCATGAACTCCAACAAGCAGGCTTTCGACTTCTCGAAATCCAGAGCGCATCTGGAAGACAATATCCGGGTCCGGTTCAGCGATGTGGCGGGCTGCGATGAAGAAAAACAGGAAATGCAGGAGATCATCGAATATCTGAGGAATCCGAAACGGTTCTCCAGAATGGGCGCCAGGATCCCGAAAGGCATCATCATGGTCGGTCAGCCCGGTACCGGTAAGACGCTGCTGGCAAAAGCGGTCGCCGGCGAAGCGAATGTGCCGTTCTATTCCATTTCCGGTTCCGACTTCGTGGAAATGTTTGTGGGCGTCGGCGCAAGCCGTGTCAGAGATATGTTTGCCAGAGCGAAAAAGACCGCTCCGTGCATGATCTTCATTGACGAGATCGATGCGGTCGGACGGCAGAGAGGCGCAGGACTGGGCGGAGGCCATGACGAAAGGGAACAGACCCTGAACCAGCTGCTGGTCGAACTCGATGGCATGCAGGATAATGCCGGGATCATCGTTATCGCGGCGACCAACCGTCCGGACGTTCTTGACCCGGCGCTGCTGAGACCGGGACGTTTCGACCGGCAGATCACGGTATCTTTGCCTGATCTGAAGGGCAGAGAAATGATCCTTAAGGTCCATGCGCGCAACAAGAAAATGGCTCCGGATGTGGATCTGGCGGCTTTAGCAAAAAGGACTCCCGGTTTTTCTGGCGCCGATCTGGAAAACGTGCTGAATGAAGCGGCGATCCTGACAGTCAGAGAAAACAAGGAACAGATCGATGTCGAACAGATCGATGAGGCGATCGACAGAGTCATGATGGGTCCGGCGAAGAAATCGCGCACCTATGACGAATATACGAAGAAACTGGTCGCTTATCATGAAGCGGGCCACGCGATCGTAGGGCTGAACCTTCCGGATGGAGCGGTGGTCCAGAAAGTAACGATCATTCCGCGCGGCAATGCCGGCGGTTATAACCTGATCACTCCGCGTAAGGAGAAGATCCTCAATTCGCGTAGAGAACTTCTCGATACGATCACCTGTTACATGGGCGGACGTTCCGCGGAAGAACTGTTCTTTGACGATATCACCACCGGAGCGTCCGGGGATATCCAGGCGGCGACCCGTCTGGCGAAGGACATGGTCACCACGTACGGCATGTCCGATCTGGGACCGATCCAGTACGACGGAGGGAATGATTCCGTCTTCTTAGGAAGAGATTACGCTTCGCCATCGAACGCTTCCAGCCAGGTCGCCTACGAGATCGATACGGAAGTGCGCAAGATCATCGACAGCTGCCACGAACATGCCCGCAAGATCATCAAAGAAAACAAAGAAGATTTGATCATGATTGCGGAAACGCTGATCGAAAAGGAAACGCTGACGGCGGAAGAGATCGATGAACTGATCAAGAAACAACACAAGGCGCCGAAGAAAAGCGCTGCTAAATCCGTGAAGAAGACGGAGACCAAGAAGAAAGAAACGAAAAAAACGACGAAATAAGTCGTTTTTTCCTATAGGTGAGTGTATGAAAAAGAATGTACTGATAGGTACGGCCAGAAACGGCCATGTGCGTGCAAGCATCCTGAATGCGAAAGAAATGGTCGAGGAAGCCAGAAAATTTCATGATCTCTGGCCGACTTCCTGCGCGGTTTTGGGGCGTACCTTGGCGGTTACCGCACTGATGGCTTTGCGCCAGAAAGATGAAGGAGAAGTCGTTACAGTTACGATCAACGGAAACGGTCCGATCGGAACCGTTCTCTGTGTCGGACAAAACAACGGTCAGGTCAAGGGTTTCTGCGGCGATCCGCATATCTATGAGACCTATCCCGATACCCATAAGCTTGCGGTAGGAAAAGCCGTAGGAACGGATGGATATCTCAAAGTCACCAAGAATCTGCAACTGAAACAGAACTATACTTCCGAAGTCCGTCTGCAAAGCGGGGAAATCGGGGATGATTTTGCCTATTATTTCCTGATCTCGGAGCAGGTGCCATCGATCGTTGCGGTAGGCGTTCTGGTCGATGCTGATGACAGCGTGAAATCGGCAGGGGCGATGATCATTGAACTGCTTCCGGATCATGAAGAAGAAGATATCCGCTATCTCGAAGATCTGAAACTGGAACCGATTTCGACCGTTCTGGAACGAAACGATGACTTGCATGCATACATGCACAGTCTCTTTCCTGATTTCACCGTACTGAAAGAAGAATACGTCTATTACCATTGCGACTGTTCCAAAGAGCGCTTTCTGCGCAATCTGCTGACGCTTCCGAAAGAAGATCTGCAAGAGATCGCCAAAGACAAGGAAATGGAAATCAGATGCGAATTCTGCAACAAGACGTATCATTTCGATGAAAACGATATCCAGTTGGTTATGAAGTATGCTGAAAATCAAAGAAGTTGAAATCAGGGAACCGCTGATCGTTGCGCCGATGGCCGGCATCAGCAATGAAGCGTTCCGGGAACTGTGTTTCGAATTCGGAGCGGGACTGGTGTATACCGAAATGGTCTCTGACAAGGCGATCTATTACCGCAACGCCAGGACCATGGAGATGCTGAAGATAGGGAATGAACATCATCCTGTCTCTATGCAGCTGTTTGGAAGCGACGTGAATACGATGGTCTATGCCGCTCAGGTTCTCGATAGGGAAACGAATTGCGACCTGATCGATATCAATATGGGATGTCCCGTCAATAAAGTTGTGAAAACCGGAGCGGGATCCGCGATGATGAAAGACGAGGATCATGCCGCCAAGATCGTGAAAGAAGTCGTGAAACATGTCTCCAAGCCCGTGACCGTAAAGATGCGTCTGGGCTGGGATCTCCAGCACATGAATTATCTGTCGCTGGCGAAAAAACTTGAGAATGCCGGTGTCAGCCTTATCGCTTTGCATGCGCGTACCCGTTCGCAGATGTACGAGGGTCATTCCGACTGGTCGCATGTACGTGTGTTGAAGAAAGAACTGTCGATTCCTGTCTTTGGCAACGGAGATGTGAAAAGCGTGGAAGACTATCGGCGCATGATCGATGAAACAGGCTGCGATGCCGTAATGATCGCCAGAGCGCTGGTAGGGAATCCCTTTCTGCTGAAACAGATCGACGATCATCTGCATGGCACGGAGTCCAAGACATACGATGATTCGGACAAGTTGGATTACTGTCTGATCCATGCGAAGAAGCTGATCGGCCTCTATGGCGAGAAGAATGCGCTGTCGCAGATGCGGGGGCTCGCTCCTCATTACCTTACCGGCATGTATGGAGCCGCTTCCTATAAAGCCCGTTTGAACCAGATCAGGACTTATGATGATCTGGAAACGGTCATTGGGGAATACCGTAGCTTTCTGATTCAGAAGAAAGAATCCCAATAATCAAAAGCCTTTCTCAGGGGAAGGCTTTTTATATGCCTGCAACATTGATTCTATCTGATCTGCCAGTCGATCGGCGTCATTCCGTTCTGAACAAGAAAGCGATTCGTTCTGGAAAAAGGCTTCGAACCGAAGAAACCGTTATAGGCGCTTAACGGAGACGGGTGCGGCGATTCGATGACGAGATGTTTCGGATCGGTGATGAATGATTTCTTGCTGCGGGCATTGGCACCCCAGAGGATAAAGACGACCGGCTCCTCTTTTTCATTCAGCTTCCGGATGATCGTATCTGTCAGAATCTCCCAGCCTTGGCCTTTGTGAGAATTGGCACGATGCTCCTCCACCGTAAGTGATGTATTGAGAAGCAGCACGCCTTGTCTTGCCCAGGAAAGCAGCTGGCCGTGATTCGGGATCGGACAGCCCAGATCGTCATGCAGTTCCTGATAGATATTGACAAGCGATGGAGGGATCTGTATTCCTTTGGGAACGGAAAAAGCCAGACCTTGTGCCTGTCCTTTCTCGTGATAGGGATCCTGTCCGAGAATGACTGCCTTAACCTCATGGTAAGGCGTCAGCCTCAATGCGTTATAGATATTCTTTGCTTCGGGATAGATCGTTTTGTGAGAATATTCTTCATTCAGGAAACAGCGCAGTTTCTGATAGTATGGCTTGTCGAATTCTTCTCCGATGATCTCGTCCCAGTCATTGCCGATCATTTTCATGAATTCATTATATAATATTTATATGTTTACCGATATCGATGAAGCGATCCGCTGGATGTTTTCCCGTCACAGCAGCAATTATTCTTTTTCTCATTTTAAAGAGGTATGTCACAGACTCAACGATCCGCAGAACGGCTTTTATACGATCCATGTTGCAGGGACCGATGGCAAAGGTTCGACCGTCAGCTATCTTGCTTCTTTATTAAGATCACAGGGATACCGGGTCGGAACGCTGACCTCCCCCCATTACCTGACCCATCTGGATCGGATCAGGATCGACGATGTTCCGATTCCTGAAGAGCTTTTCCTGCGCTATCTGAACGAAGGGATGGACTTCTATCTGGAAAACGATCTGTCGATGTTCGAGATCGATTATCTGATCATGTGCCGTTATTTCAAGGAAGCACAGATCGATATGGCGGTCATCGAAGTAGGGCTGGGAGGACGTCTGGATTCGACCAATGTCGTGGATGATACGAAACTGTCGGTCATTACGACGATCGGCTATGACCATATGGACCGTCTGGGGAATACCTTGGAAGAGATCTGCACCGAAAAATGCGGCATCATCAAGGACGATTCCAAAGTCCTGATCGGGCATCTGACAGAGGAATGTCAGAAGATCGTGAAGGAGCACGCGGAAGCGCATCGCAGCGAATTCTATTCTCTTGGAGACTATGAGGAACTGGAAGACCGTCATTTCCGTTTCCATGGCCGGGAGTATCAGATATCTTCCTATGCTTCCTATCAGATTCACAATGCTTCGCTGGCGTTATATGCTTTTGAGATCGTCAGTCAAGACTACGGTTTCATTATCGATTATCCGAAAGCCAAAGAAGCGCTTTCCAAGGCGTTCTGGCACGGCCGTTTCGAGATCGTCAGGGAGAATCCGAGGGTCATTATCGACGGCGCTCATAATATCCATGGCGTCGGAGCGCTGGTTCAATCCTTTGACCGGTTCACAGGAAGCAAATGCATCGTGTTTTCTGCGCTGAAACGGAAAGACTTCCGCCAGATGAGCGATCTGTTGAAACGGCATTGCGACAGACTGGTCATTACGACGTTTGAAAACAAAGAGGCCATTTCGCATGACGATCTCGCTCAGTATGATTACGATCCATCCTATGAACATGCGATCGGCGAAGCGATAAAGAACTATGATAATATCCTGATCTGCGGATCTTTGTATTTCCTGAGCGATGTTGTAAGTAATTATAAATTTTAATAAAATGAATCTATAGAGAAGGAGATGATAATATGATCGATTATTCTCAGAACGAAGGGAAACAGTACCATATCGGTACCAGTAAAGATGATGTAGGAAAATATGTGATCTTGCCCGGAGATCCCGGAAGATGCGCCAAGATCGCTCAATACTTTGATAACCCTGTCAAAGTGGGACAGAACAGGGAATACGTGACGTATACAGGTTATCTGGATGGCACGAAAGTGTCCGTCTGTTCGACCGGTATCGGCGGCCCGAGCGCATCGATCGCATTGGAAGAGCTGGTCATGAACGGCTGTCATACGTTTATCCGTATCGGCACCTGCGGAGGCATGCAACTGGATGTTATGTCGGGCGATGTCATGGTATCGACCGCTTCGATCCGCATGGAAGGCACGACCAGAGAATATGCACCGATCGAATTCCCGGCTGTCGCCAATCTGGATGTCACGAATGCGCTGATCGCCGCCTGCAAGAAACTGAATATGCCTTACAAGGTCGGCGTGACCCAGTCCAAGGATTCCTTCTACGGCCAGCATCGTCCGGAGACCTTGCCGAATGGCGATGAGCTCCTAAGGAAATGGAAAGCCTGGCTGGCGCTTGACTGCAAGGCTTCGGAAATGGAGTCTGCCGCTTTGTTTATCGTCGGACAGTATCTGAGAGTCCGGGTCGGCTCCTGCTTCCTGGTCGTTGCGAATCAGGAGAGGGCAGCTGCGGGTCTGGAGAATCCGCAGGTCCATGACACCGATGGCGCGATCAGAGTCGCTGTCGAAGCGCTGAGAGAACTGATCGCCGCGGATAAAGAAGCAGAAAAACAGTAAATACCGTATGAAATCCAAAAAATATATTGTAAGAGTCCTATATGCTTTCACAATATATTTTTTTATCTCCGAATCGATAAAACAGATCATGCTCTTTCAGGAGAACGGAGCATACGACTGGTGGCATTTTCCCTTCCAGTTATGTTCCATGCCGCTTTATGATCTGCCACTCTATCTGTTTCTCAGAAACAGAAAAGAAAAAGCCGCCAAAGCCATCGCGACTTTCATGATGGCGTATGCAGGGCTGGGAGGAATCATCGTTTTTCTCGATACTACAGGTCTGCATTTCACGAATCGCTTTCTGACCTGCAACAGTTACCTGTGGCACATCGTGATGATCGTCCTATCTCTCTTCCTGTATCGTTGTGCGGAGACGGATCTTACGTTGATAGGATATGGCAAGGTCTGCGGCATCTACCTGATCCATGCGATGATCGCTACATTTTTCAACATCGCATTCAGATCCCGCGGTTCGATAAACATGTTTTATATTTCACCGTATCAGAAAATGAATCAGATCGTTTTCAAGGAGATCGGCGAACATATCGGGAACAGCAATGTCATCGTTCTGTATATCGTCATGTCTCTGCTGGGAGGGGGTATCGTGATGTTTCTGTATCATCTCATGGAAAGGAGGAAGGAATGCTGAAACGTTTCAAGGAAAGCAATGGCATCCATATCGCGGATATCGACGGTCAGGACCGTCTGGCTTATTCCTTGTCTTCCAATACTGATTTCTATGATCTGTCGCAATGGCCAAAGAACGAGTCCTGTCCGGGAATGATCCTGCGTTTCTATGATCTGCAGGACGGGACCGTCTATCAGCCTTTTGAACAGACAGACGATGTGATCTATGGGACCCCGCTGTACGCGGAAAACGGCTACTGGTTCCTGAAGGCAGATCGCAAGGCGCGCAAGATCATCCTTTATCGTTTCCTGCCTGGATCCGTACCGGAAGCGGTGCAGGACTTCTCCATGGATGAAGTCGATACTTACAACTTCGCTTTGATGGGCGAGAAACTTCATGTGACCAGCCAGGACTGCGAAAGATTCCGCTGCTACTATCCGGAACGCTTTGAATTTCCGATCGGAAGCCATGAGACTGCCGTATTCATCGATGAAAACAGAGTCTATCTGGAAAACTGGATCGAAGAAGGTTGGGACGAAGAAAACGGCCGTGCAGGCAAGGACTACCGTTTCTATGATCAGGTCATCACAAGAGATTTCGAAGGGAATATCTTATCTGTAGAAACCGGTACGCTTTATCGGAAACACGACGGTTCCTGGTGGATCGGATAATAAAAAAATGGCCTCGACGAGCGGATTCGAACCGCTGACCTTCCGCTTAGGAGGCGGATGCTCTATCCTGCTGAGCTACGTCGAGAACTCCACTATCATTTTAAAAGTAAACGGAAATAAAGACAAGATGTTTATAAGTTTGATATAATATATAAGTTCATTGGAGGTCGCTATGCCTATTAATAAAAATACCGGTAAAGGACAGATCAAGATATCAGATAATGCGATTGCTACTCTGGCTGGTACGACAGTCAACGAGTGTTATGGCGTAGTCGGAGTCGTATCGAAGAACTATCTGAAAGACGGTTATTCGACTTTGCTGAAGAAGGAGAACTATTCCAAAGGGATCGTCGTCAAGAACGACAAGACCGGTCTGAATGTGGATGTCTATGTGATCATCAGCTATGGGGTCAAGATCTCCGAAGTCGTGACCGGCTTGCAGCAGAGAGTCAAATATGTCCTGGAAAAATCATTGAATATGGATGTGAATTCCATCAATGTTCACGTAGAAGGAATCAAAGTCAATGGATAGGATCAATGTCATCGATTTCAAAGGCATGCTGAAATCTGCCTGCGCAAATCTGGAAAACCACGCAGATGAGATCAATACCTTGAACGTGTTCCCGGTACCGGATGGAGATACCGGAACGAATATGTCCATGACTTTTAATAACGGCTATGCCGAGGCGATGAAATGCAACAGCGACAGCGTTTCCGATGTTGCCAAGGCATTCTCCAAAGGATTGCTGATGGGCGCAAGAGGGAACTCGGGCGTCATTACCTCGCAGATCTTCAGAGGTTTCTACCAGCACATCGACGGAAAAGAATATATCGACACCGCAGATGTCGCCCAGGCATTTGAAAATGGCGCTAGAGTCGCCTACAAAGCGATCATGAAACCGGTCGAAGGAACGATCCTCACGGTCATCCGGGAAGCTTCCTGGTATGCGAATCACGACTATGAGACGGAACCTTTCGATCTGAATACGTATTTTAAGAAGCTGTATCAGTATGCCGATGAGTCGTTGCAGAGCACGCCTGAATATCTGCCGGTCCTGAAAGAGGTCGGCGTGGTGGATTCGGGCGGTACGGGTCTTTTGAGGATCATCGAAGGCCTCAGGGACTTTATTGAAGGCCATCCGGATGAGTTCTCTCAGACAAAAAAGGAGACCGCCGTCAATCCTGCCTTGCTTCTGGAGAACGAAGAATTCGGTTACTGTACGGAATTCATTCTCAGGCTGAATGAGGATCTGGTCAAAAAGTTCGACGATAAGATACTCAGACAGAAACTCACCGATATGGGCGGAGAATCGTTGGTCGTCGTCAAAGATGACGATCTGGTCAAGGTCCATGTCCATACCCTGAAACCGGGCGATGCGCTGAATATCGGCCAGCGCTACGGAGAATTCATCAAACTGAAGATCGAGAATATGCAGGAGCAGCATTCGACGATCATCGAGAGCGCAAGAGGCCAGGAAAAAGATGAAGAGCCTGTCAAAGAAGAAGTGCAGCCGGAAGCGCCGAAACAGCCGAAAAAATACGGAATCGTGACGGTCGCCGCGGGCGAAGGCATCACAAAGCTCTTCTACGATATGAACGCCGACAAAGTCATTTCCGGCGGACAGACCATGAATCCTTCCACGGAAGATTTCGTAAAGGTCATCGAAGAGCTGGATCATTGCGAACACATCTTCATTTTCCCGAACAATTCCAATATCATTCTGGCTGCAAAGCAGGCGCAGAATGTCTTAAGCGACCGCAAGATCACGGTCATGGAAACAAAATCCATGCAGGCAGGGCTTTCTGCCGTAGGCATGTTCGATATCAATATGGAACCGGATCAGCTGATCGAGAGTCTGCAGGAAGTCATCGACAATGTCGAAGCCATCAGCATCACTTATGCGATCAAGGATACGACCTATGAAGGCATCGAAGTCAAGAAAGACGATTTTATGGCGATCTCCAAGAAAGGCATCCTTGCTACCGGCAAGAATCGCAAGATCGTGCTTTTCCGTCTGCTGGATCAGCTGTTTGCCAATACGGAGAAAGATCTGCTGACAGTCATCTATGGCGAAGATGTGGATGAGAAGGAAATCAAGGAAGTCGATAAATACATCAGCGGCAATTCCGATTTCGACTACGAGATCGTCAACGGCGGTCAGCCGGTATACAGCTATCTGATCAGTCTGGAATGAGATGGATATCGATATCGATACGATAGCTATTAAACTGAATTGGCCGATCATCGGCCGACTGAAAGATGACTTGTATCCCTATGAGGGGTACGATCATATAAGATATACGGCAAGAGGTCTGATCGAAAACAGCAAAGGTCAGTTCGTTTTCCTGCATATCGTTGGAGAAGATCTTTTTGGCATGCGCGATCATCTGGAGACCTGCGGAGGCGGGCTGGAAGAGAATGAGACCCTGGATGACGCCCTGGCAAGAGAATGCAGGGAAGAACTTGGCCATGAGATCCATGGCATCGAACTGATCGGATCGATCGTGGATACCTACAATCTCATCCACAGGATCACGCTGTCTACTTTCTTTCATGCCTATATCGATGAACAGGAAGTGTCCATGCATCGTACCGAAGAGGAACAGATCCTGATCAAGGAGATCGTCTGTCTGGATCCTTTGGCTGCTTTGGACCGTCTGGAGCATCATGCCGCGCATGATGTCGATAAGCTTGTACAGCGAAGAGACGCATTGGCGTTGCGATATTATCTGAAATACAAAGGTTTACTGTAAAG
>JAEEGI010007718.1_pt1 | contig 24037 bp, 11 predicted proteins | sample 8958751 | NCBI WGS metagenome assembly JAEEGI01 (sample SAMN16246545, study PRJNA631951) | gut metagenome | biome: gut microbiome; feature: rumen; material: KS-attached | host: Bos | place: Iran: Karaj | collected 2018-10 | reverse complement strand
CTGCTGTCGCCAGGCTTCTACGCCGTTCAGGAAACGTTTGCCAATGACATTGCCGCTGCTAAGGGCAATACGACAAAGCAGTATGACCTCTGCAGCAAGTTCCTCGATGAGTTCGGTCCTTGCTTTATCAGCAAGTCGGTGATGGGTTCCGTACTCGACTATCAGATTAGTGTGGACAGTACGGCGCTCCGTGACACATTAGGTGTCAAGGTCGCTCTTGAGGCCAGTTTCCAAACTAAAATCAAGAATAAGGGCTCGTTCGATATTGGTGATTCTAAGGAAGCTACAGAATTGATGAATAAGACAACTGCAACCGTCAAGGTACGTGGTGGCGATGTGAGCCAGGTGAGTATCCTTGTCACCGGCGGCGCGTTGGATGACAGTGATGTCACGGCCTGGCAGAACAGTTGCAGGCCCACCCAAGCCGTTATGGTTGACATGTCGCTGGTTCCCATCTATGTGCTCATTGTCAATGACGATGCCCGTAAGGTGCTGACAGATTACTTTAATAAAAAATTAAGGGAATAAAATGAACCGATTATATTATATCCTCCTTCTTGCCTGTGTTCTGGGTACTGCGTCATGCATCAAAGAGGACCCGTCTGACAACAACCGACGGGCTGCTGGTCAGGACGGACAACCAACGTATGTGTCTCGGCTGCTGGCTCCTCCAGGCTTTGAGCGTGGAGTAGGCTATACCTACGCCACGGGTGCTGAGTATTTGGACGGCGTGGCATTCAACATCTTCAACCTCAACTATCTGGACTCCATCCAGTATGTCAAGGGGTTGAACTTCATCAGCGATGATTACACGCCGTATAGTGAGGAACAAGTTATCACCGGTGAGACGCGCAGTGCCGTGTCCCAGCAACTGTCCATTTCTGCCAGTGTTGGTGTCAACGCCATCGTGGCCGAGATCAAGGTGTCAGGCAATTACTCCAAGGGAAGTGTAGAGGAGAGCCAGTCGGTGTTTGCCATGAAGCGCACCAAGCGCGTGGCATATAGCCGTGACCTCCAGTACAAGAATGTCATTATGTACTATAAGGAAACTGGCGACAGTATGGTCTTCGCCCCCGGCTTTTTTGCCGACTGGAAGAAGCTTGAAGGCAACAACACCAATCAGGCCGACGTGAGTAACCAAGATGTCCTCAACTTTGTGAACAAATGGGGTAGGGGCTTCGTGGCGCGCTCATTCATGGGCGGCGTGCTGGAATATACCATGCAGATCGACAAGTCGGTGCTCAGCGAGAACATGAGTGCCGAGGTGGCACTCAATGCCAGCATTGGACTCATTGCCGGTATTGAAGCATCATCAAGCACGAAGACCGAGAAGTTCCAGACGGTATCCCGTGACCGCTACAGCATGGACATCCACGTCCGTGGCGGCAATGTACAGGCTGTCACAGAGGTATTGGCAGGTAATGCTTCTTCACCACAGGGCATCAGGGAATGGTTGGAGAGTGTCAACTTCCCTCCCGTTCCTGATAACGAGCAATTGAAGACGTGTGCACTCACCGACGTGAAGATAGCATCCATAGCCTACCTCTTTACGGGAAAGGTGCAGGAAAGAGTGAATTATATTTTGCGCACGCAAAATTAAGAAGTGAGAGGTGAGAGGTCAGAATTAATAACGAATTAGGTATGAAGTACACCTTATTATATTTATCTATAGCAGTGGGCACGTTGGCAATGGTATCGTGCAGCAATGACGACGCTATGTCCGTTGACCCTGAACAGAATCAGACTATTAACGCCCCCGCAAACGATGGACCGGTGTCGTGGCTTGTCAGTGCCAAGACGCCCCAAGAGCTGCAGGAAGTGGAAGATGCCATCAGCGCCATTCGTGGTGCTGGCTACACATACAAGGATAATGAGTCATACTGTGTCGGCACCAATATGGAAGTGTTCAACATGCGCAGTCTGCGCGATATGGAAAAGAAATACAATACCTCCTATATCGCTGACGACTATATTCCTGCCACCATGCAGAAGTTCTTCTACAGCGAGAGCGTCAATGCCCTGAAGGACTCGTTGTCGCTTGACATCGGCATTGGTGTGGGCGCCGGCATGTTCTCCGTGGATTTGGAGGTGGGCTTCAACAAGAAAAATTTCTCAACAACGAAGAACTATTATTCCTTGATGAGCTTGAAGCAAAGCTACTTCTCACGCGACCTCAACTACCTGAACTTGCGTGAAAAGGTTGCCAATGCCGTTGCTGCTTCTCCGTTAGCCAAGACCTTTGCCAGCGTCGATGCCGACTCGCTGGCCAAGGTAGTGCCGTTCTTCCGCGAGGCATACGCTCCTGGCTTCTCAGACGTGATGCAGAACTTTATCCGTAGGATTCATGCTGCTCCCTCAGCGTTTATTGCCAGCGGCATCTGCCGTGAGTTCATCGAAGAGGTGGGTCCCGCTTTCGTCGCCCGTTCCGTCTTAGGTTGTTCACTCGACTACTACAACACCACGCGTATGGACTCTGTGTCTAATTCGCTCGATGTGAAAGTGGCCTTGGAACTGTCTGTTCAGATCAAGTTCATCAACATCAGTACCAGTATCAGTACCGAATATAAGGATGCTGCCGAGAAGAGTAGCCGTAATTCAGAGAGCAATATCAAAGCCCGTGGCGGCAATGTGTCGCTTGTGACAGCATTCACCACAGGTCAGCAGGCAACGATATACGCGACAACGTTGAGAGACTGGCAGAAGACGGTGACGCCTAAGGATGCGGCACTCATCGACATCCGTCTGGTGCCTATCTACGAGGTCATCTACGATGCCAAGACGCGCACCATACTGAAGAACTATATGGATAAATCATTACGTAACTACGAAGATGAGTAATATGAATACGTATAATTATATGAATCGAGTTGGAATGAGCAAGAGAATGGTCATGAAGGGACTGCTTGGAATGGCATGTCTCATGGTATCTTTATGCTTTGTTTCTTGTTCCGATGACTCCATAGGCAACATTGAAGACACCACTTCTACTCAGTCCACGAGGGCCTATTCCAGTGAGCAGATCAAGCTGCAGCGTTTGGGATATGCCTACAATGCTGCCGGCAATGTGATGGACGACGGTAGCTTTACTACCAAGCCGATCATCAACATGGAGCGTCTCCAGGCTGCCGAGGCAACGTATGGACCGATCATCAGCGCTGAGCGTCGCCACTATACCTCTATGGACATCTTCAGTGGTAACACCCTTCAGGAACTTGGCCATGCGGAGACCAAGTACACCATTGATGACAGCGAAGCCATTGGCAGTGGCAAGTATTACCGCGACAATAAGACGTTCTCGCATACCACGTGGCACAACAGTTATAAAGCCCACATGTTCATCAAGCACATCATGGCTACCAAGACCATCGATGTGGGCACACTGCACTGTCTGAAACTGGACGATCTGAACGATGACGGAAGCGTGCTCGATGGAGACTTCCGCAAAGCCGTCGCTGAACTGGTCAAGGCTGGAAAGTCAGGCATCGATACTGTCAAAGCCACCAAATTCTCTGAGCAGTACGGCACACATCTCGTGGTATCTTCCAACCTCGGCGGCATGATCGAGTTGCAGATGGAAATCGACCGCGACTCCTGTGTTGATAAGGTCTATACGACTCAGCAGGTCATTGAGACCATCGCTGGCGAGAATGTTGTAAAGACCGGCAACTCGAAGGTTATCAGTCAGATATCCAGACACACCGTTCAGTATCAGGGCAACATCAACGTCAAGGGCGGTAAGAGCGAAGACTGCAATAAGCTTCACAGAACCTTCGATCACAAGAGTGCCGCTGCTAAGAAAATCGGCGATGGCGACTATTATACTTGGGCCAACAATATCAGCATCGAGCCCAGTAACTATAATGCCTCCTTCGTCAGCGGCCGTTTCCTGCCGTTCTATCAGCTGTTCGAGGATGACGCCACACGTAAGGTGTTGCGCCAGGTCTATCAAATGTACCTGAAGAAAGAGGCTCCCACGCAGGAGATCGATGAGCCCGACTACGGTGTCCTGACAGTTGCCGGCAATTACGGTGCCGATGTGCGCGTCGCTTCGGAGGGCAGCAACAAGTCATGTATCATCTGTGAGGAATATGTGCCTTCCATCCGTAGCGACAAACCCTGTGTCGTGGCCTATCCGCTCATCAAGGGCAGCGACGGCCATGTCCGTCCGTACCTGTATGCCGGCCTGTTCGTCGGCGACGAGAGTCACCGTCCGGGACGTGTCATCTGGGAGGGTAGCGCATCGGTGTACACCCCCTCCGACAGCATCTTCTATGAGAGCGACAGCCTCTCCGTCCGTAACCTTTTCGACGCGAAGACCCATGCCCTGAAGCAGGTGTATTTCTACTGGAATGCCGTTCATCCCCAGCCTTGTCCCACGAAGAAAGAGACGCCTAAGACCTACACGACGACCGTTTTCAAGGCACAACCCAAGGCACTTGCCGAGTCGACAACCTTCGCCAAGGTCGCCAGCACTTTCTGGTCAGTGCGTCCTGTGGTGTTGAAAACCGACAGTCTCCTGAGTTATTGGAAAACAGACAGCAAGTTTAAACAGTTCAAAACACTCAGGTATAAGGAAAATGATGGTGTATTATATAAGAAAGACAACTATTGGTTCTGTCTGTTGGATGGAGGCGACAATATCCTGCGTGTCGAGCAGCCTACCGACGATGCCGATGGCCGTAAAAGGTGGGCGAATGCCGTGAGCCAGTCGATGAAGGCGTTTGACCTGAAAGACTACCTGCCCTCTGTACAACAGTCGAAGAGCATCACCAAGATGCTGGGCAACCGCATGAGCATCTTCTACGACCACAGCTACGATGACAATCGTAACATGCTCGGACTGGACTGGCCTACCGGCTACTGGGTCATCTCGCATCCCCTTCAGCTTGAGCAGCAAAAGGATGATACTCCTGCGCAAAATGACGGCCAGGGCATGCCTATCCTCACGAACGATGTAGGTCAGGCGCGTATCATGCGTCTGAGCGGTTCTGGAACCGATTTGCTGCTGGAATATCCGGAGTATGTCAGTTCATTTAACTACTCCAATCAGCAATTCTTCAAGTATTTCCCACTATATATTACGGTAGAAGAGTTTTAATGCGGCCTGCGGCCTAAATAAAAAATAATAAATAAAAAAGATATGGAAAATAAGATACGCAGAAGCCCCAAGCTATTATTTTATATTTTATATTTTATATTTAGCGTAGCGCTTTTCACTGCCTGTACACGTGAGGACGACCTTCAAACGATCATGGAGGAGTACGATCCTGAGAATGCCTACGGTGACTACAGTGAGACCTACTGGAGGCGTGTACATGCCCAGCAGCGTCAGGCATACATCGGCGACCTGTATCGCAGCTACGGTGTAGGCTACGGCTATAACGGCACCGGAAAGTACAGCGACTACGACGAGGTGCGCGACCGTGTCATCGACTTGTCGTATATCCAGAAGTACGATGCAGAGCACGGCTCTGCCACTATCATTGACGACGTCTCGCCGTCATCCTACCATCATGTCTATAGTGGCACGGATGCCATGACCATCTGCGAGAAGCTCACAAAGCAGTCATCGGTGAAGGTCGATGCCATCCTGTTCCAGGCTGAGGTCAAGTCAACCTACAACAAGACCGACATGACCAGCAACGAGTTCGCCTTCTGCACCATTCACGACGGTCTGACCCTGGCCTCGCGCCATCTGGAGCCCTACGACCTGTATCATATTGCCCGCGAGCATCCCGAAGCACTCTCTCGGGGATTCCTGCGTTACCAGAATCTGGCGTCAGAGGCTATCAAGAAAAATAATCTGACCGATGCCATGCGTATCATTCAGAACATGTTCCAGACCTACGGCACCCATATCATCTATCATGCCAAGTTAGGCGGCAAGCTGAAGTTCAGCACCACGATGAACCGCCATGTCGTTGACTCCCGCACCACAGTCGATGAGCAGGCCAGCGCCTCATTCCTCTATTGCATCGGCACCACCGAGGGTACCGAGACACAGGACTGGGTGAAGAACACGCAGACTGATCGCGAAACCCATATCGAGGCTCTTGGCGGCAATAGTGCCCTTGCCCTCAGGTTGTCGGGTCTGCACGACAGCGATAACATGGCGTTGAAGAATCAGGTCGTCGATGAGTGGTTCAAGTCGCTCAAGTTCGACCCCAATGCTGCTAAGGACGACAACAATGTGGAGCTCATCGAAATCAAGGTGGCACCCATCTCCGACCTCATCCTCGACCACGAGGTGGCCGCCCTCTATGCCAATATGGTGGGCAAACATATCTCTTACGAGTCCAACGTCATGCCGCGAGCCAGGAACAAGGTCTATGCCAAGATACCTGTCTCCAACCTCAGAGTCGCCGACCATTCCATTACCAACAAGGTCGTCGTTGACTACGAGGTTATCGGCGAGATACTCAATGAATATGTCAAGGACGTTGAATACACCGTGTTCTATCCCACCTTGGGTGGCAAGATGTGCCGCGAGGGCCTTGGCCGCCGTTGCAGCGACGACAGCCTGTTCACCATCACGTGGCAGTATCTTGAGGGCGCTGAAAGCCAGGCAAAGGTCTATGTCACGCCCCTCGTACGCTCTACCTACGATGACAACATCTATTACAACAACGGCGACATCGACATCTCGCCAGCCAATGACAGCGTACGCTACGCCACCAATGTCAGTGTTAGCAAGGCCGCTCTCTATATGTGGAACGACACCTGCGTGGCCAATATGAAGATTGGTCCATATTACGTCCATCAGGGTGTGATGGCCAACACCAGCAATGACCCGTCGGCCCTGAACACCATCCGCACCTTGCTCAAGGATGTTCCGGTGGGCTATGAGATTGCCGATACCACCAAGACGAACAGAATCATACGCTTTATGTATAACTCCGGGCAGGTGTTCGGACCTGACCGCATCGAACGTAATGATGTACCCTCGTTCTTCAACTACAAGCGGTTTATACTGTTTGACAACCAGAAAACCCAATATGGTATTTTCAAGTTGGATCCTCATAAGACCGATGTTGAAGGCATGAAACTCGAGAACGTCGGCCAGGCATTGCTGCTACGCCAGAAGGATTTTAGGCATATGTAGTGAATGCGGCCTTTCAGGCCTGAATAAAAAATAATAAATAAAAAGATAAGATATAAGAGAAATATGAAAAGGCTGTTTATATTTAGTATTTTATATTTTATATTTAGCTCCGCAGGGGCGCAGATGTTGACGGATATCAAAGTCGTTGCCATCCAGAAAAAGGACAGTCTTAAGGACCATACCAAAGGCTATAGCGGTGGTGACAATCTCGATTTGGACTTCCGTAAGGGTCGTGGCGGTGGCTATGTGTTTGTCCTCTTCAAGAACGGTACGGACACGAATAATTACATCACCGATGTGGTAATAACGGACTCCAGGAAAGAGAAGTATGGCTTCAAGTATGATGATCATGACAAGAAGTACACCCCAGCTCCGTTCTTCCAGGCGCAATCAGAGGAAGATGCAAATTACCGAGGCGGACTCAACGGTCGTAACTATAGCATTTTTGGTGGTCCCTACCCTGAGCAGCCCCATATCTATATCAGTCGCACCGGCAACACCGATTTCAACAATAAGGTGTTGAAGTCGGCCTACGTCACGACCTCAAAGCCCAAGGATTTGCCCGACGGTTCCTGGTATTCCGGTCCCCATGCCGGTGGTGGGCGCTACATCGTCTTTACCTGGCATAAACATGAAACTAAATATAGGAAAAAGGACATCAATAACCATATTCATTATTGTGACATCGATAATTGCGGCATCGAGAAGACTGAACCCCACAATTTCCCCAAGCTCTACGGCTACGACAAATGGTCGCAGTTTGAAAAGACTGACGAGGACTCGGTGACCTGTACTAAAATGCATTACAAAGAATGCCTGGATTGCGGACAAATCGTTAGCGAAGTCCATCAGTTTGCAACCTTTGTCTCCAACAGTGATGACCACAACAAGCGTTGTTTGATGTGTGACTATGTCGAGCAGTCCAGTCACAAGAATTTCGGTAAGCAGAAGCTGCCCGTCGACGAAAAATATCACATGATCTTCTGTGATGACTGCTTTTTCCTCAAGAAATTCCCCCATGATTTCGGTAGCGACCGCGCCGTCAAGACTCAAGACTGTGAGCACACCCTTGTGGAATATACCTGCAAGCAGTGCTACCATCACGCATCCTTCGAGGAGCCGGGCATAGGCCACGACTACGACGAGTATGGCATCTGCCGCCGTGAAAACTGTCTCCATCCCTATGAGCAGCCTGCCGTTGAACCCCTTGATTCGATTGGCAATGACAGCGTATTTGTTGTCAAGACCTTCGGCAACCTCTACTGGGTATCAGACTATATCAACAACCGTCATCCCGAGGCCAATGTCCGTCTTGCCAACGACCTCATAGCCGAAAACTTCATGCGGGTGCCTTGGCGTCCTATCGGCGATACCGACAGCACGGCATACCAGGGAACCTTCTACGGTGACGGTCACCTCATCAGCATGTTGCAAACGAAAGAGCCTGTGGCAGGCTGCGGCTATCGCGGACTCTTCGGTGTCATTGCCAAGGGTGGCGTTGTGAAGGACGTGACGCTGGCTGCGTGCAACATGCGCGGCTGGGACTATATCGGCGGTGTGGCAGGTGTCAACAACGGAAAGATCGACAAATGCCATGTGGTATTCTCGATTATGAACAGCATCAGTTCCGGCATTAACATCGGTGGCATCTGCGGAATGAACAAAGCGTCGGGCACCATCTCCGGCTGTACGACGGAAGGTGATGTATGGGTCGGCGGCGTGCGCGACTATGCCGGTGGCATCTGTGGTACCAACGCCGGTGGCAAACTGTCGAACAATACCTCTGCAGCCATCTATGGCAGCGGATCGGATGCTGTACTGCCGGAAACGGCGTCGAATCAGTAATTACGAATTGAGAATTGAGAATTATGAATTGAGAATTGAAAATTACGAATTATGAAAACGAACAAGGTTATCCTATACTTATCACTTATCACTTTTCACTTATCACTTCTATTGCCTTCCACTGCTCTGGCCTACGGTGAGTTCCCTTTCAATGGCGGCATGACCAGTGATAGTATCATCGTCTCCGAGCCGGAGTTGCTATCTTTCACCAAGTTGAAGGACAAGAACTCCTATCAGCTCGAGAAGGAAGCCACAACTGCCAGTATCAAATTCAGGGTTACCGTTCCTTCGGGATGTTCGGGAAGCCTCGAATTCAAGAGGTTCTTCAAGATACTTGTTCCGGAAAACAGTACGAAAGCCTCAACGACGAATGTTGAGTTCAAGATCTATCGTGATTCGTCATGTGTGTTGACAAGAAAGAATGATAGCATGCTCGCAATCAAGGGTGTGAGGCTTGGACTCACTTCAGGACCCCACGTAATCAGACTTGAAGTCACTGTCATGCATGGTGGTTATGAAACGGTAGGAAGTATTGAAAAAATGTCACTCCATGTCCATGACTACAGCAACGAGATTCTGTTGGCTGAACCTATCTGTGGCCGAATGGGTAAGAAGATGACCATCTGCACAGTCTGCAGCAAGCAGATATCAGCGGATATACCCTCGCCCTATAAGACCCACAAGCTGACAGAGACCAGCCAGCCCAAATTCAGTTGTCTGAGCAATGCAGGTACGATCTCTAGGTGCGAGCAATGCCCGTACATGGAAATCAAGCCGACTTCCGTGCTTGAGGCACACCAGTTCGATGCCAACGGCCAGTGTACGGTCTGCCATCTGTCCCTGCCTGAACACAATGCCGACACGACGGTTTACTATGTCCGAAATGCCAGCGAGATGCGCGTGCTGGCCGAGATGGTGTCGTTAGGCAGAATCTCCGGTAACATCGGCGTTGAAATCTTGAACGACCTCGTGTTCGATAATGATAACATTATGATGCCTTTAGGTACCACTGACAACCCGTTCCGTGGCGTGCTCAACGGCAATGGCCACCGTATCAGCGGTGTCACTGGCTGCTATCAGGGCACCGACGGTCTGGGCTTCGTGGGTGTGGCCAAAGGAACCATCACGTCACATGCCGTCATCTCCAACCTTATCTTTGACCACGGCAACACCTTGCAGGGCATGGCCTGTGTCGGTGGTATCGTCGGCTATGCCGAAAACTGCGACATCAAGAACTGCGCCAGCTTCGGTACACTGGAAGGCACCGACTATGTCGGCGGTCTCGTTGGCTATGCTGACCAGAACGTGACCGTTCTCAACAGCGGCTCGGTGACGAACATCAGGTGTAGGGGCAAGTGGAACACGATGGTCTGCGGCATGCCTCACGGACATATCATGAACAGCTATGGTGATGCCAACAACAGGAGTGGCGGCGTTTTTGACGAACTGCCCACCACCACGCTGCGTCACTGTTTCTGCACGCAGGCCAGCGGCAGCGGTCTGAAGAAAGTCAGCCAGTCTATACTGACATCCTACGACATGGTTGAGTTGCTCAACGAGGAAAGTGAGGGTACCAACTTCATGAAGTCGGCGACCGACCTCTATCCTGTTCCTGTCGTCAACACCGAGACGCCAGCCCGTGCCAATCGCGCCTTCGCCAAGAACAGTCCCAAGCTGAATCGTCCCATGAATCGTCGTACTGCTGACGACTATGAGCCCAGTGAAAAGGATTTAGAGACCGTCGAGGTCAATGGCTACGTCGATGAGAAGGCATCAGAGAAATTCGGCTACACCATTGAGGAGATCATGCACAAAGACTCCACGGAGTACCCTGGTTACGGTCTGTTGTATGCCATCACACGCACTGTTCCCGAGGGCTTTAAGCTCTACGACAAGGTGAGCGGCGGCGAGATGCAGTACTTTGAGTCATGCGTCATTTCCGACGATTCCCTCTATTTCGCCTTGAGAGAATACGAGCTCGTCACGACAGACAGGGTGAAGCCCATCGCCGTGACGATAGACTACCTTTCCGGTGACTGTGAGCATATCGACGAGTACGACATCAGGGACGGCAATCATACCCTCAAGTCGCGCCTGTCCTTGGATGGCGAATTTAACATCGTCTATCAGGAGGTCGTCAATGGCATCCTGAAACCCCAATGGTTCATCATGGTGGGACGCAACCCGGATGACGGCAATAATTACACGAACATCTATTCGCAAAACAATCTCACGGGTGCAACACGTTTGGAATATACCCACAGCATCTCGGAAGAGGAACTGTCAGATTTGGAGAACCCCGAAGAGTATTATGATGCTCTTGACAATACCATCCATCTCATCTACAGCTATACCGATTCCGCCACTTCTGCCGCCATTTCCCGTGAGCACTACATCCTCCGCGCTGAGGACTTATACCCGATAGAAGTACGCGAAGAGGATATGACTGGCGGCACGCCGACCATCACCGAAGGCATGTACTTCATCTACGATGATGAAGGCTACTTGCAGCAGTCTGTGTCGTATATGCTCGACAAGGTAAGCGGCGAACTGCGTCCTTATGTGTATTATGACTACATAGGCCAATGGGCTACATCGTCCTACACCACGGCTATCCAGATACCTACGGTGAAACAGCCTACGGCCAAGGAGCACGTCGATCCCAACGTCTATGACATGCAGGGTCGCATTGTACGCAGGGTGACTGACCATCAGGATCCGTTTAGCGGTCTCCCACACGGCCTCTATATTTATCAGGGCAAGAAGTATATTAAGAAGTGATAGGTGATAAACGATAGGTGAATTATGAAAAAGGTACGATTATTGACGGCACTGATGCTGTTCTGTGCTGTCAACGCGTCAGCGCAGGAAAAATATACGGTAAATCCGCGAAGTGGTATGGAGAACGGAACGGTTGAAGTCGACCCAAGCTCACAGAACTGCAATCCCGGCGATTCAGCCATAGTCTATTGCAAACCGCATCGAGGCTATGGCATGTCGCAGGGTGTTTTCTATGCCATACGAAGGGCCGACGGCACCATGTCGGCCCCTGAGACGGCTGACAACAAAAGCACATACGTCGATGACCGTGCCAACGACACGCAGCTGTTCAAGTTCAAGATGCCTAAAGGCAATGTCGAGGTGTGGGCAGAATTCGTTGGCTTGCGCACACTGATCATTCATCAGACGAACAACGGCAAGATCAGCCCGTTATACGGCGTTAACCAGCAAACGCGCGACTCCAACGTGGTCAGCAATGTGGCTTTGAAGCCTGTTAAGCTCAAAGTCACTCCCGATTCGGGCTTCAAACTGTTAGATGTCAGCATCGATATTACCGACAAACGTCTCTATAACATTTCGGACTCGATGATCACGGTCGAGATGCCGCGTGAGAACGACACCGTCCATGTCACCCCCACCTTTGGCCTTGACCATTATAAAGTCACCGTCACAGGCGGCCACTCTAACGTTGATGTGACGCTGAGCAACACGACACCGAAGGCCCGTGAAGAGGTGACGGCCACCATCGTGGCCAAGGAAGGCTATATTCCCTATAACATTTCCGTCCAGAATGCCAAGAACTGGTGGCGCGAGGGCAAGCCCACGAAGCGGTCTGACGGCAAATGGCAGGTGGTCTATCGCATCAAGGTCGATCTGGATGATGTCACCGTCAAGGTAGATGCCTTGAAGGTCTATGCCTTCAGCGTCACCGACTCGGAAAACTCCGGTCGCTTAAAAACCTATATTCCTGAAGTCATTCCCGACTATCCGGGTCTGGCAGCACATGGACAGCAGGTGCCCGTACTGGTCAAATTGCCAGAAAACTACTCATCTACATTCACGGCTAAGAATGGCTTTAATGAACCCGTGAAGCCGTTGATTTACCACAATGCGCTGCGCAACAGTTTCGCTGACGAGGGCATGGCCAGTTGGATAGAGACCAAACCCGGCCTTGAGGATGGATTCGCCATCAAGGTCTTTACCGATACCCAGATCGAAGACAACAAGTATTGGGGTACCAGTGTGAAGAACAGCATGTCGCAGAGTGTCACGCTCGCCGGTCGCGAATTCCCGGCTCATGCCAAAAGCAAAGTCGGCAAGCAAGAACTGCTGAGCGTTGCCGCCCTTGTCAGCATCAACCCACGTCTGGCCCGCAAGGCTGAGGCTTACCTCGTGTCGAGTGGTGGAGGCGCTACCGACTCGCTGATCATTGCGGACTATGGTGGCTCTCAGGAGAAAGGCTGGCAAACCGTGTTCAAGACGGTGCAGGTGGATGCCAAGTCCGACAAGCTGAAGCTGCGAGTCAATGCCGAGGGTGACGACCAGAACAAGAAGCGCAGTTACGAAGGTCCGCAGTTCGATGACCTCTGTCTGCTGCTGCCAGCAGCGCGCGACACCCTCTGGAACGAAGACGTGCTGGTGTTCACCATGGACAACAGCCCCGTCACCATCAGCTGTGTGCCTACGGCCCATCTTGACACGCTGAGGGTCGATCAACAGGAGCACGCTACCGTGACACTCATCAATAAGGGCTCTGGCCAGCAGGGTGATCCCATCACGGCCGTCCAGAACGATGTCATCGTCATCAAGGGACAATACGATCCGGATTATGCCATCTATGGCATGACATGCAACCATTACAAGAAGGAGCCGAGCAATCCCAATGTGAAGGCCGATGAGGCCAGTGACAATGCAAACGCCTCAGACACCTCAAACTCTGGGAGTAATGACAGTCAGACGAACAATGACAGTGACAGCGATATCGAAGACATCGATGCCCCCATGTTCCATGGATTCCGCGCGTCTGTCGCCGAGCTGAAGACGAAAGTGCCTACCAGTTCGGAGAAACTGGAACTCGACAGCATCAACTATGCTACGCGTACCGTCTATTATCACTTTACTAAATTGAATCAGGACGAGGAAATCGTCTTCACGCCTAAGGTCGATTCCACAAAGGTGAATATCGAACCCAATTTGGGCGGTACGCTCACCCTCAGCAACGCGAAGCCGAAGACTGGCGAGGAGGTCACTATCACCATCACGCCCGATGCGGGCTGCCAGCTCAGACAGATCAGGACCGTTCCGGCCGGCGTGGTGACCGTCACGCAGAAATCAGTGGATGCCACGACGGGTGTCAGCACGCATACGTTCATCATGCCGGCCACGAACCTCACACTGACTCCCGAGTTCGTCGTACCCATCTCCACCAAGGAGCAGTTTGAGAAGTTGAACCAGCAGTATGGTGAGTTCAACCTCATGAACGACCTCAATCTGGGTAGTAACTGGAAGAAGTACATCGACATGATTGGCGATTTCAACGGCAATGGTCACACCATCACCTATGGTGGCACCAAGAGTCTCTTCCAGACCGTTGCCGCCAATGCCTCTGTGCGTCATCTGAAGGTCAAGGCCAACCTCCGGGTAAATGATGAAGCCTACATCGGTGGCATAGCCAAGATGAACAATGGTATCATCGAAGATTGCGTGGTGAGTGGAAAGGTCAGGAACCTCCGTCGAGGCTCCGTTGCTGCCGGCGTGGTTGGACAGAACATGCCTAAGGGTGACGGAAAAGCCATCGTCTCCCACTGCCACGTCCTCTGCACCACCATCGACGGCTCGAAGGCCTGTGGCATTGCCTGGCAGGAAGAGGACGCCACCGTCACGGACAACCTCTTCACCGGTAAGTTTGCCTATAGCGACGGCCAGGCATACATCAATTGCAATCCTGTCGAGAAGAGTACCATCACCGACAACTACTATGTGGAGAACGACAAGAACGCAGCTGCCGTGAGTGGCAGCGGCGTCACGAAGGAAACATCCGAACATCTGCTCCTTCGTGTCAAGGAGTTGTCAGCCGACTATCCAGTCTTTGCTGCCAGCATCCGTGATAAGTACGCCACCGACTTTGCCATCGTCCTCGATACCACCGACATCGTAGGCCGTAACTCCCTGTCGGCCGTGCGGGCTGGTGCCGGCACCGTCATCAACGCCTCCGTGCGCGTCTATGGCAACAACCACCTGACGGGCATCACCGTCAGCGACTCGGACGGCAGCGATGCTCACAGTTGTCCGTTCACCGACAATATGGACAATATCTATGCCTTCTCGTTCACGATGCCTAACCACGATGTCAAGGTGACGTTCCAGACGCAGGAAGGCCGCTACATCTATACCGCCCAGCAGTTGAACGACATCGACGAAAAAGACGGTATTTTCTACTTAGCTCGCGACCTGGAACTGAAGAACTGGCGAGGCTCCCTCTGTCTGAGGGGTAAGCTCTATGGCCGTGGCCATACCATCAAGTACAATGCCTCCAACAACAAGTGCAGGGGCCTGTTCCGTACCATCCATCAGAATGCGTTGCTCCAGGGCTTGCGCGTGGTCGGTATCGTAGAAACCACCATCAACTGCGCTGGTATCGCCAACGAGAATAATGGTACCATTCGCGACTGCCACTTCACTGGTCGTATCACGCGCATATCTACCGTCAACCCCAAGAGGCCAGTGGCCAACATTGCGGCCCTCGTCTATCAGGTGGGCAAGACGAGTGTCATCGACCACTGTTCTGCCACGGGCGAACTGATATGCACGCAGAACGCGGATGCCGTCAAGGCGAATCCGCTGTGTCCGCAGCAGACGGATGTCAAGTTCGACGATTGCAAATGGATCAGTGTCACACCGACGGAGGCCGAGTGCCAGGAACTGCGTACGCTGGCCAATGCTGCCATGAAGGACTATCCCGTCTATGCCCGTGGCATTCTCGACAAGATAGACCCGTATGTCGTCATCGGCCACGACACCATCCGTGTGAAGCAGGGCACCACGCTCGACGTGCTCACCCTGACCGATGGCGAGCCTTTTGTCTGCTCGGCCGATGTCAAGGTGAACCGCATTGTCTATAAGCGCAAGGCCACGACGGGTCTGGAACAGTGGATACTCCCCTTCGAGTTCAAGCAGCTGGCTGGTAACGGCTCGTTCGAATACAGCAAGGTGAAAGAAGGTGATGATAAAATGCCCGAACTGTATGACACCAAGACGCTGACACTCAGTGGCAGCCCTGCAGCCATCACCTATAAAGCCAACGAGATTTGGATGATTAAGGGTGAAGGCAGCGAATACGTGCTGACTAACGACGGCGGCCCCATCAACGTCAAGCCTACCCATAACTATAACGTAGGTTACTATAAGTCCGTCAAGGACATTGCCAACTTCTATGCCACCTACGACAGCATACCTGCTAAGGCGGCCAAGGACAACCTGTTGTATGTCTGGGACAATGCCGCCGGTGGGTTTGCATCTGCTGAAGAATCCGACATCCAGATTCTGCCGTTCCGTTTCTACCTGCAGTTCTATAATGAGGACATCCAGCATGAAGTGAAATACACGCAGACCGATTGGGCAAAGCACCATCCGGCCAACAGCACGACGAAGGCACCGCGACGCATCACTGAAGTCATGGCCGACGGCTGGCAGCCCGTCTTCCTTGACCCGCGTCAGCCGCAGAGCATCACGGCACGCATGCTCGACAACTACGAGGTGGCTTGTCTGGTCGATGTCAATGGCGAGACCTTCGACGGCGATACCGGCACACCGCTAACCGCTGTGTCACTCGTTTACCAGATTGTCAACAGCCGCACCGACCTCCCGTCGGCACTTCCGCTGTTGGTACGTGCCAAGCGTTCCGACGCCGAGCCACTGGTCACCGTTCAGATGGGTAACGAGATTGAGACGCTGTACGAGCAGTACATGATAGACGACGAAACGGGAGACATCACCAACGACTTCGACATGCCGCACTACTGGTGTGCCTCGATGGGCAACCGCCTCGACGTCTGGCATCTGCCTGCATCGGAGAGTTATGCTGAGCTGGCTGGATTAGGCTGCATGATGTTCGAAGACAACTACTTCGACCAGTCATTCCTCTATGTTTCCAAGGACGATACCCGCGCGACGGCACCCATGAGCTACTGCCTCACGGTGTACAATACCGACACCTACGAGCTCCTGCCCCTGTTGGGCGATCGGGTGAGCGTAGAGTTCTTCCAGTTAGCAGATGAAGCAACCGGAATTCAAGATATTGACGCCAACGTTCAACGTTCAACGTTCAACGTTCAACGTCCAATGTTCAACCTCAGCGGACAGCGCGTCAATGCGTCGTATAAGGGTATTATCATACAAAACGGACGAAAACTGATAAAGCGATGAAAAAGATATTTTTAGCACTGGTGATGCTGCTTAGCCTTGGCAGTACGTTATGGATTGAGAAAGCCTCGGCTGCAAAGGTTGCATTTTATAACATCCGCAATGAAGACGACTGGATGAAGTTCCGCCAAGAAGTGGAAAAGGCCAAGGGTCAGTATTGGATTGATGCCCGCCTGGAGGCCGATATCACCACCGGCGGTGGTATAGGATTAAATGCAGACACTCCCTATCGTGGTACTTTCGACGGCAATGGTCATACGATAACTGCCACTAACATTTGGCGCGATGACGGTAAACCTTGTGCGCTTTTCTGCTATGTAGGCGATGTCACCATCAGGGACCTGCACCTAAAGGGCAATATCAATGGCGGTATCCATTCCGCCGGACTTATCGGCTATGCTATCGATGGCAGTTCCGCCATCACACTCGATCGTATATGGGTATCGACAGATGTGAGCACAAACGATTCTTACGTTGGTGGTATTATCGGTCATTCAAACAAAGCAGATGTGTATATGAACGATTGCCGTTTTGATGGCTCGTTGACCACAAATAACAATAACGGCGGTTCTTATGCTGGATGCATCATCGGATGGTGTAATGGTGGCGGTTGGACTTTCCACCGTGTCTATAATTGCTATACCTCTGCAAAAGCGTGGAGGATATGGTTCTGCGTAGATCACAACAGTAATACTGGTGCCATTGGCCCTTGGGGAGGCAATAGTAAGAGCAGCCTCACCATTACCAGTACTGGTTGGAGTGATTGGAAAACGACGTATTACAATAAGACAGACCAGCAAGAGGTAGTTGACCTGATGAACGCTGAAAAGGCCGGTTCGTGGAGGTTGTTTGAAGGCAAGGCCGTGCCAAGGATGAATAAAAGCGCGGCTGTTGGCAGCTGGAACAAGTTATCGGGAGGCGCCACAGATGGCTATGTACTTCAATCGGGACGTTATTACGTCACTGAAGATATATCATTCACAAACAACTCAGTTGGCGGCAATGGACTGACCATTGCCGATGGAGCGACGGTACATATCTATCTGTGTAATGTAAAGCTGACTGCAAGTGGCGGCAAGGCTTCCGGGCGGACAGGTGCCGGTGCAGGCATCTATCTCCCTCAGGGCAGCACCCTTTATATCGAGGGACGCGGCAGTGTGAAAGCCACAGGTGGTAACGCTGCCGATGGCAGCAATGGCGCCGATGGCAGCCATGCATATCTAGATTATAGTAATACCATTCTCGGTGGCTCTGGTGGTGCCGGTGGTGACGGTGGCGGTGGTGCCGGTGCCGGCATCGGTACAAGTGGCGGCAATGGCGGTGCTGGTGGTGGTGGCGGTCCACGTAATGGTTCTTCTGGAGATGAAAAAACGCAACATGGCGTTGATGGTAGAGGAGGTGAGACCGGTGGCTCTGCCGGTGCCATGGGTAACCTCTACTATGTGTCCGGCGCCATCTCGGTGTCAGCTCAAGGTGGCTCTGGAGCCTCAAATGGTAGTGGTGGCGGTGGAGGTAGAACAGCTGCCCAACACCCAGGCTCAAATGTCTATATGGCATCTGGTGGCGGCGGCGGCGGTGCCGGCGGCGGCGGTGGTAAAGCCAGCGACATAGGCACCGGTGGCCCCGGTGGTGGCGGTGGTGGCGGCGGTGCCGCAGGTAACGTTGCCTGGGTAGTATACTCCGGAACCTGTAATGGTTACTACCATGCAGGGGCTTACGGTGGCAAAGGCGGTAGGAATGGTGATAACTCAACAGCTCCCAATGGTGCTGATGTTGAGCTGACCAACCCTTGTTATGCGTATTACAGAGGAAACCTCAGGAGTAGTGCCAGCAAATATGACGATGACGATGGATGGGAGAAAGGAAACGGACGTCATGACGGCGGTGAAGGTGGCAACCACGGTGGTTATAGTGAAGACCAAACTAAAATGTATACTTACACCATACAGTTTAACGTCTACAACAAGTTCAATGACTCATCAGACCAAACGAAGACTGTAACCTATAAGTCTAACCAGAATTCTGCTAAAGCCACGGTGACCATTCCGACGGCATACGCGCTGGGGTTGACCAAGTCAGACAAATATCTGTCAGCATGGTATGAGAATCAGAACGGTACAGGCACTTCATGCATTGCCTTAGACGAAATTACCATCGGACAAGGAAAGAATGATTTCTATGCCGAGTGGAAACTCTACGAGGATCTTTTCGCCGATGGTCATGGCACCAAGAGCGATCCGTTCATCATCAGGGAAGACCAGTTGATTGACCTGGCCGAATATGTGAATGGCGGCGGCAACACCCGCAATGTCTATTTCAAGCAGGATGGCAACATCCAGGTGCCCGACATCCTGAGCAGAAGGAACAAGGGCAGCCAGTGGACGCCCATCGGCAAAACGCTATTCTTTGAGGGCGACTACGACGGTGGCGGCTACCTCATCCGTAAAGCCACCATCGACACCAACAACGCCGATGTCGTCGGCATCTTCGGAAAGGTGACGGGTTCAATCCATAACTTAGGCGTCGAGGAGAGTACGTTCAAGACCACCAAGGACGATTCGCGCGGTGGAGCCATTGCTGGTCTCCTCTTGCAATACGAAATAGAACAGCGGGTAACGGGACAGGTACGCGACTGCTATTCAGCCAACAACACCATCACGGCCACCTACGCCGGTGGTCTGGTGGGCGAGATGAACCACAATGCCAATATGAACCATTGTCTGGATATCCAGAACAACCTCTATGGCGGCAATATAGGCGGTCTGGCCAGCCAGATCGACAACAGCTGTCAGGTGGACTTGTGCTTCTCCGGTGGTGAATTGAGCAACAACGGTTACTCGCAGGAGACGAACAGCGTGGCTAACATCGATTCCGACCGCTTGAAGAGTGGTGAGATAACGTGGCTGTTGAACGACAAGACGGCGTTTGGCGTCGCCTGGTACCAGAACCTGACCAGTCAGTCATCAGTCAATGCCTACCCAGTGCTGAACAAGGAATGCCAGCGCGTGTTCTTCTATAATGATCAATACACCAATAATCCTGGAGGCACCTTCTTTGCATTCTCCGGACAGGGATTGAAAGACAACCCCTTCCTCATCAACAACAAAGCGGATCTTGATAAGTTAGCTGATTACTGTAATAAGGGTAACAATTCTAACGCCATCTATTTCCTTCAGACCGCTGACATCGACCTGAATGGCGGAGGGTTGACACCTGTTGCTACTTCACGCGGTTTCGGTGGCGTCTACGATGGTGGCGGACATACTATCCGCAATGGTAACATAGCTATCGATGGCATAGCAGGCATCTTCGGTGTCGTTTCTGGTACGGTGACTCGTCTCTGCGTGGAGAATACGACAGTCAAATACACGAAAACAGGTATGCGTGCAGGCGGTATCGCCGCACGTATCACTGGCAACGGAGAAATCAGCAACTGCCTCGTCAAGGATTGTAAGATAGAGAACAATGGTCTTAGCGGTGTAGTGGGAGGCATTGCAGCTGATATGTTCGATCAAGGTGTCATCAAAAACTGCCTTGTTATAAATACCTCGCTCTCAGCTTCCAGAACAGGATCTATCTGCAGCGATACAAAGAGTGGCAATGTAATCAGCCGATGCTATACAGACGGTGATCATATTACAAGTTCCGACTCTTATGCCGACGTCCAGAATTCTCTCCCCAAGGTAAGTAAGGAAAGCTTGAAGAGTGGCGAGATCTGCCATAAACTGAATGGCGGCATCAACCACCCCGACCCCAAATGGTTCCAAAACATCAGCGGCAGCAAACTCGACAGCATACCGGTGTTGTCTGAAGAACATGCTATCGTGACCAGAAACGATGGGGGACATTATACGAACGACATCTTTAACCTGAGCCGGTTAGGCAGAGGCGTCAAGGGCGACCCGTATAAGATAGCTACGCCTAAAGACCTGCAGGACCTCGTGCTGGGCATCGGTACGATGAAGCGCAGCAACTTCTATATACGCCAGACGGCCGACATCGACATGAAGGACTCGCTGTTCCTTCCCATCGGAACCTGCCTCGAAAGCTTCGAGGGCTACTACGACGGTGGTGGACATGTCATCAAGAATCTGGAGATTATCGGCACTAATAGGGATATCAAAGAATATCTGGGTGAATCGGTAGGACTCTTCAACGCCATCAGCGGTGTCGTCGAGAACCTCGGCCTCGAAAACTGCAAGCTGACGGCTGCCCGCGTGACGAAGCGAGTGGGCGGTCTGGCAGGACGACTGACCAGCAAGGGACAGCTGCGCAACTGCTTTGTGAAGAACAGCACGATTGACTGCAATAGCTTCGAAGGCTGCGTCGTGGGAGCCCTGGTGGGCGAACAGGCTGACACAACGGTCATCGAGACCAGCTACGGCTTCCAGAACACCGTCATCGGCATGAACGACGGTGGCAAGCAGTACGGCTACATTGTGGGCCACATGGGTAGCAACGCCAAGGCCAGCCAACTCTATACCGACGGGCCCGCGTTCTGTGCCGAATGGCAAAAGGGCGAAAAGAACATCGTCAATTCAGAAACGAACGTCTCTGAATTCCGCTTCAACAGCGGTGACATCTGCTGGCTGCTCAGTGGCTCGACAAACACCAGCGGCTCGCAGAACACCAATTCGTTGTGGCGCCAGACCATGCGCAAGGACCTTACGCCAGTGCCCGACGCGAGCCACAAGCTCATCTATCGCCATCCGCTGAACGAACAGGTCATGTACACCAACTCTACTGACTTGCCCTACACCGTATGGATGACGCTGGACCCCAATCACAGCGACCAGCAGGCAAAAGGCATAGAGGTGTTCAAGGCCGACAAGGACTATTTTGCACCTAACTTCAAGTTCGCCAACTACGCCGAAGGCCGCGTGGACTATGAGCTCAAGGGCTGGAACACGCAGGCTGACGGAAAGGGCACGTTCTATCCCGCAGATTATGAGATGTTGCCGGAACAGGACGACAGGTTCTATGCCGTATGGGAAATGCTGATACCCATCGATGCTAATCCTGTACCAGTCGTGATACTTCCAAAAGATACCATCTACTTCAAGGTCTATGACAACGGCGGCAGCAAGAAGGCGTATGGTTACGACTACAAGGGCAAACTGACGCTGAGGGCACCCGACGAAGACCATGTCATCGTACTGAGCGGCACCGTGGCAACGGAGGCACTGGGCAGCGACGGCAAACCCCACGACTATTTGGTGGTCTATGACGGTGGCGCATCGACGAGCAAACGGCTGACCAACGAACATGCCAAGAAAGGGACAGACTACAAGGATGTCTTCTTCAGCACAACAGAGGGCGAAAAGGAGGATATTGGAAGGCTGACGAGCACGGAGGACCTCATGACGCTCCAGTTTATTACCGACGACGAAAAGAACTTTGACGGATTAGACCTCATGGTCACCGTCCTGCCGACAGACGTCGCGTCGGTAGGCCAGAGCACGGAGAAAGATCCCTTCGAAGTGAAAACATTAGAAGACTTGCTGGACGTTGATAAGTATATCCGTCTGACGGGCAACAGCAAAGTCTATATCAAGCAGACGGCCGACATCGACCTGAATGGCAAGGCATTCACGCCCTTAGCCTCCAGCGTGTCGAGCTTTGAGGGTTACTACGACGGTGGCGGACATGTCATCCGCAATGGTAAGATCAGTGCCCCGACCTTTGCAGGTGTCTTCGGTGTCGTCTCAGGTACAGTAACTCGCCTTGGTGTGGAGAACATGACCATCAATTACGAGAAAGTTGACGGTCGTTCAGGTGGTATCGCCGCTCGTCTCACCGGCAACGGAGAAATCTCCTACTGTTATGTCAAGGGATGCACGGTAACGAACAATGGTATTCAAGGCTATTATGGACAAGGCGTTGCTGGAGCTATTGTTTCCGACATGTTCGATCAAGCCGTCATCAAAAACTGCTTCACCTTCAACAACAAGGTCTCGGCTACCAGAGCTGCAGATATCTGTAGTGATACGAAGAAAGGCACTCGTATCGAACGATGCTATACGGACGGAAATTATATATTCAGGGAGTCAGGCGCCACGATTACGGATTCTAAACCAAACATGACTGCAAAACAATTTAGCAGCGGCGAGGTGTGCTATCTGCTTAACGGTGAGAAGACTGAAAACGTGGTATGGCGTCAAACCTTAGGCACGGACAACGTACCGGTATTCATCAGCAATCATGGTGTGGTGTTTGGTAACTTGATAAATGATATAGTTACATATAGCAATACCTATGCAAAACCAAGATATAACATCAGCAACAAGGAAGAGTTCGGACGCTTCATCAACAAGCAGGGTGATATCTACCTGACTCAGGACATTGACATTGGTTCTATAACTCCAAACGGTTACCACGTTCACGGAAACATTGACGGAGGTGGTCATACCGTCACCTACAATGGTAATAGTTCGCTCTTTAATAAAATTAATGAAGGGGCTTCACTGAAGCATCTGCGGGTGAAGGGCGACATCATCGTGTATAAAGGCGGCGGAGGTATAGCCCTGGTAAACTGGGGCACCATCAGCGACTGCCATTTCAACGGTATTATCAAAAGGTTACCCAATCCAAAGGGTTCTGACATTGCCGGCATTGCTGTATGGGTAATGGGTAATGGCGTTATCGACCATTGTTCAGCTACGGGTAGTGTCACCATAGTAAGTGGTGAAGGTACAGCGTATCCAATCACGGAAAATACGCATCTTGCAACAAATTGCACCTGGGTTGACCCCAACGACCAGAAGCTATATGCTGCCCAGAGAGAAATAGCTCTAAGTGCACAGGCGGAATATCCCGTCTATGCTAAGGGCATCCTCGACGCCATAGGACCGGAAGTCGTCGTAGGCAATGATACCATTTACGCTTCCA
>JAEEGI010007715.1_pt1 | contig 24041 bp, 22 predicted proteins | sample 8958751 | NCBI WGS metagenome assembly JAEEGI01 (sample SAMN16246545, study PRJNA631951) | gut metagenome | biome: gut microbiome; feature: rumen; material: KS-attached | host: Bos | place: Iran: Karaj | collected 2018-10 | reverse complement strand
CCGTCTTGGTATGAATCCCTTATGAAAAATCATGTTGAGAGCATTGTATTGTTCCCGCTCAAGTCCACGGATGAGGTCCTGGGATATATCTGGGTCTGCAACTTCGATGTCGAGAATACCGTTAAGATCAAGGAAACGCTTGAACTTACAACATTCTTCGTTGCATCTGAGATCGCTAACCAGAAGCTTGTCCAGAGATTAAAGCGACTGAGCTCAATGGATATGCTCACAGGTCTTCTGAACAGGAACGAGATGAACAACAGGATCGACGGATTAAGGAAGAGCGGCAGCGACGAGCTCAAGGGTCTGGGAATCGTCTTTGCGGATCTCAACGGCCTTAAGAGAGTCAACGACAACGAGGGCCACGAGGCTGGTGACCTGCTGCTCAAGAACGGTGCGATCCTCCTTCAGAACGTATTTGTCGGTGACGAGATCTACAGAGCCGGCGGCGATGAGTTCATGGTGCTTTTGACTTTCACTACTGAAGAAAATATTATCGAAAAGATCGCCAAGGCCAAGAAACTCTCAAGACACTATGGGAATGTATCTTTTGCCATGGGTTATTGCTATCAGAATGATTCAGGCGACATCACAAATGCCCTGAAGACAGCTGATGAGAAAATGTACGAGGACAAGGAAAAGTACTACGCCGAGCATCCGGAATTCAAGAGATAAAGAAAAAATAAACCTCTGTACGAGTTATTTGTGACAGCAAATTATAAACATTGAAAACAAAATAAAGAACTTCTCCAACTAGTTTCGCGAAGCGAACTGTTCGTACGTTGGAGAAGTTCTTTATTTTGGTGGAGCATACGGGACTTGAACCCGTGACCCCCACACTGCCAGTGTGATGCGCTCCCACTGCGCTAATGCCCCGTCTGATTAACGATTATACGTGGCAGAGGATATTTATGCTATACTTCTTTTTAATAAAATCTTTGTGGAGGTTTTGAGGAATGAGTATTACCACAAGTGACTATCTGTCAGTAAAGGATCCCGATCTTAAGGCTAAGAAGTTTACGATAAAGATCGACGGCGGTTATGAAGCTTCTGTTATCACATACGGTGCTGTCATTACCGATCTTATCGTACCTGATAAGGACGGTAAGCCCACAGATATCATGCTCGGCTGCAAGGGCCTTGATGAGTACATGGGGAACGGCGCTAACCACGGCGCTGTCGTAGGACGTTCAGCTAACAGGATCAAGGATGCTTCTTTTGTTATCAACGGCGAGAGATATCAGATCCCTAAGAACGAAGGCGAGAATAACCTCCATTCAGGCAATCCCGGTTACCACAATGTATTCTGGGACGGCAAGATCCTTACAGAGGAAGAGGCTGATGCGATCATTTTGGATTCCAAGATCGCAGGCATCCCTGGCTGCGACGGCGGAGCAGTTCTTTTAAGCTACACGAGCCCTGACGGAGCTACGGGTTTCCCCGGAAACCTTGATACAAAGGTGCTTTACTGCTGGCTTGAGGATAAGACATTCCTGATCCTTTATTGCGGAAAGACAGATAAGGATACGATTTTCGCGCCCACAAACCACGCTTACTTCAATCTCAGAGGTGAGGCTGCCGAGGGTACTGTTAACAACGACCTCATCATGATCAACTCTGACAAGATCACGATCAAGGACGACATGAACGTTCCTACAGGCGAGCTTTTGGATGTTGAAGGCACAGTTTTCGACTGCAGGGAATACAGATTCATCAGCGAGCTCAATGACAGCGATGACCACCAGATGGTTATCTCAAAGGGTATCGACCAGAACTTCTGCCTTAATACGATAGCCGGCACATTCTCATTTGCTGCTGCTGTTACTGCACCTGAGTCCGGAATCACGATGGAGTGCTTAACAGACCTTCCGGGTATCCAGATCTATGCAGGAAATAACTTAGGAAGCCCGCTCGACATCAAGACAACAAAGGCTTACGGCCAGTATGACGCTATCTGCCTTGAGGCTCAGATGGTGCCTAATGCCGTTAACCTTGAAGGCTTTGCTTCTCCTGTTATCAAGGCTGGCAAGAAGGTTTACCACGCCTGCGGATACAGATTTGTCTGATTCGTTGAACCAAGATAAAAACTATAAGACCTTGCAGATCGGCTGCAAGGTCTTTTTTATTTCAGTATGCGTTTGGTGATATTTTCATGCAGAAGGTATAGCAGGGATGAGACAGCGATCGCCGCAATAAGCATCAGGATCGTCCTTATGCCGATATTGATGTTTTCGAGAATATTGTATTGAAGGAAGATCCTGATAATAAAGTGATGGACTATGAAGAACTGGAATTGGATCTTTCCGAAAATGCGGAATGGCCTTAATGCCAAAAACTTGCTGATAAGGCCTGTATTGCATGCAAATAGGATTATGAGGGGCAGATAGACCGGTGGCGTCAGGCTGTGTGACACTTTATTTGAAATGAAGAAAAGGAAGCCTTCCAGAGCAAGGACATATGATAGTTCAGCAACGGTCATTATCAGTGTCCGCTTTTTCTCTTCCATTTTTCTGATATTTGCATCGAAATGCTTATACAAAGGAACGATCAGTATTCCCAAATAGAATTCAAGCACTCTGATTGGCGGGAATGAATATGTGTTAAACCACGAAAATGTTTTGGGATAGAACCAGCAGAGGTCATTTAATATGTTCCTGATAAGAAACGCGGCAATAAACGCAAGAATGATATATTTCCTGCTCCTTCTGATAGTCTTTAAAAGAAACGGAGAGAGGAAATAACAGAAGAGAAGGGCAGACAGAAACCAGCTTACTCCGTTGAAAGACATATATACATCCGGGGCCGGATGCCAAGCCTGAAGCAAGAGCAGATTCAGGATAAGTTTTATTGCCGTTCCGGGTGTAAAGGCAGTATCTGATAAGAATACGAGCCAGAGCAACGTGAAAAGAGCATGAAGCGGCCAGAAGGCCTTAAGTTTTTTCAGGCAGATCTTGAAAGGATCCTTCCAGGAGGCAGCGGGAAGACTGGGCTTTTTCAAACTTGAATATCCTGTTAGAAATCCGGAACAGATAAACAGCAGCTGGCACATTTGGGCGCCGATATCAAAATCAGGCTTTGAGACCGGGGCATGCCACCAAAAGATAAATAGCAGAGCAACAGCTTTAAGACCCGTCAGGGAGTCTATTCTCGTGAAAGATAAGGCCTTATTGCCGGGAATCTGTTCCATTTTCCGTTGCCTGTCCATGAAATATTCTGAATTAAAGTATAGTTCACATGATCGAACTTTAAAATATAACAGCCGGCGTAAAACAGATATTGGAATTATTGGAATACTTGCGATACAATTACTTAATTCATAAGTAACTTTAAGAAAGAAGGAATGTATTTATGGAAAAGAAGAATCTCGATTGGTCCAATCTGACCTTCTCTTATCAGAAGACAGACAAAAGATTCGTAGCTAATTACACGAACGGCGCATGGGACGAAGGCGCGCTTATTGATGACGACATGATCGTCATGAGCGAAGACGCAGGCGTTCTCCAGTATGCACAGACAGTATTTGAAGGCCTTAAGGCTTATGAGACAGTTGACGGCAGAATCGTTACTTTCCGTCCTGACCTCAACGCTGAGAGACTTCATGACTCTGCAGTCCGCCTTGAGATTCCCCCGATTTCCAAGGAATTGTTCCTCAGATCAGTCCAGGAGACAGTTGCAGGCAACGCAGCATGGGTTCCCCCGTACGGTTCCGGCGCTTCTCTCTACCTGAGACCTTATATCTTCGGTATTAACCCCGTTATCGGCGTTAAGCCTGCTGATGACTATCAGTACAGAATCTTCGCTACACCTGTAGGCCCTTATTTCAAGGGCGGTGCTAAGCCGATCGCAGTTAAGATCTCTGACTTTGACCGTGCTGCTCCGAGAGGAACAGGCAACATCAAGGCAGGCCTCAATTATGCTATGTCCCTCCACGCAATCGTTACTGCACACAAGGAAGGATTTGCCGAGAACATCTATCTCGATCCCGCTACACGTACAAAGATCGAGGAGACAGGCGGAGCTAACATCATCCTCACAGACGGCCAGGGCACACTCGTTGTACCTAAGTCTGATTCCATCCTGCCTTCTATCACAAGAAGATCTCTTGTTTACGTTGCTGAGCACTACTGCGGCATGAAGATCGAAGAGAGGGAAGTATACCTCGACGAGATCATGAGCGGTAAGTTCACAGAGGGCGGTCTCTGCGGTACAGCTGCAGTTATCTCACCTCTCGGCTCCATCAACGATCACGGCAAGGAATTCAAGTTCGCTTCCGGCATGGAGGAGATGGGTCCTGTCATGACAAAGCTCAGAGAGACACTCACAGGCATCCAGATGGGTACTGTTGAAGCACCTGAGGGCTGGATCATGGAGATCAAGGTCTGATCTGATTTATAATCTGATTAACAAAGGTTGTCACGTCATATGTGGCAACCTTTTTCTTTTGGTGTTTACGTCGTTGTTTTCAGATTCCCTGGTCGTGCGCGGCCTTCAGTACCGCATAACTGAAAAGGCCAATGCCGTCGGGAGCGTTGGGGTGGAACTCATTGTACATGTATTTTCCGGTTCCTTCCTTGTTTAAAACTGATGAGATGACCCGGTCTGCATCGATGTAGATGCAGTCAGAGTTCCCGCAATAAGATTCCATGGCCTTTCGATATTCCTCGCCGCGGATGAAATAGCTTTCATCGAGGTTGCAGAATGACCACGGGGAGACGAAGTAGATCTTCGCACCGTCCGATCTGCTGCTGATAAGGGTGGCAAGCCTGCCGGTGTTGTTTGAGAAATCTTCAGAAGTGACCGAAGCGTTTGCCGTGTTTTCGAAAAGGATATCGTTGATGCCTATCGCGATAATATAAATGTCTGCCACCGGGATATCCGTGATGTGGTCAGTCAGGTCTTTGACCTGCCAGCCGCTTGTTGAGTAATTGGATACTTTCCCTTTGATATAGGGAGTCAGGGGCTGATACCACGGAACACCGTTGGTGGTAAGCCCGGCTGTTATGCTGTCACCAAGAAAGCATACGGATCTTCCGCTCTGAAGATCTTTATAAAGTGTGCTGTCCTGAAGTTCGTCTGTCATGCCGCCGTATAACGGGTAGTTCTTTTGAAGTGCCAGCTTAAGTTTTATTTTCGGATAAAAGAGAATACCCAGGAAAACCAGCACAAGCAAAGCAAAGACGACTGATAATGCAATCGTGGTCTTATTGGAACTTTTGCTGTTTTTGTTATCTGACATAAGCCAATAATAGCAAAATGCAATATGCTGATAAAGCCTGCAAAATAAAACCTGCACACCGCATCAAGCGCTATGCAGGTCGTAAAAAGCCTGAAAATATAGATTACAGCAGGTGAGCTCTTAATTCCTCGCCGGAAAGAGGTGAGAGGAGTGCAGGAGCGATGTCGAAAACAGTCTTGCAGCCGAAGTCGCCCTTCTGTGAGAGACGGTAGATGGCTCTTGCATAAGCTGTGAGGACTGAACCTGTGAACTCAGGGTTGGAATCGAGCTTTAATGAATACTCGATAACGTGCTTGTTCTCGCCGTTAACGCCTGTCTTGCCTGTGCGGAATACGAAGCCGCCGTGGTTGATCCTGGAGTGGTCTCTTACGAATTCTTCTTCGGAGATGAAGTGTACTGTTGTATCGTAATCTGCAAAGTAGTTGGGCATTTCCTTGATCGTCTTCTCGATGAGAGAGAGGTCAGCGCCTTCTTCAGCTACTACGAAGCACTCTCTTAAGTGCTTCTGGCGTGTTGTGAGCTCAGGCTCAGCGCCGGATCTTACTGCCTCAAGTGCAGCTTCTACGGGAATCGTGTACTGCTTGCCGTTCTTTACGCCGGGAACTCTTCTGATAGCATCGGAGTGACCCTGAGATACGCCCTTGCCCCAGAATGTGTAATCCTTGCCCTCGGGAAGGATGCAGCTGCCGTAAAGACGGTTGATGGAGAACATACCGGGATCCCAGCCGCCGGAGATAAGAGCTGTGTGATTGCTTTCAGAAGCAGCCTTGTCAACGTTAGCGAAATGTTCAGGGATCTTTGCATGTGTATCAAAGCTGTCGATTACATTGAACATTGAAGCGTATGCGGGAGTCTGTGTGGGCAGGTCTGTTGCTGAACCGCCGCAGATGACGAGAACATCGATCTTGTCCTTATAGTTTGCAGCGTCATTTGAATTAGCTACTTCTACGCCGGGTGTAAGAGTCTTAACTGTGGAAGGGTCTCTTCTTGTGAAGACCACTTTAAGCTCCATGTCAGGATTCTGACGGATGGAGAGCTCAACGCCCTTTGCGAGGTTGCCGTAACCTAAAATACCTATTCTGATTGCCATTGTTTTATCCTCCTCAAGGATGATGTAACATTCGGTTACTTATTTTATATTCGTCCGAAATTATAACAAACTTGATAGGAATTTGGGTATATTTTGCGACTATAACAAAAATACGGTTATTGTATTATAATTTCCCTATGCCAAACATAAAGTATCTGATAAGGCGCGTTACGCGCATGGACTATAAGGCGATGAACGCCAAGATAAAGGATATCCACGAGAAGTCGGGCAAGTCCCGCGTGTGGATATTTTTCGACATGATCCACTGCGGCAGGAAGTTCGGCGCAGGATATATGGATTACTGGCTCTATGAGATGTACAACCTCAACGATAAAGAGCGCGACACATATATCACCAGAGGCCGCAACTACGATCTCGTAAAAAGATATAACGATCCGGCTTATACGGATCTGATCGATAACAAGATCGAATTTAATAAGCGCTTCGGCGAATTCCTGGGCCGTAAGTGGCTTGAGATCAGAAAAGACAATAAGCAGGAGTGTCTGGATTTCATAAACAGCCACGATATCCTGTTTGCCAAGGCTGATCTTGGTTCCTGCGGTAAAACTGTCGAAAAGATCGACTGCAAAGCAGAAAAGGCCGAAGATATCTATGAGCGCCTTGTAAATCAGGAGCGTCCGCATTTCTTTGAAGAGGCAATCGTACAGCACCCTGCGGTAAGCGCTATATATCCTTATGCCATAAATACCATCAGGATCGTAACTATCCAGAGGGAAGGAAAGGTCCATGTGGCCAGTGCCTGCTGCAGATTCGGCAATTACGGCCACAGCGTAGATAATTTTAATAACGGCGGTATGACCGCGCCTGTTGATGAGAAGACAGGTGAGATCACCGATTTCCCTATAGACAAGACCAAGGTCCTTTACGAGAAGCACCCCATGACTGGTGCCGTATTTAAGGGATTCGTTTTCCCTATGTGGGATCAGGTGATCGAGATGTGCACCAAGGCTGCAATGGTAGTTCCGCAGGTCGGTTTTATCGGCTGGGACGTCTGCCTTACGCCTGACGGTCCAGTAATCGTTGAGGGTAATGACTATCCCGGTCATGACCTTTACCAGCTTCCTGAGCATACCCACGATAAGATGGGTATCTGGCCTAAATATCAGTTTTAATTTAGCGCTTGATATTACCGGATAAGAAGAGTAGACTTCCGATTGTCAACTAAAATCGCAAAGAGGTTTACAATGTCGGAAACAGGCGTAAAATCAAGCAACAACAAGAATAAGACCACCAAGAACAGAGCATTTATCTATGATATGGTCCTCATTTCCATATCGGCAGCTCTTATCACCGTATGCTCATGGATCAGTATCCCCTTGGGACCGGTACCGTTCACTCTGCAGACACTGGGTATTCTTGCTGTAATGCTTACAACAGGCGGAAGAAGAGGGACGATCGCGATCCTCGTTTATCTGGCGCTTGGAGCTGTAGGAGTACCGGTTTTCGCAGGCTTTAAAGGCGGTATAGCTTCTTTTGCAGGCCCTACGGGCGGATTCCTTGTCGGATTCCTTATCTCCGCTCTGGTCTACTGGCTGCTCGAAAAGCTTATCTTGAAGAAGCTCATGAAAACACCTGTTAAGACCTGGATCTTTGGAATGCTGGCATTCCTGATTTTCGAAGTCATTATGTATATAGTAGGCGTTATCTGGTTCATGACCGTATATGCGGCACAGACAGGTCCGGTAGGCCTTGCAACCGTTATGGGATGGTGCGTTATACCTTTCATTATTCCCGATATCGTGAAGATGGTTGTGGCAGTGCTTATCGGCGAACGTGCCTCAAAACTCACTAAGTTTTAAGCCTTTTTTAAGATTAGTGCCGTTCTTATTCTGATATAATGGGAGCGTTTGGGAGCCGTAAGGTTCCTGAATAATCTGGAGAATAAGGAGATACAGCTCGTGTCTGAGAACGGTGATTTTATTATCAAAATTAATGACATATCAAAAGACTATGGGAAATTCCGTGCTCTTGAATCAATGAGCTTTACTGTTCCGAGAGGTTCTATTTACGGACTCGTAGGCAGGAACGGCGCCGGGAAGACCACGATAATGAGAATTATCTCAGGTCTTCAAAGTCCAACCAAAGGAACCGTCGAATACGGTTTTGACAATAAGAAATTAGGCAATGTAGGTGCTCTTGTTGAGCTTCCTTCGATCTATTCGAACTATTCAGCAAAAGATAATCTTATCTTCCAATACATTAACTTAGGCCTTAAGATCGACGGGTCCCTTGATGAGAATCTGAGATTTGTAGGACTCGGTAATACCGGCAGCAAGAGGGCAGGGAAGTTCTCTTTGGGTATGAGACAGCGTCTGGGAATCGCCATGGCAATGTGCGGCAATCCGGAAGTGCTTATCTTAGATGAGCCGATCAACGGCCTTGATCCGCAGGGCATTATCCAGATCCGTGACCTTCTTATCAAGCTCAATAAAGAGAAGGGCATTACGATAATCATTTCGAGCCATATACTTTCCGAACTCTCAAAGCTCGCTACTGATTTTGCTTTCATTGAAGCAGGAAAGGTAATAAAGGAAATCAAGGCAGAAGAACTGGAAAATGTTGGCGGCCTCGTTACCGAGTTCTATACAGGAACTCCCGAACAGCTGATCCCGGTATTAAATGCCAAGGGCCTTAAAGCAACATTTGATCCCGAGAGCCGTGTCGTTACCGCAAAGGGTTACTATAACCTCACGAACATTGTAACAGCCGCAAGTGAAGCGGGAGTCAACATTGCACGAGTCGTTACAAGGGAAACAGACCTTGAGACATATTTTGTTAAGCTCGTAGGAGGTGAGTCAAATGCTTAAATTATTAGCTTTTGAATTCAGACGAATCTCCAAGAGCATCTTTTTCTGGATCATCGCTGCGATCAGCTTTATATGGCCGGTGATCACAGCGGGATTATACCGTCTGATTCTAACTCTCGATCTGTTCTCTGATGAGATCCAATTTGTTCCTTTAAGTGTTACACAGGATCAGAGGCTCTATTATACCTGGATCATTTCCGTGGCATTCATGACGTCGCTTCCTACATTTGTTGCACTATTTACGTGCCTTCATGTCGGAAGAGATTATACGGACGGTATAGTGAGAAATAAGATAATCGCCGGACATTCCAGAGCTGCGATCTATTTCTCTTATGTGATCACCCAGATGTGTGCACATGTTGTTTTGTCCTTGATCTATATTCTCTCGGCATTCTTGGGACTTACTATCACGGGCATAGGTGTGGATACTAATCACGGCGAGATGCTCGCCAGATTAGGCGTTGCCATTGTCGTATTCCTTGTTATGAGCGTTACTTTCACGGCATTGTCTGCTATTTTCAGAAAGCGTGCCGCTCCTGTGATCCTCTGTATCCTGATCGCATATGTTTCCAATATTGCAGCATCTGTTTTCGGACTTTACAGCACACCTCCGCAGGCCGTTCAGGACTATATCAATATCAGAAATACCAAGTATGAACTGATGGTTAGAGACGAGATGATCGATGAGAAGACCGTCAAGGATTATGAGGCGGCATTCGGAAAGAACAAGCTTTTAACCTTCGGCTGGCAGGTATTCTATCCGGCATATCTCATTACTCCCATAGGTTTTGAATCCGATTATGGCGCTGGAGGTGCCACAAGCCTTATCGGAGGCGTTTCAGAATATCCTAAGGAACTGAATTATGCTCAGAATATCTTCTACAAAGACGAGTCTCAATTTGACATCTGGTATCATACGAAGGTTTTCACGGAAATAGAGCTCGATCCTGAGGCTGATCCTGAGACATACGAGATCCCTGATCCCAGTGAAGCTTTGTATAAATACTATATGACTGTTGATAATTTCAAGCGTGTGGATTCTATGCATATGTCCTTTAGCAAGCTTAACCTGATATATCTCGGCAAGTCACTTGCCTGGATAGTAGTTATAGGCGGCTGGGGATATCTAATTTTCAGAAAGAAGAATTTGTTCTAATGTTTTATCTTGATCATCGTTTAACAATAATCATCGGCGCATACGGCAGCGGTAAATCCGAGATTGCCGTCAACATGTCTCTTGCACAGCGAAAAGCTTTGCCGGACAAAAAGCTCCTTATCGCAGATCTCGATATCGTCAATCCTTTCTACAGATCTTCTGACTGCGCGAAGGATCTCGAAGATGCGGGGATAAGGCTCGTTACACCGCTTTATGCAGGTTCCAACGTTGATGCGCCCGTTTTACCGCCTGATATGTATGTTATCTTCGATGACGAGTCCTATCAGGGAATCTTCGATATCGGCGGAGAGGATATGGGAGCTCTGGTCCTTGGCTCTCTTAAGCACAGGATCGAAAACACCGACGCGGTCATCTACATGGCGGTAAACAGTTTAAGACCGTTCACTTCGGACGCTGAGCAGATCGCGATTATGACATCTGAACTGTCTGCTGCGGCGGGCTTTAAGATCGATGGATATATCAATAACACCAACCTTCTCGAAGAGACCACCGCTGAGATGGTCAAAGAGGGCGAAACCAAGATTTTGGAAGCGTCTAAGATCACGGGCGTGCCCCTGGTTGCCAACTGCGTCATGGAAGGCGTGGAGATTCCTGAGGGAATGCTTGCAAATAAAGAGCTTTTCAGGATGAGCAGGAGAATCCACTACGCGTACTAAATCGTGTTAAATATTATTGTTGTTTTGTTAAGAAAATGATATTATTTTTCTTGGCGGAGCAATTTCGACCAAGTACCTAGGAGGAATATTAATATGGGATTGATTAGCTTAATCAAGAATGTTGCAGGAACAACTTTTGATTCTATCAGCAGCCAGGTTCAGGATCAGTATCTTGAGTTCTTTACACAGGACTCTTTAGGTCAGGATATCCTTGTAAAGAAGGGCGCTAATAAGATGGAGAGAGGCAGAAACAAGGGTAATTCCGAAGTTATCTCCAACGGATCCATCATCAACGTACCTGAGGGCTGCTTCTGTCTCCTCGTTAACAACGGAGAGATCGTAGATGTAGTATCTGACGCAGGCGCTTACAAGTGGGATACATCCACAGCACCTTCAATTCTCGCTAACAAGAACTTCGGTGAGAATGTAAAGCAGTCCATCGGTGACATCTGGAACCGTATGAAGATGGGCGGAGAGATTCAGCAGCAGCAGAGAGTTTACTTCGTAAACAAGCTCGAGATGATGAATCAGAACTTCGGTACACCTTCACCGGTACCTTATGCAGACCCTGAGTATCGTAACATTTATATCCGTTTGAACGGTACATTCTCCTTCAGAGTTGAGAATCCTGTTACTTTCTTCAGAAACATCGTTGGCAACGTAAAAGACGAGTACACAGTTGCAGACTTCATGGGAACACCCGCTAAGCCTCAGCAGCCTCGCCTTGAGTTCCTTGACAATATCACAGAAACACTCAATAAGTGCGGCGGCCCTTACCCGAACGGCATCATGTTCTCAACATTGCCTTCCAAGCAGGGCGAGTTCCGTAGATACATGCAGGACTGCCTCGACGACGAGTGGCTCCAGAAGAGAGGTATCGTTGTAGAGAAGGTTGCTATCGCTTCTGTTACACCTGACGATAAGTCACGTGAGAGAATCGAGAAGGTCGACGAGTCCAAGCTCTATGGTCAGGATGCAAGCGCTCTCAATGCAGCTGTTGCATTAGGCCAGACAGAGGCTATGAAGGCTGCCGGCGGAAACGCAAACGGCGCAGTTAACGGCTTCATGGGTCTCGGAATGATGGGCGCAGTTGGCGGCAACAATGCTACAGCAGCAGCTCTTAATAACGTTCAGCAGACAGGCAGCGCTCAGCCTACCGGCTTCTTCGGTGGCGCAACTGCAGCTCCTGCAGCACCTGCAGCAGCTGGCTGGACATGCTCCTGTGGCCAGACAGGCAACACAGGTAAGTTCTGTGGTAACTGCGGTCAGCCTCAGCCCGCTCCCGTAGCACCTGCAGCAGGCTGGACATGCTCATGCGGCCAGACAGGCAACACAGGTAAGTTCTGCGGCAACTGCGGCGCACCTGCACCTGCAGCAGCTCCTACAGCTTGCCCTAAGTGCGGCTACAAGCCCGCTGATGGCGTTATGCCTAAGTTCTGCCCTGAGTGCGGCACAAAGATCGAATAATTTTCGATTCTTAAGTAATCAGACCAGAGGCTGTCTCTTCGGAGGCAGCCTCTTTTATTTGCGCTTCAATCAACATATTTGTCAAAAACTGTCGAAAACACGCTGCTCCATGATGTATAATCTTTTTGGGGATAGATTTTTTATTTTGGAGAGTGTAAGGGCATGATGGATATGCGGCATTATATGTCGGTTTGTTCAGCATTTTTGCTGGACGGTTTTTTTATTTGTTTTCCGGAACAATCTGAAGTCTGCAGGAGGGAAGCGTATGTCTGACCTCGTTAGTGTCATCCTTCCTGCATATAACTGCGAGAAGACATTAGCGGATACTCTGGAGTCTGTTTTAAACCAGACTTACAGGGATCTTGAGATAATCCTCATAAATGATGCTGCAAAAGACGGAACCAGCGTGATCTGCGAAGCTTTTGCGTCAAAAGATCCCAGGATCAGGTATTACTTGAATTCCCAGAACATCGGAACCCTTGAGACAAGGGTCAGGGCGATCAATCTTGCAAAAGGTGAATGGATCGCTTTCGTTGATTCCGATGACCTGTGGAGCGCTGATAAGCTCGAGAAGCAGTTTGCCCTGCAGAAAGCCACAAACTGCGACCTTATATATACAGGTTCATCCTTCATAAATGAGAACGGCGAGCCTTTTAAGTGGATAATGCATGTTCCTGAGCAGGTTACTTACAAGAAGCTTTTAAGGCAGAACATTATCTCTAATTCATCCGTTCTGATGAGGAAAAGAGATTATCTTAAGTATTCTCCGTTCTCGGAGCGCAATAACGATATGCATGAGGATTTTGCCTGCTGGCTCTGCATGCTCAGGGCAGGACTTACTGCAAGAGGCATCAATGAGCCGCTGATAACATACAGGCTCCATAAGAATTCGAGCAGCAGCAACAAGGTGAATGCTTCCAAGCTCAATATGAACACCTATAAGTATATAGGTCTCGGATTGCTTGAAAGGTATTTCTACCAGGGCTGTTATGCCTTTAACGGCGTGCGCAAGTACATGCATTTCAGATAAGGAGATCCCGGATGAGACGCAATCTGGAAGTGCTTGTAAGTGCGCTCGAAAAAGACCCGATGAAGCTTGCATCCGGCATGAACCTTGAGTGTGACGCCCTTATCGTCAATCAGGGAAGCAGGGATTCCGGTTACGAATATGAGAATGAAAACAGGCTTAAGATCAGGGTTATAGAATCAAGTGAGCGCGGCATAGGCAGATCCAGAAATCTGGCGCTTGATAAGGCCGACAGCAAGATCGTCCTGTTCGCTGATGACGATATCGTTTATTCAAAAGGCTACGCCGACAGCATCTTAAAGGCTTTCAGTTCCGATCCTTCGGCTGACATCATTATGTTCAATGTCGATGTCTGTGAAGAGCGCAGGACCTATCATATAGACAGAACTATAAGGGTTCATAAATGGTCGGTCGGAAGATATCCCTGTTATGCAGCAGCTGCAAGGCTTGAGAGCATCAGAAAGCCCGGCATCAGATTCTCAGAGCTTTTCGGAGGCGGTGCAAAATATTCCAGCGGAGAAGACAATCTGTTCTTCATGGACTGCTTAAGGGCAGGACTGGTCATAAAGGGCGTTCCGGTCAAGATTGGTAAAGAAGTTCCCAGAAAGTCCACGTGGTTTAACGGATTTAATGAGAAATTCTTCAGGGACAGGGGAGTGCTCTACAGCTTCTTATACGGTAAATGCTCGGCCGTATGGGCTTTAAGATTCGTTATTGCCAAAAGGAAATCTTATGAGAAATCAGTAAAGCCTTCGGATGCATACAGATGGATGAAGGAAGGCATAGCGGAAGGCAAAGGTCTGTTAATATCTTCAGGAAGGAAAGATATCTTATGAATCTCAGAAAGAGCATAGGAAATCTCATATCTGAAGAGGCTTTTTACAAGACCGTTCTTATACTGCTCGGAGGGCTTCCCTTAATTGAGATAATCACGGAGATAATAGTAAGGTTCAATGACAAGATCATTCCTTCGTTTTTCCTTCCGCAGGTAACAGGGCTTTTCGGAATATTGGGAACACTTCTTGTGGTCTTATATTGGCTTGCTGCAGAGCCGGGGAAAAGAAAACTCAGGATATCTGATATTTTCTATTTCACGCTCTTATTCTTCATGATCTTATCTGCGGCCTTTTCACGCAATCCGGGCCTTTATGCAGGAGGCGATCCGTTCTATTGTGAGAACCCGCTGCATTTCCTGGCATATTACTGGTTATATTTTGCAGGAACCCTTATAGATGATCCCAAATACAGGAAAAACATTCTTTTCCTGTTTGCGGGCGTTGCGGTGATCGAAGGCATATTTGCTTTTCTTCAGACATTCAATATCGAGCTGGCGTACAGTCTTTATTATTACACGGAGCATACATCATACGGCCTTACGCAGAACAGTAATTACTACGGCGGCCTGTGCATCGTTTTCATCGCAGGGATATCCGGCCTGTATATCTTTTCAGATCAATTGACCTCTTCAAAGGTTTGGAAATACGCGCTTCCGGCAATTTTGGCAGTGCTTTTCCATACAATGCTGGGAAGCAGGGCAAGACTCGCCTGGGTTGGTTTTGCAGGTCTTACGGTCTTCTATATTATCTCCTTTGCCGTCATGAGCAGGAGGGATAAGGAGACTATTAAGCCGGCGGTAAGGCGTTCGCTCGTACTCCTGGCCGTTTTTGCTGCCGTCCTGCTTATAGCTTATTTCTTTACGGATTATATAAGGGAAGCTGCGGTAAGATCTTACTGGGAAGTGGCGAACGGCGATGTGGAAAAGGTCGGTACGGACCGTATCTATAACTGGAAAATGGGCCTTAAAAGCGTTCCTGATAACTGGCTTACCGGTGTGGGACTTGATAACTACAGCTATGTATTCCGCGAATCTCCTGAGGTCTACTCCCAGGCCAAGGCCCATAATGAATATATCCATGTGCTAGTAACACAGGGTGTTCCTGCTGCGGTCAATTACCTGGCCCTTCTGATATTTGCAGGTGCCGGTGCTGTTAAGAGTGTTTTAAATGACACTTCTAAAGAAAGACGTGCGGTCACATGGATATTGCTCGGAATGTTTATCACATATTGTGTTCAGGCCCTGTTCAACGGAAGTGTGACATATGTCGCAGTTTATTTCTGGTTTATCATCGGATTAATTGCGCCGAGAACTGTTATCGGCCGTAACAAAAACAGGTTGTTTTCATCAGATTTGTGATAAAATGCTAAAGAAAAAAATTATCGAAAGGCGGACACCATAATGGGTAAGTATTTTGGTACCGACGGTTTCAGAGGAGAAGCAAATAAAGCTCTCACTGCACAGAAAGCATTCAAGGTAGGCAGATATATCGGCTGGTATTACGGTCAGCAGCACGATGACAAGAGAGCGAAGATCATCATCGGCAAGGACACAAGAAGAAGTTCTTATATGCTTGAGGCAGCTCTTACTGCCGGCATCACATCTTCAGGTTCTGATGCATACCTTCTTCACGTAACAACAACACCCTCAGTCTCATATTGCTGCAGAACAGACGGTTTTGACTGCGGAATCATGATCTCCGCATCTCACAACCCCTTCTATGACAACGGCATCAAGATCATGCGTGCCAACGGTCAGAAGATCGAGGCAGAAATCGAAGAGAAGATCGAAGCTTATATTGACGGTGAGATCGAGGAGATTCCTCTTGCAGAGCGCGAGGCAATCGGTAATGTTGTTGACTACGCTGCAGGACGCAACCGTTACATCGGCTACCTCATGACAGTTCCTACAAGAGCATTCAACGGCATGAAGGTCGGCTTGGACTGCGCTAACGGTGCTTCATGGAATATCGCAAGATCAGTTTTCGAGGCTTTGGGTGCCAAGGTTTATATCATCAACAACACACCTGACGGTCTTAACATCAATACAAACTGCGGTTCCACACATATCGAGAACCTCAAGAAGTATGTCCTTGATAACGGCCTTAACGTTGGTTTTGCATATGATGGTGACGCTGACAGATGTCTTTGCGTTGATGAATTAGGCAACGAAGTCAACGGAGACCAGATCATGTACCTTTGCGGTAAGTATCTGAAGGAGAGCGGCAAGCTCGACGGCAATACGATCGTTACGACGATCATGAGCAACATGGGTCTTTACAAGGCTTGCGAGGCAATCGGCATCCGCACTGAGAAGACCGCTGTAGGCGACAAGTATGTTGCTGAGAACATGATGCAGAACGGCTTCGTATTGGGTGGTGAGCAGTCCGGACATATCATTTTCGCAAAGTATGCAACAACAGGAGACGGAATCCTCACATCACTCATGGTCCTCATGACGATGCTCGAGAAGAAGCTTCCTCTCTCAATGCTTGCAGGCGAGATGAAGATGTTCCCTCAGTGTCTCAAGAACGTAGTAGTTAAGGATAAGGAAGAAGCTCAGAAGAATCCTGCAGTCCTTAAGGGCGTTGAAGAAGTCAACAAGGCATTGGGCGGCGACGGAAGAATGCTCCTGCGTGCATCAGGCACAGAACCGAAGATCCGTGTCATGGTTGAGGCCAAGACAGATGAGCTCTGTGAGAAGTATGTAGATCAGCTTATCGCAGTCATTAAGGAACAGGGTCTTGCTGCAGATTAAAGAATATTACGGCTTCGCATGGTTTCATGCGGAGCCGTTTTATATACAGACTAAAAGTTGGGAGAACGAATTATGAGAGTCATTAGAAAGAGTAACTACGAAGAAGCTTCAATGGCATGCGCTGAGCTTATCGCTTCACAGATCAGGCTCAAGCCTGACTGCAAGATCGGTCTTGCCACAGGTTCAACACCTATCGGCACATACAAGGATCTTGTAGACATGTACAAGGCAGGAAGCCTTGATTTCTCTAAGGTAACATCTGCAAATCTTGATGAGTACAGAGGACTTGGCGGTGATCACGACCAGTCCTACAGATATTTCATGAACACAAATCTTTTCGATCACGTAAACATCGACAAGAGCAAGACATACGTACCTGACGGCCTTGAGGCTGATGCAGTTAAGGCATGCACAGATTACGACAAGATCCTTGAGTCTCTCGGACACCTTGATATCCAGCTCCTCGGTATCGGCGGAGACGGACACATCGGCTTCAATGAGCCTGCTGATGCTTTCTGCGTTAATACACAGTGCATCGATCTTGAGAACCAGACGATCCAGGACAACGCAAGACTCTTCTTCAACGGAGACCTCGACGCTGTTCCTACACAGGCTTACACAATGGGTATCGGCTACATCATGAAGTCCACAACAGTTATCCTTATGGCTACAGGTGCAGGCAAGAAGGATATCGTTGAGAAGGCATTCTGCGGCCCTGTTACGCCCAGAGTACCTGCTTCTATCCTCCAGCTCCACCCGAACGTTGTAGTTATCGGTGATGAGGCTGCTATCTCTGACGCAGTTGTAGCTGCTGCTAAGTAATTTCAGAGCAATCGAAAAGCTTAAGGCAGTGTCCGTAACAGGCACTGCCTTTTATTTTGCTGTTGCGCATAAACGGTTTCCAAACTATCATTGTTTTGGAGAGGTGTTTTGAAATGAGCGAGCCGTTCTTTTCAGTTATTATCGTGTCATTAAATGCAGGAAGTCTGATCGGTCTTACGGTCAAGTCTGCATTGAGCCAGACATGCGGCGATTATGAGATCATCGTAAAAGACGGAAAATCCACTGACGACACACTGAAATATGTCCCGGATGACAGCCGTATAAGGCTTTTCTCGGAGCCTGATAAGAGCCTTTACGATGCAATGAATCAGGCGATCTCATATTCTTCCGGAAGATATCTTATATTCATGAACTGCGGTGACACGTTTGCATCCGATACAGTGCTCGAAAATATCAGGAAAGCCGTTAAAGACGGTGATTACGGCATGATCTACGGCGATTACACAAGGGACGGCGTCGTAAAGAAGCAGCCTCTTACTCTGACCCGCTTTAACATGTACAGAACGATACTCTGCCATCAGTCAGTATTCTTTAACGGCAGGATATTGAGAGATAAGAAGAAATACGATACCAGATATAAGATCCTGGCAGATTACGATCTGGAGCAGGATATGGTAAAGACTTCGAGTCACCTTCATGTGGATACCGTTGTCTGCAATTTCTTAGGCGGCGGCATCTCGGAGACAAAGGAAGGCTTGAAACAAAAGAATAAGGACAGGAAGGATATAATCGCGGCCCATTACAGCGTGCCCCAGAGAATGGGTTATTGTGTTCTCTGGCATCTGACATTCCCGTTGTTAAGAAGGAAACTGTCCGGATCAAAGAATGAGAAAGTCAGAAAAGGTTATCAGTCCCTTGTAAACCGCATAAACGACTGAGCCCATGCTCTTTTGATATCAGAATGGTAAAATTGATTCATGTCCAAGCAGAATAAGTTACTTCATTTTGCAGCCTCTGCTGCAAGGACGCTTCATCTCTGGCCTTTGATCGTCAGGTCCGGCCTGTTTAATTCTGCAAGAAGAAGGAAATATCCCGATACGATAGTTCATCTGGACGTGGTCCTCACCGAGTGCTGTACCTTAAGATGTAAGAGCTGCTCCAACCTCATGCAGTATTACCATCATCCCGAGAATCTTGACGCTGATGAAGTGATATCAGGACTTAGGAAGGTTTTCGCTTCCATGAGGGTATCCCAGTTAAAGCTGCTTGGCGGTGAGCCGTTTGTCTGCCAGAAGGCACTTATCAGGGTGCTCGAATACTTAAAAGGTCAGACGGACAGATTTGATGAGGTGGATATCATCACGAACGGAACCCTGATCCCTTCTGAAGAATGCATAAGCGCAATGAAAGATACGCCTAAGCTCAAAGTCGTTTTCAGTAACTACGGCGAACTGTCTTCAAAGCTTAAGGAGTTCTCTGAGTTGTGCGGGAAAGAGGGGATAGCTTTTGATATCGTCGGAGATGATTCCTGGTGGGATTTTGGGGGCATGAAGCTCCGTGAGGAGAAGGAATCCAGGACCCAGCACAGGTTTGACGGATGTTATTCCAGAAGGCTCTGTACATCGCTTTACAGAGGAAAACTCTATGTCTGCCCGAGGCAGGCGCACGCAATAAGACTAGGACTCGTTCCTGAGGAAAGCTCTGAGATTGTAGACGTAATGAGTCCGGAATTTGATGATCCTGCGAGGCTCCATGAAGCGATATATGATCTTATAGACCGTAAAAAGCGCATATCTTCATGCAAATACTGCGGATGCGATGACTGGATAAAGGTGCCTAGGGCTGTCCAGGCGGAAAGGCCGTTGGATGTCACCTGAGATCACCGTTATCGTTCCGGCATTTAATGCGGAGAAATATCTTGCGCGCTGTCTTGAGAGTGTTATCAGACAGAACTTTAGCTCGTGGGAACTTATAATCGCAGATGACGGCTCATCTGACAGAACCGGTGAGATGGCGGATGAATATGCTTCAAAAGACAGCAGAATAAGGGTGATTCATTTATCAAGGAAGGGCGTTTCCGCCGCAAGAAATGCCTGCATAGATGCTTCTGAAGGCAGCTATCTGGCCTTTGTTGACGCGGACGATTACTTGGAGCCTGATTACCTGAAAGAACTTTTCGAAAGGGCGGAAGAGAGCAATGCGGATATCGTGCAGTGTTCTTTTTTCGAAGATTCGGAGGGAAATAAGACTCCGGATGCTTACCCCGTGGATAAGACTTACGAAGATGCTGACTCCATGATGAGAGCTTTCTTTGCTGGGACACATGGAGATATAAGAGACAGCGTATGGGCAAAGCTCCTCAGAAGAGAAGCTTTTGCAGATATCAGATTTGATACCGGATTATGTATTTACGAAGACGGTTACTACGTTTATCAGTGCCTAAGGAAGGCCTCTAAGGCCGTGAGTTTTGGAAAGCCCCTTTACCATTATGTCCTGCACGGCAATTCAGCAACACATTCCGGCCTTGATGAGAAGTATAAAGGCTACTTTGCAATGTTCGATAAGCTTAAGGACGATTTTGCCGATGACGGCTTTATCCGCAAGAGGATCGCTTGCAGGGAGGCTGAGACTGCTCTCTGGCTTATGAGGATAATGATAAATAACGGGAACAAAAAGGCGGCTTGGGATCTGCGTAAAAGGGCAATGGGTGCTGCAGGCGATGTTATTTGGTCTCAGGCACCATTTAAGATCAAGCTGAAGCTTACAGGCGTTGCCATAATGCCTCACATATATTTTGCGATGCTTAAGGGAAGGAAAGATTAAGAAATGAGAAAGTATGATAGAAATGCCGTTTTCAATATTGCGGTTAAGGTGTTGCTGTTTGCAGTATTCTTTGCAGCTGCCCTCAGTATCTTTTTATTTGTGCTGAACCTCGCGTTCATCATCACATTGATCTTAAGCCTTGTCTCAGGTATTGCGGCAGTATTCCTGTTCTCATATCTTCTGAGGTATACGGGCTTTTATTACAGCTACTATGCGTTTGTATCAGGGTTCCTCTTCAGGCAGAAGCAGGGAAATGTATATTGCCCATGCTGCGGCAAGCATTTCGGCCAATTTGAAGACTTAAGATTCTACGATGACTTAAAGCACTATAATCCTGAGATGTTTAAGAAATCCAGGCAGGACGTTATCTGCGACTGCTGCCGTTCGGCTCCGAGACAAAGGATCATTGCCAAGTGGGCTGAGCAGAATGTTGACCTGCTCAAGTCTTCGAAGATCCTTTATTTTGCTCCGGAGCTTTCGATGATGCTGTGGTTCAGAAAGCACGGGATCAATGTTACGACCGCCGATCTTTTTGATAAGAGGACTGATCTGAAGCTCGATCTGACGGCGATAGATCTTCCTGATGGTTCTGAGGACATCGTATTCTGCAATCACGTCCTTGAGCATGTATCTGATTACAAGGTTGCCTTATCTGAGCTTCACAGGGTCTTAAAAGAGGGAGGAAGGCTTATTATCAGCTTCCCGATTAACTACGGTTTTGATGAGGTGCATGAGGAGAAAACAGGTTCAGCAGCAGAGAGGATCAAGCTCTTCGGCCAGGACGATCATCTCAGGGTATTCGGTAAAGACAGCAGAAAGATATTGGAAGATGCAGGGTTTGCGGTAGATACGATCAGTCTTGAGGGGCTCCCGGAGGAGATCGTTCCCGTGACGGGTCCTGCAGACTACGATACCAATGAGATCTTCTGCTGTGTGAGAAAGTAAGAATCCGGGGCATGTTATAATTCTTATGTCCGGTATGAAATGAATAGGGGTTAGAGTATGGGACTTATTAATCAGGCAGGAAAGAAAGTTTTGACCAAGCTTCCGGATCTGAAGCTTATCAGCCTTGCGAGGGAAGTAATGCCCTATATCAGCGTTGAAGCTGAGGGACTTACGTTCTTTTTCAAGAATACGGATCATTCTATTCTGGACTATATGGTCGGGAGCAAGAAAATCTGGGCGTGCGATGATATGGACTTCATCCTGGGCTACTATGATAGTATTTCCGTCCGTCCCGGTACGGTCATCGATATCGGCGCAAATGTCGGCACTTCGGTAATCTATTTCAGGAATAAGCTTGGCTGTGATGCGAAGTTCTACGCTGTAGAGCCTGTTACCGACAACTTCAATCTTCTAAAGGCAAACTGTGCGATAAACGGCTTTTCTGACATAAATGCTTTCAGGTACGGATTATCCGATTCCATAGGCGAAGCAGACCTAGAGATCAATCCCGCCAATATGGCGACATGTAAGATCGCAGGGTCGGATTCTGATAACCTTGTTTTCGAAAAGGACGAAGCCTCATATGTAGGCGATAAGGTTCCTCTTATAACCCTCGACGCTTTTATCCCGCAAAATGGTGTAAATACGGACGCTCCCGTGCTCTTCTGGATCGATGTCGAAGGACACGAGCCTGAAGTGTTCAAAGGCGGCCGTGAGACCTTTAAGAATACTGATTCTGTTGTGTTCTGCGAGTTTAATCCCAAGCTCTATAAGCACAACGGGAACTACGACGGGTTCCTTACAGATATCAAGTCCTGCTTCGGAAAGTTCCTCTGCTACGAGCAGTCAGGGAAGGGGAAATATGAGTTCAGGGATATTGGTGAGCTGGGTAAGGTCGCGGACGAGAACAATGATGAACAGTGCAACCTTCTTTTGATCAAGTAAAGGATCAGAACTTAAGATGAGCGGCGGTGCCAAAAAGAAAATCCTGTCAAATACCGTCTGGATGATAATTCAGCATCTCTATTCGATGCTGACATCTCTTACGGTCGTCGCACTTATCGCAAGATATCTGGGCCCTTCTGACTATGGCCTCATTAATTACTGCGCATCGGTAATATCGATATTTACGACACTTGCAGGCCTTGGCCTGGATAATCTCATCGTCTCGGAGATAATCAGGAATCCTGGAAAAGAGGGCGGATACCTTGGAACAGCGCTCGTAATGAGGCTTATCACGTCTTTTGTATCCTATCCATTGTTCCTTGGAGTTATAGCCCTGCTCCATCCGGGAGATAAGGTGCTGTTTATAGTTGCCGTGCTTCAGGGCCTCGGAATGATCTTCCAGACATATGACGTCCTTGTCTACTGGTTCCGCATAAAGCTCAAGATGAAGTTCATCTCCATAGCGATGGTATGTGCGATAACGGTCACGAGCATTATAAGGATCGTAATGTTGTACCTGAAGGTCTCCGTTGAGTGGTTCGCTCTTGCGATAAGCATACAGGCACTTGTTGCGGCGGTGATCATTACAGCGGTCTTTATCAGGAAAACTGATGTGAAGCTTAAGGTCAGCATGGCCGACGCAAAAGCGCTCCTTAAGATCAGCTATAACTGCATTATTTCCAGCATGTCCATAATCATTTACATGCAGGCAGATAAGATAATCCTTGAGAAAATGACCGATTCTGCACATGTAGGCATCTATTCGGCGGCTGTCATGCTCGCCACATGCTGGCAGTTCGTGCCTTCGTCGCTCATTGATTCGGCAAGGCCTGTTGTTCTGGAGAAGAGGAAGGTGTCGGGCAGTGAATACCTTGACCGATTCAAGCTCGTAATGGCAGTCGCAAACGTGGTATCTTTTGTTTTCGCGCTGATCATGTCAGGCCTTGGCTGGGTATTCATAAGGTTTGTATACGGTAATGAGTATATGGATGCGGTGATCCCGCTGATAATCCTGTCCTGGGCCTCATTCTTTGCAATGTCAGGCTATGTCAGGTCGATCTGGATCACGGGAGAGGGCTTTTACAGGTTCGATAAGATCTTTACGGTGACCGCAGCGATTCTCGATATCGTCCTTGATATCCTGCTTATATGGCAGTTCGGCATTATCGGCGCGGCTCTGGCCACGTTGATCACATATATCTATGAAGTCCTTATAGTTCCGCTGTTTTTCAGGCAGACGCGGATTTTCACGAAGCTGTACTTCCAGTCTTTTAAGCTGATACCGAGTTTTTCCCAAGAAACCCTTAAGGGAATCTTCAAAAAATCGGCTAAGTGACAATGAAATAATACTGTTGCAACGGCCCCCTTTAATGTTTATAATACTTTGAATATTTTCTGCGTATTTTACGCGTGTACAGAGGAGGTTCATCGTGGCAAAAGGTAAAGTGACTTTTAACGAGAATCTGTGCAAG